>F14TC_100178875_pt1 | contig 16437 bp, 15 predicted proteins | sample KannatnBrdUF14TC_FD_10806 | JGI IMG/M metagenome (IMG submission 10806)
TTGTTTGTGCCATGGATAGCTACATCCATGAATCTCAGCACGGTGTATTCTAAGGCGAGTAAAGACAAGAGAGATTTGTCCTTTAAGATTCTTAAAACTGAAGAAATGAAGGATCTGACCATTAATACTTTACCGCCGATGGGTAAGCGAGCGATGAATCTTACGATTGAGCTTATTGATGAATTAAGGCAGAAAAAGCTTCTTACAAAAAAGAAAGAAGAATATAATGCCATAGTTGTTATAGTACCTTCAGGGATTAAAGAAAGACTTGATGGAGAATGTCAAGTTCCTGCTGATTGGGGAACAAGTCTTAATCGTTTTGGAAGTAAAGTTCTTTTTGTAGGTCTCGCTGGCACGGTTCTCGGCGGATTAATTGGTGGCTTTACTGGCGCAAATTTAGAGAATGGTGCTGCTCAAAATAGTTTTAATGAAAAGCAAAAAACTGTTTACGCTGAAACATACAAACAGACTATTAATAAGCTATATCCAGAAAAATATAAAGAAATAGCTTGTATGACAATAATTGAAAAAGGTTGCATGTCTGATACTCTTATTGATTTTACAACAAATACTGTTACCGGTGAAGATCCAGGTCCTATTGGTCTTTTGTTTGGCAAAGAGATGAAGAAATCATGGTATTTTCCTTGGAAAGCATTTAATGATGCATCTGAAATTTGGTGTATTGATAAATATGGCAAGACAATAGAAGAACTAACTAAGGCGGCAGTTGAAGGTATAGCAGAAAAAGCAGCTATTGTGGCGATTGATGCTGTACTAAAGCCTGTAAATAGTACCATTTCTTTAGATGGAGCTAAAGTAGGTGCTTTAGGTGGTGGGATTATTGGCGTAACTGGTGGAGCTGTATGGAGTATAGCTAGTGGTGATTTATCTCGTCCAATTGCGTGTACAGAAATTAAAAATATGAATCAAGTAATTTAGTAAATTAATGGAGATTGAGTATGGTTGTGCTTAAAAAAATATTATTCTATATTGGTTTATTACATTGTTCATATTTGTTGATTGCTATGGAATTACATCAACAGGTAAAGAAAGGGTCACTAGTTAAGCATGTTTTTGATAAACAGTTAAATGGTGATGTTAGTAAAATAATTAGTGTACTTTTTTTTAATACCGCAATTGTGCCTCACGTTGAACAATATATTCCTACGAAAAAATTTAATTGCGCTACGGAAGAAATAGCTTTTTTTTCAAAGCAGCACATTAGTGGTCTTATGGCTTTAGTTACTATTAAAAATAAGATAGATCAGGGTAGGCGTCCTGCAATTACACGAAAGTCTTTTCAGATGCAAACGGCTCTTCCAGGAGCATTGCGGCGTAAAATTTTAGGCAATGCATTGGTTAAAGTTGATGTTATGCGTCCATGGTATTGCCTTTCTGACGAAGATAAAGAGGATATTTTTTCTTTAGGTTTAGCTGGCGGCGCTATTCTTGGTGTAGCTGGGATAAGTTGTTTTGTTGACAAAGAACTAGGCGGTAACCTGTTATTAGAAAAATTTATTATACCAGCAGCGTCATGTGTGGGGAGTGCTATAGTTTTAAGTGCGCTTGGTACATATGCTAATGTGATTGTTAAAAATAGTGAAACCCAACAATATGATGAGCGTACTTTATAATAAAAAATATAATAACTGAGGAAAAAAGTAATGAACAATCAAAAATTGATTATTTTATTTGTGGGGCTTTTTTCATGTGGGGCTATTTTTTCTTTTGAGTCTCCATTTATTGATTATAAAGAGCTGAATAAACAAAGTAGAGCAAGTGTTATTCAGGCTTATTATGATACATTTAACGATTCTGAATCTTTATTGTCTACTTATTGCTTAAAGCAACAGTCTGGAAGATGTTGGGAGTTTTTCGCGGATATTCAAAACCAAAGGCACCATAATTTATCGATTGATACAGAAGTATTGCACAATAAAATAGAAGCAATTGAGTGTGAAATGGGCTATGCGCTATCTGAAGATGGTAAAAATAAATTTATGGTAGATATACTAAAAAAATATAAATAATTGGTCTCTTGTTTTTTTTACACGCACTATTGCAGTAAAAAGCTTGCAGAATACGTATTTTATGCTACATTTAAAATGTTTTATGAATCTGTTGGATTTGAAATATTTATGAATGGCGGCATAGCCAAGTGGTAAGGCAGGGGTCTGCAAAACCCCGATCCCCGGTTCAAATCCGGGTGCCGCCTCCAAAAATGGTGTGCCGGGATGGCGGAATAGGTAGACGCAAGGGACTTAAAATCCCTCGAGTGTAAACTCGTGCCGGTTCGAGTCCGGCTCTCGGCACCAGCCTACGCTCCTCCTTCGTTAAAACTACGGAGGACAGGGTAAAGCTTCCTTCGACCCGCCTTCGCCAAGGCTTCTGCGGACAGGCGGGCGTTTACTGCTGAGCTTGACGAAGCATCAGGATGAGCGGGGCAGGCCATGCAGAAGTTTTAAAAAAGTTTGTAATAAAAAGAGTTTGGTAAGAAGCAGAAAAAGAATCAGCAAAAAAATACTTGACAAATATATTCCTATGGCTAACTTACAAATAAGTACTCGTTTTATTTTTGTTTGCTTTGCCATGGGTCAATAACTAAAGGATGTTTATTATGAACAAGGCAAAGTTAATCGAAGCAATGGCGAAATCAACAAAGCAGTCAAAAGTTACCTGCAAAGAAATGCTTGAGTCGTTTCTTTCTACTGTTAGTGGTGCATTAAAGCAAGGTAAGCAAGTGGTTCTGACAGGATTTGGAACCTTTTCAGTAATGAAAAGAAAGAGTCGTGTTGGGATTAATCCAGTAACACGTGAAAAAATGACAATTGCTGCAAAGAAAGTTCCAAAATTTAAACCAGGCAAAGCACTTAAGGCTTTAATTAAGTAAATTTGTTTTTTGTACTGGTAGCGAATTTTAAAAGAGGCGTCTTCGGGCGCTTCTTTTTTTTGATTTAAATCATATTAATCTTGATTCTTTAGTTCTTATGCCGATATACTTAAACCAGAAATGTAAGAAAAAATGAAAAAAAGGAGCTTATTATGATAGATGAAGGACACGTCGCAAAAACAGGGTTTATTGAAACAATAAAAAATGCAATGCATCCGGAAGCGATTGCCAATAAAGTTGGTATGGATAAAAATATGCTCATCGATATTGGGTTGTATGGTTCTATTGGATTTATTATTGGTTTTCTGCTTAAAAAGTATAGTGAATACTTTATTTCATTTTTATTGTTAGTTATAGCTCTTGTCGTGTTGCAACAGTTTGATTATATTTCCATTTCTCTTAATATGTCAAAAATACATGAGTTGCTTGGGCTACAAGCTATACCTATGGTTTCAGAAGGGTATGCATCATTATTATTGGAGTGGATTAGGGCAAATGTTGCTGGTTCGGCAAGTTTTGCTGTTGGTTTTTTAATTGGGCTTAAAGTTGGATAAAAGGAGTGTGATTACAATGAATGAAAATTTTGAAGTAGGATTTTTAGCGGTTTTGGTTGAATTAAAATTTGTAACAGCTGAAGATGCAATAAAATTGCTTGCGGTATATCACGAGTCAGATATTGATCAGTTTGATGAGTTTTTGCTGAGCGAAGGTATTGTTGAGCAGGAGCATCTTCTTGAGGCGTTGTCTGAGTATTTTCAAGTGCCATCGTTTGATGTGTTGGGGTATTTTTTTGAAACACATTTGTTGCGCATGTTTCCTAAAGATATGTTGTTGCGTAATGAAATAATTCCATTGCAGGTTGATGAAAATATGATGATCATGATCGCGGCAAATCCAAACAATCCGGATTTGTTGTTTGAAATAGGTGAGCATGTGTCATATGATATTCGTTTTCATGCTGGCATTGGGCGTGATATTTGTGATGCGGTAAAAGAATTTTATAATAAATCTGATGTTGAAGATTCACAAGATCAGGATCTTCGGCAAGAGCATCTTTTGATAGGTGAGTTTGTTATCGCTGAAGATGGTGATGAGGATGAAGATGAAGATCAGGAGATATTTTTTGCTTTAGAAGAAGAAGATGAGGAGGATTCTTTTGAATAACACGCACGATGTAATTGATGATCAATCAGTTGTTTCTCGTGTAGAGACATTACTCAGTGATGCAATTACTTTTTGTGCTTCAGATATTCATCTTGAGCCTATGCGTGATGAATTGCGTGTTCGTTTTCGCATTGATGGTGTTTTGGTTGATCAAAAACCTTTTTCTCTTGTATTGAGCGCTTCTATTGTTGCGCGATTAAAAATTTTGGCTACCATGGATATTGCAGAGCGTAGAGTGCCGCAAGATGGTAAATTTCACGTGATGCATGCCGGTAATGAAATTGATGTTCGTATTTCTACGTTTCCCTGTCTCTATGGCGAAAAAATGGTGATTCGTATTTTGGATCGTATGATTCAAACAATTAATTTGGATAATCTTGGTTTTGAGCCTTCCTTGCTCAGCTTATTTAAGCGATTAATGCAGCGGCATAGTGGTTTTTTTTTGGTTACTGGTCCTACCGGATCAGGTAAAACAACAACGCTCTATGCAGCGCTTTCTTTTTTAAATAGTCCTGAAAAAAATATCACCACGCTCGAGGATCCGGTTGAGTATTCGCTTGATGGTATTAATCAGGCACAAATAAATGTGGCGGCAGGATTTACTTTTGAAAAAGGTATACGGTCACTAGTGCGTCAAGATCCTGATATTATCATGGTTGGTGAGATTAGAGATAAAATTACTGCTCGTATTGCCATTGAGGCGGCATTAACCGGGCATCTTGTATTGAGCACATTGCATACAACCGATGCGCCAAGTGCTATTATGCGCTTGATGGATATGGGTATTGAACCATTTTTGATTAACGCAGCATTGTCAGGCGTGCTTGCACAGCGATTGGTGCGTAAGCTTTGCGTTGATTGTCGTAAAAAGCGTGAAGCAACAGCGCAAGAACTGTCTGTTTTGCGATCTCTTGGTATTGATCATGATATGGTGTATGAATCATCGGGGTGCGCATCGTGTGACAACCTTGGCTATAAAGGAAGAGTTGGCATTTTTGAGCTTCTTGAAATCTCCCCCTCGTTTCGGTCTTTAATTATTACTTGTCCGCAATTTGATGAAATATATAATCAAGCTCTAGCTGATGGCATGAAAACATTGGCGTCTGATGGTGCGCAAAAGGTTAAAGAGGGTGTTATATCTTTGGCCGATTATGCGCGCGTTATTGTGTAAAGTCTTGCAAAAACTACATTTTTTTGTAAATGTTGATAACAATAAATTATGGTAGTGTATGTAAGGAGGCAAGCGATGCGTAAGTATTGTTGTATAGTAGTATTGTTAGGATTGTGTTCTTTGTTATCATTTGGAATGGAGAATGTTGGATCTCAATTGGAATTTTGTCCAACCCGCAAGGCATATATTCAACAAGTTCTTGCAAACAAAAAAGCTGTAATGCCGAAATGTTTTTTTTGTGATAAAGATTCATTAAACAATAATTATATTCTTGATGAAAATGCTGAAAAGGATGTGAGGGTAATGATGAATAAAGCTCCTTATCCTGATTTTGATCAAGCGATTCATCTTCTTTTTATGCCTATTGTGCATAAAGAATTACCACATGATTTTTCTATGCAAGAGCTTATAAGTCAAGTTGATGCGGTCCACACTATAAGTCAAAAGTTAGACTACAAAGCATATTCGCAGGAATGGTTTACTAATTGGGGTAGATTAGGGGGGCAAACAGTTGCTCATTGGCATAGTCAATTGAAAGTTTTTATACAACCTCCTTGTTCAATGCCTGAGCGAATGAAGCGTGTAAAAAATTTCTCTATAACTACTATAGAAGGTGCTTCTGAAAAAACAAAGGAGTTATTAAAGGCTTGCCCAGATTCTTTGCCAAATCTTTTACACGATATTAAGGTGATGCATTCTCATAAAGAATGTCTTTGTTGTATGATAAGGAATGGGCAGGAAAATAACGCAGATAATAATGATAAAGATAATTTTGTTGTTGCGCGTTTTTTGCATAATTATATTTGTTTATCGCATTATCCTTCATATGCAGGAGAAGTTTGTGTTGTTCCGCATCGACATGTTGCAGCAATCAAGGATTTATCTCAAGATGAATTGAGAGAAAATATGATACTTGCAATGGCATTATTCCCAAAAATGCAAGAATATGCCCAGAATAATATTCGTCAATGTGATGGTGGAAATTTGTATACTAAAAGTATGGGGAGTAAAGCATCAAAAGATCAGCAAGAAGCATATCATGTGTGTACTGTTATAATGCCCCGAACAACAATTTCTCCTACTCCTGGTACAAAAAATCGTAATTCTTGTAAATTAGATTATGATCCGAATCATTTACTTGCATACCTTAAAGAAACAATTAAGAATATTAACGTGTAGTTGTTGTAGGGGTTTGAATTATTATGAATAAATTTTTATTGCATGGCATATCTGTTTTATTTCTTTTTATGACGAATGCAGTTGCTGCACACATAACAAAAGTTATTGTTCCAATGGCAGGTTTGGGAACGCGGCTTTTGCCGCTTACAAAAGCTGGCTCAAAGAGTATGGTCGCATTGGTTGATAGGCCGGCACTGCACCATGTGGTTGATGAGGCGCTACAATCAGGCATACATGATTTTTGTTTTATTATAAATGAAGATGAGCGCCATGCTATTGAGCATTATTTTTCTCCTGATCATGTATTAGATGCTATTTTATCAGAAAGAAAAAAAGAATACTTTCTTGCACCATTAAATGATCTTCTTGCAAGAGCTCAATTTACGTATATTGCGCAACCAGAGCCGCTTGGGTTGGGGCATGCAGTGCTCATGGGAGAATCATTTATTGAGCCAGGAGAGTTTTTTTGCGTTATGTTACCGGATAATATTATTGAAAGTGATTATCCTCATATGGCATGTTTGATTGCTATTGCGCAGGAGTATAATGCCAGTGTTATTACGGTGGAAGAAATTACCAGCAAGCAGGCATCACAGTATGCTATTGTTACGCCAAAAGAATTTATAAGTGATAATTTGGTAGAAATTATTGATATTGTGGAAAAACCACAGTCATGGGATGCGCATATGTGTTTGGCTCAAATGGGGCGACATGTTTTTTCTTATGATATTTTTGAGTCGCTAAAAAGTATTGAGCCTGGAGTGGCTGGTGAAATTCAGTTAACCGATGCAGTGCGGCATATGCTGCGCAATGGCAAGCGTGTATTTGCTTATACATTACAGGGAAAACGTTATGATGTTGGTAATGTCCGGGGATTATTAAGCGCAACGGTGTCGTTAGCGTTACATAATCCCCTTTATAAAGATATGATTTGTGCAATTTTTAATCAAGAAAGCAGAGCTTAAGATAATTTTATTTACCAGTTATTTCGCGGCGATAGAGATATTGCATCAAGGGCATTTTTTTCTCTAAAAGCGCATCATTGAAACAGTCCTCTCTTAATTTTTCTTGTGTATAGCCATTAGTGTCATGCCTATGAGATATAAGTGGAGCAGCTATTATTGTATTTTCGCTATTAAGAAATAAAATATTGAATGGATTTTCCAATGGGCGTTGATTATGAATTATTTTTGTTATTTCTAATTCGTTGTTGGTTTTGTATGCCTGGTTATTACATTCTTCTGTTATTTTATTGGTAAGGAGCCCTGTTTCATTGTTAAAAGCTGTGTTATTGAGGGCCAATAACCTGTCTCGTTTATTTATTTTTTCTATTGTTTTTGTCTTAAGCATGGTGATTGCTAGAGGGGTATTGTGAAAATATTTTAAACAGTGGTAGAGTTTTTCATGTTCATCAAAAAAGAAAGTTATATTATAACGACCAAATAATGTAATATTTTTTATCGCAGAAGAAAAAAGAAGATGAATAGGTATGAGTGATGGAATACATTGATTAACAAGTGTATTGGATCGGTATTGAATGTGGTTTGAAACTGCGAGGTTATGGTTCCAGAGGTCCCGAATCTCTTTGGTCATGTTTTGGCTGTAAAGAGATTTTATTTTTTGTTCTATTGGCTCTTGTAATTGTATTGTAAGAGTAAGTATTTCTTGTCGAAGACTAAGAGGGTTTTTTTGGGTTAAGTCTGTATTGTAGTCTAGTTGGCTGGTTTCTTTTGTATGATCAATATAAAAAATGTTTGCTGGTATCAGTGGTTGGTGTTGATGTGTTGGGATATTTGCTTCATTAAGGGCGTTAATACAGAATTGATTTCCGTATCCTATAGCTGGATAGTCTTGAAGCTTTATTGTTGCTTGCATAGGGCTGTAGCGATGATTTTGATATGTAGCATCAATATTATCGCAGGCTTTTTTTAATTTAATTAGTTGTTTTCTTGATAATTCATCTGAATTGCTTTCCATGCAATGATTTTTTTGTGTAGCTATCAATATTGATAGTGAGAAAACAAAAAGTAAGTTTTTTATAGTTATGGCGGTGGTTTTCATATGTTTTGACCTTGGTTATTTCTTAACGGGCCTAAGTTCTTTAAGCCATTGAATGAGAGCATCTGTTTCTTCAGGAGTGGAAGCTGGAATTTCTTTGGGAGTACAGGGTGCTAATTTTCTCAATGATTTATTGCTGCCTAATTGGCGGGTGGCGGTAAGTTTATGAATGCTACCATTATAAGGTTTTATGTGTGGGGCAATCATCATTTCTATAAAGCTTTTTTCATTGGGACAGCCATGTGGGCCATGTTTATACGTTGAGTTATTTTCTAACGCGATAATTATGCCTGAATCGATAAGAGTTTGTTCGTCGCACTTATAAAAGGCTGGTTCTCTATAAAATTTATTTATTTCTTCAGCGAACTGGTTTTGAAAACTGCCTGTTGTAGTACATTTTACATGATATATAATGTTGTTCTCAGTAGTTGTCCAAGGGAAAGTTTTTTGCGAGTTGGTGCTACAATTCCAAAGCAATTGTGCTGGTATATATAATTTTTTAGTAGGAGTTTTGATCGTGTTGATATTAACCCTTATAAAAGGTTGAGTTTGCAATGGAAATTGATTTATTTTGCCTTTGTCTAGTAGTTTAGATTGTGGAGGTATGTAAGTAACTGTGTTTTCTACAATAGAGAGGATTCCATCTATAACTTTATTTGTTTCTGTTGAATTTTCTAATTGGGGTCGCGGGTTATTCCTTTTCCCCACCAGAGTGAACAATTGCGCTGGTATCAATGAGTCCATTAAAGTTTTTTGTGTATGTTGTTCTTTTTCCATTCCCATGGTTGTCAATGTGGCGATTAAAGCGAATATATTTATTGTACGGAGAATTCTGTTTGTTATGGCGGTCATAAAAGAGGCCTTTAGTTTGAAGTTGTTTTTTAAAATAATGGTTGTATTAATTAAAAATTATAATAAAGATTGTTTCATAAGTCAAAAAGCATTTTTTAATTTCTATTAAGAATGCCATGTATGCTGTTTGCAGAGTACATGAGATGACCCTTTAAAAGATCATTAGTTCTTGCTATACTAATTACATGGAAAAAAGCACATTTCTTTTAATCAATAAGCTTTCTGTTTCAGTTTTAGATAAACAAGTACTTTATGATATTGATTTATCAATCAATAGCGGTACTATTTATGCCATAATGGGGCCGAATGGATCAGGCAAAAGTACACTTGCTTACGCCCTTATGGGGCATCCACGATATGCAGTATTATCAGGGTCAGTATTATTGAATGGTGTTGATTTGGCGACTATGTCAGTGCATGAGCGGGCAAAAAATGGGTTGTTTCTTGCATTTCAGCATCCCTGTGAAATACCAGGAGTTTCAGTCGCTTCTTTTTTAAGAGAGGCATATAGTGCTGTTACTGGTATGTTTATTTCAGTGGTAGATTTTCAGGTATTATTGTATGAACGGTGTGCGCAGCTTGCAATTGATCAGTCTTTTACCGCTAGAGGCCTTAATGATGGTTTTTCCGGTGGAGAAAAGAAGCGCTTAGAATTATTGCAATTGCTTATATTACGGCCATCGGTTGCAATTCTTGATGAAATTGATTCAGGCCTTGATGTTGATTCTCTTAAAATTGTTGCGGATGGCATTGCGTTAGCGCGCGCAGAAAATCCTGCCATGAGTATTATTATAATTACTCATTACCAGCGAATTTTGAATTATGTTATTCCTGATTATGTGCATATTTTGTGTGATGGACGTATGGTAATGTCTGGCGATAATACTGTTGCCCATATGGTAGAGGCTAAGGGATATGATGTCTTTAAAAACAGCACCATCTAATTATGTATTTAGATCTGATAAGGGTTTAAATAAAAAAATAGTTATTGAAATTTCTGAAAAAAAAAATGAACCTGGCTGGATGACTGATTTTAGGCTTAAGGCGCTTACAATTTTTGAAAGCATGCCAATGCCGGTATGGGGTGCAGATTTAACCGGGTTAGATCCCAATGATATTTATTATTATGTTAAGCCAATTGAAGACCAGCATACGCAGTGGGCAGATGTTCCCGAGAAAATTAAAACAACCTTTGAGAAACTTGGCATTCCGCAGGCTGAGCAGAAATTTTTGGCAGGTGTTGGTGCGCAATTTGATTCAGAAGTTATTTATAAAAATTTAAAAAAGCGGTGGTCTGATCAGGGGGTTGTTTTTTCTGATATGAGTAGTGCTGTGCGTGATAATGAGGCGTTGGTTAAAAAATATTTTTCAACAATTATTCCCGCGCATGATAATAAATTTGCAGCGCTTAACTCAGCGGTGTGGAGTGGTGGCAGTTTTGTGTATGTGCCAGCCGGTGTTCGTATTGATATGCCATTGCAAGCGTATTTTCGTATTGATTCATCGCAAATGGGGCAGTTTGAGCGTACGTTGATCATCGCAGAACCACACAGCTTTGTTGAATATGTTGAAGGGTGCAGCGCACCTATTTATAAAAAGAATTCTTTGCATAGTGCCGTTGTTGAGCTTGTTGCATTGCCTGAGTCTCATATTCGATATACCACCATTCAAAATTGGTCCAATAATGTTTATAATTTAGTCACCAAACGTGCAGTAGCGTATAATAATGCTCGCGTTGAATGGGTTGATGGTAATTTTGGCAGCAAAGTAACCATGAAATATCCATGCATTGTTCTCAAGGAGCCAGGGGCAAAGGGATCGATTATATCTCTTGCGGTAGCAACTGCTGGTCAGCATCAAGATTCTGGTGGAAAAATTATTCATTGTGCTCCGCATACAACATCAAATATTATTGCTAAATCTATTAGCAAGGATGGTGGAAGGTCAAGTTACCGCGGATTACTTAAAGTTATTAAGGGTGCGTACGGCGTACGATCAAAAGTGCAATGTGATGCACTTATTTTTGATGATATTTCTCGCACTGATACGTATCCAACAATCGATATTCGCGAAGATCGTGTTGATGTTGGCCATGAAGCATCAATTAGTAAAGTCAGCGATGAGCAGCTTTTTTATTTACAATCACGTGGACTTAGTGAGCAATCTGCGCGTGCGCTCATTGTAAATGGATTTATTGATGCCTTTGTCAGTTTGTTGCCGATGGAATATGCGGTAGAAATTAATCGTCTGATTGCAATGGAGATGGAAGATTCAATTGGATAGCCCAAAAAATGAATATATTATTGGTGAAAATCAACACCTGAATTATGAATTTTTTATAGATAATAAAAATAATGGCACTGTGCAGTATTATTGTTTTTATCTTGAGCGTAATGCGGTGTTACGTGCTGAATTTTTTATTATGCATGCTGATGTTGAACTTGTTGTTGAGTGTGTGCTGAATGGTAACGGGGCGCATGCTGATGTTGTTGGTGTTTATGGTGCGCATAGTAATAATATAGTGCGTATTAAAACAGTGCAGCATCATAGGGCTGCTCATACGCACAGTAGCGTTGTAATGCGTGGAATAGTGCGCGATAGCGCGCAAGCATATTATCATGGTACTATTTGTGTAGAAAAAGAAGCTCGTGGTTCTGATGCGTCACAAGAAAATAAAAATATGTTGATGAGTAATAGTGCTCGAGTGGTATCTGAACCACAATTAGAAGTTTTGACTAATGATGTTCGTTGTTTTCATGGTAGTGCAACAAGCAGGTGTGATGATGAGCAGTTGTTTTATTGTTCTGCTCGTGGTATGGATGAAAAAAAAGCACAACATCTTTTATTGTACGCATTTTTTTCAGGGTTGCTGGTGAGTGAGAATTTAAAAGAAAAAATAGTAGAATTAATTGAATGATAAAAGAGTTCATATGAATAATTTTAAAAAATTGTGTGCAGATTTTCCTATTTTAACGCAAAAAATAAATGGGCATCGGCTTATTGCGTGTGATAATGCATCAACAACACACAAGCCGCAGCAAGTGATTGATGCAGTTGTACAATTTTATACAACAACAAATGCCAATATTTATCGTGGCATTCATCTTTTCGCTGAACAGGCAACACACGCGTATGAAGATGCACGGAAAAAAGTTGCATGTTTTATTGGTGCATTGCCAGAAGAAATTGTTTTTACTCGCGGTTGTACATCAGGAATTAATTTTATTGCAGCAACATGGGGCGATGTGCATATAAAAAGTGGTGATGAAATTGTTATGACAGAACTTGAGCATCATGCAAATCTACTGCCATGGCAACGACTTGCGCACAAAAAAGGTGCAACATTAAAGTTTATTCCTGTTTTTCCTGATGGAACGGTTGATCTTTCATTGTTAAAATCTATTATTACTCACAAAACAAAGATTGCTTCAGTAATTCATGTTTCAAATGCAATTGGTACGCATGTTGATATTGCTACAATTATTGCGCGTGCACATGCTGTTGGTGCACGAGTACTTATTGATGCTGCTCAATCGGTGCCTCATCAAAAAATTAATGTGCATGGATTAGGATGTGATTTTTTAGTTTTTTCAGGACATAAATTATTAGCGCCAACAGGAGTTGGTGTTTTGTATATTAAAAAAGAGTTGCATGATAGTGTACCGCCTTATGAAGTTGGTGGTGGCATGGTTGAAGATGTTGATTGCATGAATGCAACATGGGCGCCAGCGCCGCATAAGTTTGAAGCAGGAACGCCGCCAATAGCACAAGTTATTGGTTTAGGCGCAGCAATTGATTATATGCAATCATATGTTGATTTTGATACGCTCGCACAGCATGAAGCACAATTATGTACGCGTTTGATTGAAGGGCTCTCTGTAATTCGCCAGGTTACAATTCTGGGGCCTGTATCAGAACTTAAACAAAATGGTCACATGGTAAGTTTTTTAGTTGAAGGTATCCACAGCCATGATGTTGCAGCTTTTTTAAATTCTAAAGGCATTGCTGTTCGTGCTGGACATCATTGCGCACAGCCGTTTGCCAAAAAGCTTGGCTACGATGCTTCAGTGCGCGTAAGTTTTTATTTTTATAACACCGTTGAGGATGTCGATGGTATACTTGCAGCCATGCGTGAATTACTCATTTAAATTTTAATACCACATTTTCGTAATTTATTAGTTACGTGTGATATTTTATCATATACAATTCCATTCATTCCCAATTTTTGTGCTACCGCTACGGTGGCGTCAAGGTCATCAATAATAATGCAATCGCAAGGATTAAGATTATGGGTAGTAAGCAAGTGTTCAAACATGCTTTGTTCTGGTTTTACCTGTTTGATATGTGATGAAATAACAACACCATTAAAAAGTTTTATAATATCAGGATATGTTATTTGAATTGAAGAATATAATTCTTCTGGTACGTTGGCAAAAAGATATAATGGATGCCCAGCAATTTTTAATTTTTGTACAAGCTGCACGGTTTGTTTTATTGGTTCTATCATAGACGCTAACGTGCTTGGATCAAGAATAAGATTCATAATAGCAAGCATGAGATTTTTTTCTTTATCGCTACTAAAAAATTTTGTTTTATCAAGTGTTGCAACGCATTGGTTAATTTCTGATTGGACATGAGAGCAATTTTTTACTCCTTGTTGAAGTTCAACAATGCATTTTGGCATTTGTCGGCCTTTAAGTGTTATAGTAACATGTGGTGTTTGTGATTGTTCTTTACTGATCTCAGCAAGCATATCTAAGCAACGATGTCCAGGGCTTTTCCAATGCGTAATAGCGTAACTGGCAAGAGTTCCATAGCCAAGTTTTTTTGCAAATTCATTATGGTTTTCTTTAAAAAGTACATTGGTGAGATCTATAATAATGGTATGTTTTTTCTGCGTGCCCTCTGAAGCTTTATGCGAAAGATTGGGTGTTGGTAAAACAGTGTCTTGGTTTTGTATTTTACGTGATGTAATTGTCATATTACATATTACTATGAGTATGAGTGAAATATATAAATAGCGGTAGAGTTGCATTATCTTCTCCCCCGTTTTGTATAAAGATCTTTTTATTGTTATTATAGTGTATTGATTTTTTAGTATGCAAGTAATTTATTGCGATGTTTGCGTATTTATAAGTATCATGTAAAATAAAGTATCGCATGGTGTAATCATGCAAATTGAAAATTATAAAAATTAACAGCAACAAGGAATTTTTTTTATGATATATGCAATGAAATTTGTTCGATATTTTATGGTAATTGAATTGTGTTTGTATGGTAGCTCTGCTACGGCAATGTTAAAGTTAAAGTTGCCTCCTAAACCTTCTTCTCAAGATAGCGTTCCTCTCAATGTGATTTCATTGCCAAGAACGAATTTTATTGCAAATCTTTTGAGTGTGCCGAGTGCTATGGGCACTTATATCAGAACGATTGATTTATCAGCATGTAGAACTTTTGTTATTGAGGGTGCTGTGAATAATCCTGAATTTACTGTTGTTTGTATAACGGCTTGTATGTTGCTTGCGGCTGTATGTGCTGCCAAAAAATTGTCACCAGCTAAATGGAAAGTTTTTAAGGAGTTTTTTATATCAAAGCTAAAAGCGGTTACCGGTAGCTGTTATAATTGTTTACCTCCGCAAGCACAAACATTTATTTTGTGTTGTAAATGGCCTTTAGGTGTATTAAGCAGTATGATATTTCATGAAGGGGGAGTTGGACTAAGTGCTATTATTGCCGGGGGAACTTTTTATTGTAGCTGGTATAAATTAAGTGCATTGGCCGTAATCACCAGTTCGCTTGGCTTAGGTTTACATCTTGAGAAAAAAATGGATGCAAATCAAGCTGAAATTAATAAAAATTTTGAAGAGGTAAAAAAGGAAATTGGTGAGGTGCGTACTGATATAGCTAATTTAGGAAAAGATGTAACTGGTCAAATAAAAGGTGTAAGTGATCAAGTAGCTAATCTGGACAATAAGGTTCAAGAAATATCGGAACAAATAAATGGCTTAGAGAGTACCTTGTCACAACAAATCAATGATGCAAAGTCTGAGGTTAAGCAAACAATAGATGGCGTTAGTTCACAAGTTAATGAAGTAGATAATAAAGCTCAGAAAATATTTGCAGAAATAGCTTTGTTGAAGAAACAAATAGATGAAGATGGCCGTTTAGCAAGTGAAATTAATTCACAAGCATTTGTAGATATTAGCTGTCGAATAACGACAGTAGAAAATTCATTGACTAAAAAGTTAAATGATCTCAAATTATCACTTGAGAAAACAGTAAAAGAGCAGGTTGCAAGTGCTACTGAAAAATTGAGTGAAGACATACAAGCATTACAAAAAGACCAGCATGAGCAAGCAGATATTATACAAAAATCTATAAATCATCTTACATTATTAATAAATACTCATAATATAAAAGATGCTGAGCAATTTATAGAAGTCAGAACATTGTTTATTGAAAAAACTTCAGAGTTAACTTTAACATTAAAAGAAGATATGCTTCTTCTTCGTAATGAAATAAAAGAGAATAAGCAAAAAATGCTTGAAGAAATTAGTGGGTTATCTGGTCAGGTGAATACACTATCACAAAATTTAGTAAACAATAATGATATAACATGTAAAAATATAGATACTATTATTGATAGTACTGCTAGCTTGTCAAAGGGTGTAAAATCTTTAGAAGATCGAGCAAAAAGAATTGAAAAAGTAGGTGGTCAATTAGGTCGGCAATTAAATGATAAAATGGTAGAATTAGCGCAAGGTGTTGAAGGTGCAGTTCTTTCAATTAGAATTATGATGCAGAAGCTTGAAAAAATTGAGATAGAGCAGAAAGAGCAAAGATCTACGATGAAGGAAGTATCAACTCAACAAGTAACTATTTCACAGACACAGGTTTCTCAAGGTATTGATTTAAAGATTATGGCAACAAATCAAGAACAAGAGTTTAAAGATTTAAAAACTAAACATGAAAACTTGCAAAAAGAATTTCTTGGATTGAAAGATTTGATAAATCAAGGGAATAAAGATTTAAGCGATAAGATTGTTAAGGTTGGAAACCTGGGTGGGCAGGCCGTGCTTGAACTGAAAGAAACGATAGCAGAAGGATTTGCTGCGCAGAAGAA
>F14TC_100069180_pt1 | contig 16397 bp, 15 predicted proteins | sample KannatnBrdUF14TC_FD_10806 | JGI IMG/M metagenome (IMG submission 10806)
TGCTCTTTTTTCTGGGGCTGGTTGCAAGTTTGCAGAATGGGATTTACGTAATCTTAGCAAACCGGTTTATGCTGTTGAAACTGATTATTGTATTAATAACATAGCAACGCAGGGTAGTATGTTTTATGTAGGATTGTCATTTTATACAGAAGGACATAAGGACCCTGGTATAAAAATGCTTAAGATACAATCAGGAAAAGGCATCACTCGTATAAATAGCTTGCCTGGAAGTGATTATATTAGCGATTTACAGGCACACAGTTCAGGTCTTTATGCTGCTAGCCCATTAGGGTTAACTGTTTTAACTGCAAAGTCTTCATATGAAAATGTATACAAAGAGCTGAAGAATGTAAGTCCTCAGAAGGCATTAGAGGATAGTAAAAATTATTTAAAAATAATATATTAAACGTGAATTGAGCGATGCGTTTTAATTAGTATTTCTACGATGTTAAAAAGGTGCGTTATTTAAACGCACCTATTATGTTTTCTACGACAGTAAAAAGTATATTATTGGCAATTCATTCGTGTAGTTAATCCAATTAATAGTTCATAATCTTTTTTTGCATTCCATTCTTTTCTCTTAATCTCAATCATTTTAATGATCGTCGTTATTTGTGCTACAAGATCAGAGCGACCTTCTGCCAAAGCCTTCTTTTTCAGAATTTCTAATTTGTTGATGATTGTTTTGAATGCGGTTTCTGGGTTAAACACTGCTTTAAGATCTCTCTCAAAATTTTTTGCTTGTTCTAGAGTTGCAGGTTTACCAATATATTTTTTGATAACACTGAGTATAACACTAAACATTTGTCGGCCATATTCAGCAATTTCATGTGATAAAGTGTCTAAGGCATCATGAGGGCTACGAGTCATAGTGTCCAAATAGGATTCATTTGTTATGCTATATTCTGAGACATCTCTATGCATTGAGTCATGGTATGTGATGTAGGAAGTTTTGTCGTTTTGATTGAAAAATGAGGAAACCTTTTTTTCCACTCTATAAACAAATTTACTAAAACTATCTAACAGAGGAGCTGCTACAGAGCATTGAGTGTATGCAGGTGTCATGATCACTAATGCTGATAATGCTATATTACGTACAATACTTTTTTTTGTTATTAGATATTTCATAAGAAATCCTTCTATATTTGGAAGGTTATGTGTTTATTTTCACTTTCTTTATTGTCTTTAATAGTATACCCGCGTTAGGTTGTGCCGTCAAAGGCACCCCAAAGAGCTTGAATTAATCGCTATTTCCATTATTATTAGTCATAAAAAGAATGATTTAGTTATTAATTACCTATTATAGCGCATGATATACTATTTATCGTTTTATTTAAAGTATTATTGGATATCTTTTAATGTTTTGCACTACGTCAGCGTGCGAGCTGTTGCTTCTTTGCTCAGTTCTTTGTTGGGCATGCTGTTGTTTGGGGATTGTTTTATTGCGCTTTCCAAGCGCTTTTTTCGCTCAAAAGCACGTGAATTTACCCCTAAAGCGCATCGTGACAAGGATAGTATGCCGCCAACGATGGGAGGAGTCCTTATTTTAGCGGTAGTGCTTATTAATACGCTCTTATGGTGTGATGTTGCCAAGCCACAGATATGGATATTTTTATCATGTATTATTGGATTTGGGGCATTGGGTTTTTGGGACGATTGGAGTAAAATACACAAAAATAAAGGTATTTCATCGGGGGTAAAGTTTAAATTACAGCTGTTGATAGCTACAATGGTAGCCGTAGCCTTGGTTTTTTTTACTCCTTGTTCAACAGAGCTTGTTTTTCCGTTTTTTAAGCATTGTACCCCTGATTTGGGGTGGTTTTTTATTCCATGGGCTGTTTTTGTGATTGTTGGCTGCAGTAATGCGGTAAATCTTACTGATGGTCTTGATGGGCTTGCAATTGGGTCATTATTACCTAATTTTGCGACATTTTCCCTGATTTGCTACATAGCGGGTCATTATGGGATAGCGCATTATTTACACATTCCCTTTGCTGGAACGGCAGAAATATCAATAATTGGGGCTATTTTGATTGGAGCTTCACTGGGGTTTTTATGGTTTAATATGTATCCTGCTCAAATTTTTATGGGAGACGTGGGATCATTGGCCCTTGGTGCAGGGCTTGCGTTGATGGCATTGATGGCAAAACAGGAGCTGTTGCTGGCTATAGCTGGTGGTTTATTTGTCTTAGAAACGGTATCGGTGATGCTTCAAGTGCTTTCGGTGCGGTTTCGGGGTAGGCGTATATTTAAGATGGCACCAATACATCATCATTTTGAGTTGCTTGGATGGCCTGAATCAAAGATAACCGCTCGTTTTGGCATTATTTCGTTGATTTTGTGCTTATTAACCATTATTACGTTAAAATTGCGGTAGAATTCAGTTGTATGTTTGTTGTTGTTTTTTCATGAAAGACTTTTTAAGGTGAGCGATATGCTCTTTAGGTGAAGGTTCTTCTTTATAATTAGCTGTAGAGTGATTGTTATATTTTTGATAAAATTTAATTCCATCTTGGTAGCAATCAAGTTTTTCGGCTAATTCTTTATCTATCTTATAGTGAGCTTTTTTTAAGTCTGATTTAATATAGTCTGTAGGATTGCAAAAGAGTGTTTCAATTGCAGTGCCAATAAGGGATCCAAGCATAATTCCTGCACAAGACCCTATTATGGTCTCTATATGTTTTATATCATGTGAACTAGGATTTTGATTAGGTTCGTATCCAATGATTCCACCAAGACACATGCCGGTAAAAAGACTGCAATAATAAGAGATATTACCATTTATTAAAGCTCGTTTTGTAGCTTGATCACAAATGTCATTTTTTTCTTCATCGTAGCGCATACGTAAAATTTCACGACCTAATAAAAATTTTAACTCTTTTTTTGAGAGAAGGTGTAAATTTTTATCATTTAATATTATTTTTTTATCGGTGGTATGGTGTGCACAATAAGGAACATTATGAGCTGTATACCCTTTATAATCATTAGGCCGATTTTCATTGAGTTTTCGTGCTATATTATTGAGAAAAGCTTGGCTTGCTCTATCAAAGGGTATTGGTTGTTCTGTAGTTTGTGTTTTTGCAAAGTTGTTGTATGTGCATTGCGTTAAGATGATAACGGTAAAAGCTAATAAAATTTTATTATTTAATAAATTTTGCATTGATTAAATCTCCTTAATCAGTTTTTTTAAGTTCTAATGCTTAAAGAAACTATATCACAAATAGAGAATAAGTCAATGGAAATCATAAAATAATATTAAATAATAGTTTTCTATGAGAATTGTTTGCGGTGGTTTAGTCCTTAATTGTTAACAGTATTTTTTTTGCTTGCCATCACATACATAATTATTCCACACACAATAATTCCCGTGAGCATGGCGAGCGGAATTAAGTTATTTGTTTTCCACATCGCATAGAGCGAAGCAGAAAATAGTATGGTACAACTGATAAGGCCAAGGGCTACAAGCCAGAGTGATTCTTTATTTTTTAATAATACAGCAAGAAGCCCGGATAGACTTAATATATATGTTATCGTTGCGCCAAAGGCGCTGAGTTGTTGGAATGTTGTTTGTTCGCCGCGAATAACAAGCATATAAAAGAGCATAATAGCTCCTTGTGCAAGCACACAGATAAATGGAATATTAAAGCGATTACGTTGCATTATCCGTGCCGGTGCAATGATATGATTAAGCTCAGCAAGGGAATAAAGATTCCACATATTTGCATAAATAATACCAAAGCCTGCGCTGAGTGCTGATGTGGCAATGGCAAGATGAATAAAATGGCCTAAAATGTTTTTAATGTAATCACTGATGGCAAATTTGCTGATAAGAAGCGGAAATGCGCCTCGGTAATCTGCTTGTGCAGAAAGATCTGTACCAAGAATGCCATAAAAAAATGTTTGGTAGACGATGTATAAAAGAATAACAATGCCGTAGGAAATAAGCACTGAGCGTGGAGCATTTACTTCAGGGTTTTTTATATTTCTGCTGATTGCGCATGCTACTTCAAAGCCAAGCATTGCGTGGAGCACCAGTGGTATGGTGCTTGGAATGCCTTCCCATAACTGATGGATAGGGGTAAGATTAGTCCCTTGTAAAAAAAAGAGGCCTGATATAATAACAAAAAAAATAGGAAACAATTTTAAAATCATTAACCAGCCTTGAATTTTACTGCCTGTTTTTACGTTGAGCATATTTAAGGCAATAAGTAGTACGAGGACTATTACGTCGCATGCAAATGTACTATACCCAGCAAGAACGGGAAATGTTTTTTGCATGAGTAACACAAAAATATGAATAACCAATGTAGCAGATGAAAGTTTACTGAAAAAATAACACCAGGTATTAATAAAACCAACCATTGGGTGAAGTGATGTGCTACAGAATGCATAAAATCCTCCGCGAGGATATAAGTGCAATAGTTTAACAAATGATAAAATAAGAGGAAAAAGTAAGAGGCCAACGATACCATAGCTCAGCCCACCAAGAATGCCTGCACGCTTAGCAAGTTCAGTAGAATTAATAAAAATGCCTGAACCGATAATAATATTGACGTTGATAATAATTGCTGAAAATAATGATAATTGTGCTGATTGAGTTGATTGTGTTGACATAGAGATCCTATTTGTTAATGTGTTGCAGCAAGGTAAAGGGCAATAGATCCGGCAACTGCTGCATTTAAGCTTTCAAAATCACCTGGCATAGGTAGTGTAATACGTTCATCGCACTGTTTTACCCATTCATATGGTATACCATGCCCTTCATTTCCAATAATAATCAATGAATTGTCTAAATTCACTGAACGTGGATTTTTTCCATGAGCAGACATCAGGGCGCAGAGAGTAAGATTTTTTTTGTGCTGTAGGAGTTCATGCCAGGAAAGAGAAAAAATAGAAACACGGCCAATAGCGCCAGCGCTTGCTTGTATTACTTTAGGATTCCATGCATCAACGCTTTCAATAAAAACTACGGTTGTTTTATTCATAGCGGCAGCGGTACGGATTAGTGTTCCTGCATTACCCGGATCAGTGACTTGTGCAAGTACAATACCTGAATTAAGAGATTGTAGCGAAGGTTGTTGTGGGATAAGAAAAATAGCAAGCATGCCGCTGGGTGATTGTATTGTACTCATTTTTTCCATAACAGAAGGGGCTACAATCACAATTGCATCGTTAGCCATTATTTTTTGTGCGTCTGCAAGAAGATCTTCAATGATAAAAAGTGTGGTAGGCTTATGCCCTGCATTGATAATAGTTGATATGGTACGCAATCCTTGCGCGATGTATTCTTGATGCTCAGTGCGCTGTTTTGCGCTATGCAGTTTTACCACATGTTTTACTAATTGGTTGGTGTGTGAATTGATTTTTCGTATCATAATAGTTATAATTCATCATTTAAAATTTTTGTTCGGTAGTTTTTCATTAATTGTACCATAAAATGAAGATTATGAATTGTTGCAAGTGTGTAAGCGCTTAATTCATTTGCTTTAAAAAGATGGTGTAGATATGCTCGTGTAAAATGTGTACAGGTATAGCAGGTGCATGTTTCATCAATTGGTGTGAATAATCTACTGTGCATTGCATTGCCGATTTTGACAAAGCCGTTGTTAGTGAATAACAATCCATGACGAGCACATCGGGTTGGATGAGAACTATCAAAGGTATCAATGCCAAGAGAAATGCATGGTTCTATTGATGCTAAATCGCCAATGCCAAGCAGATGATTTGGTTTGTCTTGTGGGAGATAGGGCATCATAAAGGTGAGCATTTCAATCATTTCTTCTCTGTTTTTTCCCATACTGCCACCAATTGCATGACCATCAAAGGGTAAATTGGTGAGAAATTTGCAGCTTTCTTTGCGTAAATCTTTATTGATTCCACCGTGAATCACTGAATACATAGCTTGATTTTGTGGGTTTTGTAAATGAGCATCAAGAGAACGTTTTTCCCAGCGATGAGTGCGGTGCAGCGATTGTATAAGTGCTGTTTGATCAATATGATACGGTGGCAGTTCATCAAAGGGAATAATGATATCAGCACCGAGATCTTTTTGTGCAGCGATAGATGTTTCTGGCGTAAGTAATATTTTTGTACCATCACGATACGATCTAAATAAAACTCCTTCTTCGGACGTTTTTAAGACAAGATTGCCGCCTTTTTTTTGTCCGCGGCTTTTTAATTCATCTTTCACTGTGCCATAGGCCAAGCTAAAGACTTGAAAGCCTCCAGAATCAGTGATAATAGGCATAGTTCTATTGATAAACGTATGAAGCCCACCAGCATGTTTAACAATCTCTGTGCCTGGTTGGAGCATAAGATGATAGGTGTTGCAGAACATCAGTTGTAGGCCGATTTGTGAAACAATTTCAGAATCAAGAGATTTAAGAGCGCCATTTGTTCCAACGCCAACAAAGCTTGGCGTGTCAATAATACCATGTGGCGTGTGAATGCGGCCAACACGGGCACGAGATTTCTTTGATGTATGAATAAGTTCAAATCTAAAGTATGACATGAGTTTTTTCTTTTATTTTCTTTATTATAGTATATAAAAAGTATAGCAAAAAAATAATGAGATTACGAACTGCATACGTATTGCAATAAGTTACTGCTCATTGGTTTTTGTTAATGCATAAATTTTTTGCGAAAAACCTACAAAGGGAGTGGCTATAATAATGCTTATGAGTTTGATAGCGTAGCTGATGGCAATCACTTGCCATATGTCTTCTATAATGCCATAAAGGCCAAGAAAGCTGAATAAAACAGTGTCTAAAAGCTGGCATAATGCAATTGATGAATAATTACGAATGATAATATATTTACCATGAAATGTTTTTTTGAGTATGCCATAAAGATAGTAATCAGCCATTTGGGTTACAAGATAAACAAACAGAGAGGCGATAGCAATGCGTGGCATAAGGTTTAATAGCGGCATAAAGTGTTCTTGTGTTGTATCGGCATAATTGGGAATGTAAGCACAATGAATTTGAGAGATAATGGTATAGAAAATAAGTAAAAAAAAGTTAATCCAGATGGTTCTTTTAGCAATTTCTTTACCAAAATATTCTTGTAATAGGTTAAGTCCCAGGACTGCGCCAACGGTAAAAGCGTCAGAGCATGTTGCGGTTAAGCCAAAAAAAGTAATTTGTTTGATGACAAAAAGGTTGGCAATTATACAGCAGATGCATATAAAAGCAACAAGAGCAGAGCGCCCTAGGGCAAGTGAGCCAAGTGCAAAAGTGGCAATTATAATAGTATGTGCAAGAAAAATTAGTTCATTCATTGGTTAAATAGGTGTTTTTCGCATATATTTGTTTTTCTGTTATAATATCAATAATTAATAGTATATAGTAAAAAATATTTTTTTAGAAAATTAAAGATGTAAGAGAATAATTATGATGATGAAAAAAATGTTATGGGTGATGTATTTATTGATGACGGCACAGTGCATGGTTACTAGAGGCAATCAGATTGTAACAGGAATAGCGCGTATTGTTTCGACATCAAATCAGTTACATAAGGTGTGCAAGGGAGATATTGTTGTTGCAAGCATGACTGAATCTTCGTGGGAATCGACACTACGATTTGCTGGAGGTATTATTACCGATCGGGGAAATAGTCATTGTCATGCAGCGTTGTTTGGTAAAAAAATGGGCATTCCGGTTATAGTGGGTGCTGGTAACGCTACTACCAAAATTATTGATGGACAGCAAGTAACCATTGATTCTTTAAAAAACAGTTTTTATTGTGGATCGGTGGTAGCACATATTGTAACTGTACCTCATTATGGAATTACTAGTACATCGGGAATTAATGCAGCATTTGATAATGGCTTGTCATCATTTGATTCATTTTCTTCAGGATCAGGTATATCAAATAACGTGGTATATAAAAAAAATCATCAGCAAAGCAGTTCTTTCAATATTACTAAAGAAAGAATTCGGCAGGATCGGTCTGAGATTGTGCGGTATATGAATGATGTTTCAAGGGATATTAATAAAGGAATTTTTTACGGCAAAACAGCGGCTTATTATATTGCAGGAATTGAGTCAGATGTATTTGATAGCATGCCGGTGCATTTTTTTGAAAATTTATCTACGATGTCAAAAATTGACGAACAATTTAATCAACTTGATATTAATGATGATGTTATAGATTATATTCAAGAGGGTATAGAGAAGATTGGACAGCAACGGGGAAAGCCGGTGCATCAAAATTTGTTAGGTAGAATATCATATCGTAGACTGGTTGATAAGTTAGATATTTCAGATTATCATAAACAAATTTTGAAAAAAACACCGCTTAAAATGAATGGGTTTATAAAAAATAATATAGTTAAAAAAGACGAATATATCTATTTCAATATTCTTAATTTAACAGTTCAATATTATTTGCATAAACATAAGGTCATAAAATAGCATTTTTTTATTGTAATAATGGATATTTTTTAAAGCCAATCAATTGGCATTCAGGTTGTGGCAATATTCCAAATTTTTCATAGACACGTTGTTGCATAGTATGAGCGACGGTAATAATATCAGAACTAGTAGCGCCACCCAAATTAACAATCATATTAGCATGTTGGTGAGAGACAAGAGCATTACCGCTGCGCAAGCTGCCCTTGACCCCAATTTTATCCAGATAATAGGCAACAAAGATTATTTTTTTTGTATCTATCTCCAGACTAACTTCATGAGCAAAAAAATTTCTGAAGAAACTACCACACGTCCGTACTTGTGGGTAGCGATGTGCGCGATGACGAATTATTTCTGTTTTGCGGCCTTGAGCAAAAGCAGTTTGGTCATGAGTTGCGTTGATAAGTTTGAACGTTGCGTCCACTAAAAAATAATCTTTTTTGTGTAATTGTGAATCATTATAACCAAAATTAAACCAATGGGCATCAACCGTGAGTATGGTGCCATTTTTTTTATGAATAACCGTCGCTGATACAAGAAAGTTTGCTAAAAGAAATTCAAAATAATGAAGATTAATGTATACTGATCCGCCAACAGTTCCGGGAATTCCGCTAAATTCTTCAAGTCCTAATAAATTATTGTCTAAGCAATAATTTATTAGATGTGGCATTGTAACGCCGGCATCTGCTTTAACCAAGCTGAATGTATCATGGACTGTGATAACATCGATAGCGGTCAATGATGGGCGGATAACCATGCCATCAAAACCATTATCGCTGATTAAAATATTGGCACCTTGGCCGAGTATAAAAATATCAAGATTGTGAATGTTGGTATATAGAATTGCTTCTTGAAATTCAGAAATAGTTGTTGGTTCGCAGTAGAACCGTGCTGCCCCGCCAGTGCCAAACCAGTTTTTATCAGCAAGGGGGATATTGGTTTGTATTAATTGGCTATTAGATTTTTTGGCTGCGTTGTTTTTGGTTGTATGCATTATTTTATTTCTGGTGATGCGCTATATTTGTTAAATTCTGGTCGCACGGGTGTTTTGTTTTCTGTAACAAGCATTTGGCAGCGTTGACTACATGCTGAATTGAATGCTTGTACGCATGCATTGCACCCAATAAAATGTTTATTGCACAGTGCATTAAGGCAATTATAATAATCATCGCATGGTTGTTTACACAGCGAACAAGAGCCAAGAATGTCATTGTTTATTTTAACTGCAATGCGAGCATCAAAGACATAATTTTTACCACGGAAATAGCCTTCAGGGTATGTTTCTGCGTAACGAACAATACCCCCTGCAATTTGATATACTCTTTTTGCTACATTTTTTTCATTAAGATATGCTGTTGCACGTTCGCAGCGAATGCCACCAGTGCAATACATGAGCACTTGTTTGTCTTTAAATTTTTCAAGGTTTTCATCAAGATAGTGTGGCAAGTCTCTAAAATTTTTAATATCAGGAGTGATTGCGTTGTCAAAACGACCAATTGCCCATTCATAATCATTACGAGCGTCTAAAATGATAAGATCATCTGGGTTTTGCGTGATAAGTGCGTGAGTTTGCTCGGGAGTTAAATGCTGACCACCATTGCGCGGCGTGAGAGTGTTATAGGGGATACCAAGCGCTACCGCCTCATCGCGGCATTTTATTGATAAACGAGGAAAACATTCAGGGCCGCCTGTGCTTTTTTTAAAATCTATATCATTAAATAGCTCATGGGCTGTCATATGAGCTATGTAGAGATCAATATTTTCTTCTGATCCGCCAAGAGTCCCATTAATACCTTCATGGCTGATAAGAATTCTGCCGGTGAATTGTAATTCTTGGCATATTTGTTGTTGCCATTTTAGAATTTGTTTTGGATACGTTATGGTAACGTATTTATAAAAAAGTATTATTTTGTTCATGGGCAAGCCTTATTAAGTAATATCTTATAGTATAATGTAGCATAAAAATTTTTTTTGATCATCATTTTTAATTGTAAACAAAACTTGCATAATTTGAATGATATGGTATTAATCGAAGATATTGGTATATATAAATCGTAAAAAAATAAGGATTTTGTATGAAGCGTTATGCAATGGAATTTGTTGGTACTTTCTTTTTGGCGTTAGCAATTACATTAACGGGTAATCCTATTGCGATTGGATTGATGCTCATGGCTATGATTTATGTTGGAGGGCATATTTCTGGTGCTCATTTTAATCCAGCAATTAGCTTTGCTTGTTTTATCCAAAATAAATTAAATCTTATTGATATGGGATTATATGTTGCAGCGCAATCGTGTGGCGCACTGCTTGCATTATGTTTTTTTGCCATGATTACTAATAATTCGTATGCGCTCGAGATGGTACCAGGCAATTATGTCTCAGGGCCATTATCAATTGAAGCGCTGTTCGCATTGGTTCTGTGTTGGGTGTATCTAGTTATGAATTATGATATTTATTATAAAGGTGGTGTACACGCAGGAATTATCATTGGATTAACTTTAATGGGAATAGCATTTGTAGGGAGCCTTTTTAATCCAGCAGTTGCAATCGCATCAATTGGGTATTCTTTCTTTAAAGAAGGCGTTTGTGGTGAAGTCGGTACAATGGTAGTCTATATTGTTGGGCCATTGCTTGGTGCTGTAGGAGCATCATTTTTATTTGGTTGCTTTAAGCGGGATGCAATAATTTAAAAATTTTTACTATTCTGATAGTTTGATGTGTTATTAATTGTTAAATGAATGGAGACAGTTCAGCAGCTGTTTTGTTATCATTATTTTTTATGCGTGGATTAGCACCGTGGGCTAATAAAAATTTAACGACTGTAAAATGATTGTTTTTAGCAGCGAGCATAAGCGCCGTATTGCCATTATTATCTTGAAGATTTAGTTTTGCTTTATAGGTAATAAGCAAGTTTACAATATTTAAATCACCTTGTTCTGCCGCAAGCATAAGCGCAGTTTTATTATCTGCTGTGGGGTTTTTTTCGTCAATTTTAACACCAGTTCTTTTTAATAAGTTATATGCTTTTTTGTAAGGATTATTGTTAGGGTAGAGGTTTTGATTATCATACTCTATGGTAATTGGTTGATGTCCACAGCTTTCAAAGAATGCTTTTTGATGCATAGCTGCGTTTTGTATTAATTCAGGTATGGTTGAAATTTTATTGTGGAGTGTTTTTAAAAAGGAGATTTTACCGTTGCTTCCTTGAAATTCTTGTGTAGGGGTAAAAAAAAGAGCTTTATTGCCATATATACTTGGTATTAACCAGAGTGGATGAGCTAATATATGTGTAGCTGATCCTATTTTTGATTCAATCCTTCCATCAGACATTGCTATGCCAAAATGTTTAATATAATTTTGATCATTGAGGTATACAACTAAAGCGTTTGGTGTAGGGTAATTTTTTTGTTCAAAATAACCAAGTATATTAAGTTGAGTATTACAAAAATTGCCGTGGGCAATTGATAAAAGATTCATTTCTTTGTCAGTAAGTTTAAAAGCCTTTTTGATTGCATACGTATAGCATATCCCAAGCCTTTGCCCTTTTTTTTCAGTTGTGAGAATAGTTACTAAAGAGCCAAGATTTTTATTTTGTTGTGACATTACAAAGGACTCAATTTCTCTATCGTTTGAAAATATATCTGTTCTAATTTTTTTTAGATCTTCATTAGGTGGTGCATCTGTTGGAAAATAGCGTAATGTTGACAAGTTTACTTGTTGAGACAAACTTTTGGTTGTTATTGTTGTAATACACAGCATAAAAAGGAGTTTTTTGTGATTAAACATGGTATTTCTATTTTTGAGATTTAATATAATGATATTTTCTGCCTTAATTTAAATGTATTAATTAGAAAACACATGTCAACTTATTGTGGTTTAGTAATGGTTTTTAAAATTTATGCAATAATGCAATATATAAAAACATGCTTGTCACATTGAAAGATCTGTTATTTGAGTTATCCTAATAAAATAACTAAGAATTCATTAATTATTAAAGAGTATCGTGAGATGAAAATATCATTACATTGGGTTTTTGATCATATTGAAGGTGAGCTGGCACGTGTAGATATAGCGCAGCTCGTGAGTCAATTTATAAAAACGACGGCTGAAATTGAAGGCTGGAAAAAAGTTTTTTTTGATGGTGAGAAATTTACCCTCGTGCGTGTTGAAAGTATTACAGCTGATGGGATTATTGCTCATTCATCGGAGTATAACAAAGATTATCGCTTAGCTGTGCGAACAGATGTTATTGTTGGTTCATGGTACCTTATTGCGCATGCCAATGATCATGCTTCATGGGCAACGGCGTTAGACCTTGGTGGAGCAAAAGATATGATGCTGCCGGCGCTTGATGTCGCCGAATCATTGCGTGCTGGTGAATGGAAGCGTGATATTGAAATTGATGATTATATTCTTGATGTTGATAACAAATCGATTAACAATCGCCCTGATTTATGGGGGCACCGTGGTCTAGCGCGTGAAATTGCTGCAATTCTTGACTTACCGCTCAGGCCACTTGACGAATTAATTATACAAAAGCCCATCGTTGAGTATAAATGCGTAGCTCAAGCTGACAAAGATATGCCATTTTCTATTTCTATTCAAGCCCCTGATGTGTGTAAAAAATTTGCTACTTTTTTTATCGATTCTGTTGTTGCAAGGCCATCGACGTTAAAAATGGTGATGCGGCTTAGTCGTCTTGATAGTAGAGCAATTGATGTTCTTGTTGATACAACAAATTATGTAATGCTTGATCTTGGGCAACCGATGCATGCATTTGATGCTCAACTTTTATCTACACAACACATTACTATTGATCGCGCACGGGCCAAAGAAAAATTACTATTGCTTGATGGGCATACTATTGAACTTACACCAGAAGATATTATTATTGCTGATGGCGGTAAGGCTATTTCTCTTGCAGGTGTTATGGGAGGAGCTGCAACGGGTATTAGCAGTAAGACTCAATCAGTGTTATTGGAGTCAGCAAATTTTGATGCAACAACTATCAGGCGTACCGCTAGTCGACATAAAAAAATAACCGAAGCCTCAAAGCGGTTTGAAAAAAGTCTTGATCCTCACCAGGCTGTTGATGCATTATTGCGATTTCTTTATCTTCTTGACCGAGCAGGAGTTTCATATCATGCTAGTCACAATATAATTGTGGTTGGTGATGATACATCTAAAATTATTATTACCATTGATCATGCATTTATTGAGAGATATCTTGGCGTAGTGCTAGAGCCGCAAAGAGTAGTATCTATTTTAGAAAAATTATCTTTTGGTGTTACGCAATCAGCTGAAAATTCTGGTATTAGTTATGCTATTACCGTGCCATCATTCAGGGCTACAAAAGATATTAAAATTGCTGAAGATATTGTGGAAGAGATTGGTCGTTATTATGGATATGACCTGTTACCTCGTGTAATGCCAGCTTTACCATTACGTCCATCAGATTTACATAAAACATATCGCACGCGTTCGATAAAGCGGCTGTTAAGTTATGGCTTGCTGATGCGAGAATTATATGGATATTCCTTTTTTGATGAATCAGTATTGCGTGAGCTTGCATGGGAGCCGACCAATTGTGTGAAAATAAAAAATCCTATTTCTGAAAATTATACTCGTCTTATTACTACACTGCAACCACATATGTTGAAAAGTGTAAGCGATAATAGCACACATCATACACAATTACGATTTTATGAATGGGGACGCGTATGGCGTATGGATGGCGATGCTATTATTGAACAAAAATCACTGAGTGGTATTTTCTATCATAATGATATTGATTTTTATGCAGGTAAAGCATTACTTATGCGTTTATTTGATGAACTCCACATCAATGTTTCATGGCAAGCATCACAATCAGTTGAATTTCCATGGTGCATGTCATATCAAACAGCAGTGCTTATGCATGGAGATGTACCTATTGGTAGTGCAGGAATGGTCGAGCAATCGGTGGTGCATTCCTTATCGCCTACGGGAGGCGCAGCATTTATATTTGAGTTAAACGCTGATTATGTGCTTGATTACAAAAAGCCGGTGGTTAAGTTTGATGCATTATCAAAGTATCCATCAGTGCGTCGTGATGTGAGTTTTTTGGTTGCAGAAACTGCAACGACTAATGAACTTGCGCACAGTATTCAATCAGTTGATACTCGTATAGTAACGGTGATATTAATTGATTTTTTCACTAAGCCTGAATGGCATGATCGCAAGGCAATGACGTTTCATGTGGAAATGTGTGATAAAGAAAAAACTCTCAACGCAGATAATGTTGAAATAATATGGAATGCTGTTATTGCTCAACTGCAAGGACAGGGAGCGGTGATTAGATAATGCAAAAAAAATTGTACGGATATTTTTTTTTAGCTTTTTTTATTTTTATTATTGATCGACTATCTAAGTATGCAGCGCTTGCATGGTGTATTAATTCTCCCTATGTTGTTACGTCTTTTTTGTCCTGCGAATTATATTTTAATCGTGGCATTTCGTGGGGATTATTGCATTCTGATAGTGATTGCATGTTTATGGGTGTTTCGGTGATGATTGCAATTATTACGGTATTGTTGTGTTGGCATGCTTATTACTATTATATGCGTGGATATTCTATTATAGGTCAGATGTGTATTATTGTAGGGTCATTATCTAATCTTATTGATCGTGTAGTATACCAGGGTGTTATTGATTTTATTTTATTTTCCTATAATGGGTGGTCCTGGCCGGTATTTAATGCAGCTGATGCAGCAATTGTTTTAGGGGTGGTTATCATTATTTTTCAGAATGAAAAATAATGGAAACATTTTCATTCTTATGTAAAATGAAAAATTATGTAATCGCCTATATCATGCCATCGATATGCGCGTATTGTAAAAAATTTTTATCTACTCAGGCAATCTTTTGTTCTTCATGTAAAGAAAAAATTTTTCCGATAGTTTCCAAAAAAATAGATATAACGTCTACGTTTTCTGTGACGGTATTTGCTATTTCAGATTATAAAGATCCACTGAAAAAATTAATTTTGGCTAAAGGGTGGTCAGATGCGTTGGCAAGCTATCAGATGGGAGAGCTTTTGTGGGAGTATGTTCCACTTGATCAGCTTGATTGTGATATTATTGTGCCAATTCCACTGCATTGGACTCGGTATGCATGGCGTGGGTTTAATCAGGCGCATGAGATTGCGCGGGTGATACAAAAAAAGAAGAAAATACCACTGATTTTTGCGCTTAAGCGAATAAAAAAAACTAAATTTCAATCAACACTTGTTTCTAGCATGCGGGTTGAAAATCTTAAAGAAGCATTTGAGCTTAATAATGTAGATGTAAAAGATTTCAATGACAAACACATTTTATTGGTGGATGATTTGATGACTACTGGTTCTACGATATCGTCGGCTGTGAAAAAATTGTTGATATTAAAGCCAAGAAAAGTTACCGTTGCGGTGATTTGTAGAGTTGTATAAGTAGTATTATGATATTTGATAAGAAGACGGGCCTGAAAAATCAGGCCCGCGGTATGATTTGTATTATGAGTTAAGTAATTTAATTTCTTGCATATTTTTATTTATTGCGCTGATTGTTGCCAAGAGATTATGAGTGCTTTGTTCTGTTGATGCTTTTGATTGATCAAGGCCTATTTTTTTTAGAAGAAATTCGTTGCTATAAACAGTTGCTATGTCTTGTTGACCCATAAATACTTTCTTTTTGGTAATAGGTGAGCGTAGGCATTTAATTTCATCTGAGCATGGTTCATTGCTTGCAAGCTTTAATTGTGGGTAGAGTGTATGAGTAATGATTGTACTTTCTTTGAGTTCTCTGAGGTAATTAGCTTGTTGGGTGAATGTTGAGTTATATTCTTCTTGGTATTGATTAAGCATTGTATGTAATTCATTGGTACGGTTATTCATGTCTTCTTGAAAAGCTAGAATAAGAGCATTGCGTTGATTAATAAACTCTGTAGCTTTTTTTTCAAGAGTTTCTCTTG
>F14TC_100344799_pt1 | contig 16272 bp, 26 predicted proteins | sample KannatnBrdUF14TC_FD_10806 | JGI IMG/M metagenome (IMG submission 10806)
GCGCTTGAGCGACGCATCCGGCTTGCTGTCGACGCCGTGCGACCAATCTTCGTCGCCGAGGGCCGGCAGCAGGCAGCGGAGGCGATACGGGCCGCCGGCAGGGACGTCCATCAGAACCTGCAATGGATGTGGCCCGAGGAGGCCGCCCGGATCGCAGCAGGTGACACACCATCCATTGATCCTGACCAGGACGTGTGGAATTACCTAGACGGTGAGGTTAATGATGCAGCTGCATCGTGAAGAAGCACAGCCAGAGAATTCTCCTTTCCTGAAGGAGATCCTGACGAAAGTTCAGGAAGGTACTTGGAGGTACTACGCAGGCGGAATCCTCATAGCGGTTCTATTTGTGTTGCTCATCATCGCAGGGGCAGTTTCCTTTATCGTGTTCCTGACGCTGTAACTAGTCTCCTGGAGGAGCTGTGTACTTACTGATTCATAGCAGTGAAGATGGGGAGCCAATAACCCCACTTAATGAGGCTGAACTCGCACAAGTTCTTCGTAAGCCAGAAGAATGGAGCATCAGAAAGTTTGGAGACTCCAGTTTCTTTCACGCCAACGCCAGTAATACTAACTACTGGGAAGAGGGAACTGCAGTCTTACTCAAGGTTGAGGTACTGATTCCGACTCCGGTAACAACAGCCTGGACGATCAAATAGCATCAAGGAATGTAGCGTCCGCATGAACGGGTTTGGCTAGGAGGCTGGCCAACGATCCTGTACAAAGTACGTATGGACACGCTGATCTACCGGGAACGGCTACGCCCCACTGACCATCGACTTGGTCGGCATGTGAATCATGACTCACGTTCTCGACTGTATCCGTTTAACACATCTGGACTGACGTTGGTCAGCACACGTCATCCTCGCCATATACCAGTTTTTGATCAGGGCAATTTAGGCAGCTGCACTGGTAACGCGGGTATTGGCTGTCTAGGCACCGGGATATTCTTCGATGGCACTGGTGGTTATTACAGTCTTGATGAGAGTGGCGCGGTAGCACTGTACGGCGATGCCACCAAAGCTGACCCATATGAAGGTGAGTACCCGCCCACTGATACCGGTAGTGATGGATTGACCATTGCCAAGGTCCTTACGGCGGCTGGTGAGATCGCTGGTTACCAGCACACGTTCACCTTGATCGACGCACTCAAAGCGTTGACAGTCACCCCATTCATCACTGGGGTCAATTGGTTCGACGGCATGTTTGAACCAGCAACAGATGGCCGGGTTACGGCAACAGGAAATCTGGCCGGTGGCCATGAATTCATTGCGGATCAGCTCGACGTGGAAAGCGAGCGGATCTGGTTCACAAATTCTTGGGGAGCAGGCTGGGGAGTCAACGGTCGGTTCTACATGAACTGGAGCGACTATGGCTCGTTACTGGCCCAGCAAGGCGATGTGACGATCTTCGTACCTGTTACAGCTCCGGCACCAGAGCCAATCCCCGTGGAACCTGACGCTGATGACATTGCTCTAGCTGCGGCAACCAGGGACTGGTCAAAGGCGCCACACATAGGATCGAATGCCATAGCTGCCAAGGCAGTGCGAACTTGGCTACTCAAGAAGAAGCTGTATTACGAAAGCTGACCGGCCTGAATAATCAAGTAGCACCAAGGAAGATAGCGCCCAGTGGTGGGCGACCGGTCTTGAAAACCGGGCCAGGGTTACACCTGAGGGTTCGACTCCTTTATCTTCCGCGTGACAACTAAGCACGCACTTGCGCCATGGACAAAGGAGCAAGTAACAAATCTGAAGCATTTTCAATACAGCGGCTTTCACCCGTTCACTTGTCCTGGAGGTATTACTCTTACAGCCACCGAGCAAGGCTGGATTTGCGGACATTGCTCCTACTACCAAAACTGGGCACACGAGTTCATGATCAAATACAGAACTCCTCTTGATGTGCCCGAAGACATGCCCCGTTAGCTGAGTGGTTTAGCTCTAGATTCTTAATCTGGAGAGGAAGGTTCGATTCCTTCACGGGGTACTTGTAAGACCTTGGGTCGTTGGTGAAACGGTTGATCACTCTGGGCTTTTACCCCTGAATTCCGGGTTCGAATCCCGGGCGGCCTACATGACAAAATGGCAGTCCTTCTTAGACTCATATGACCACTATCGTAGACACGTTGCCTTGTCCCCATTACACGCCCTGTACCGGGCGCTGTACTACGAGATCCGGCATCGTGAACCATGGAGTAACCCGCGCTAGCTCAATGGAAGAGCAGCATCGTCCTAAGGTGAGGGTTCCGAGTTCGAATCTCGGGCGTGGGACTGCCTCTGTAGCTCAACGGAAGAGCCGTGGGTTTCTACCCCACGAGTGTGCGGGTTCGAATCCTGCCAGGGGCACGTAATCGTGATACAGTGCTACAGCGCGATAGAGCAGTTCGGTAGCTCGTCAGCCTCATAAGCTGAAGGTCCCTGGTTCAAATCCAGGTCGCGCCACTAGAGATGCTGGGGGATTCTCTCCCTTAGAAGGTTCCTTAAACGATCAGTAGATGGCGCCCAGCAACCTTGCCCGTGTAGCTCAGCGGTAGAGCATCGTCTCGACATGGCGGTGGCCCCAGGTTCGAATCCTGGTGCGGGTACGCAGAGGAAACCAGTCCGGCTAGCTACCGGCTAGGCCCTTCTGAGGAACTGAAACGAGCACCCGGACCCTTCGTGGAGTCCGGGGCATGGTCCGGACCCGGTTCAGTTCTGCGGTCCCATCGTCTAGAGGTCAGGATCTAGCGCTTTCACCGCTAAGAGGAGAGTTCGATTCTCTCTGGGACTACGCCAATGAGGTATCGCCTAACGGCAAGGCCTACGGCTGTTAACCGTATGATCCCAGTTCGAATCTGGGTACCTCAGCAATCTACCTAAGGGTTAATTATGAGAAAACAAGACTGGAATCCGGATTGGTCGTTCCTTCGGGGCAGCATTGCTCTGTGGCTGTTAACCGTTGGACTGCCGTTGATCGTAATTACCGGCATAATGATCCTAATGTTTTGATGCGCCAGAGTTCATTCGGTTAGTGAAGCGAATCTTATAAATTCGTTGTTGTGAGTTCGACTCTCACCTGGCGCACGCACCCCGGGGATGTTGGTCCGAGTCCCCTGAAATGTTGGGTGTATCGGACCCCATAAGGACATGTGGCCAAGCGGCAAAGGCCCCGCCTTCACACGGCGGTAATCAGAGGTTCGAGTCCTCTCATGTCCACGGTGGCCAGTCCTCACTGACCTAATGGACTCCCGTAATAGCGCCGAGCCATTTAAGGGAGTTCGGTGGAGCTGAGGCGCAGGTACCTGTCGGGCTGGCCGGACAGGATGCTGACACCAACAGGCCAGCTATAATGAACATGGTGGCTATGGCGTACCGGCTGTGCGCGCTGGGTTGTGGTCCCAGAGGTCCGAGTTCGACCCTCGGTAGTCACCCGTTTCTAACGCAAGCCAAGACCAGGACCCAGCTGTTCCCCTTGGACAAGAACATCCTCTGTTCCCAATGCCAACCTTCCGTCGGACAAGGCATGATCACACCATCGGCTCCCGCTGGTCCCTGTATCCCCTGAGGTCCCGGTGGTCCAGCTGGTCCTGGCGAACCCTCGGGTCCTGGTGATCCTGATGGACCTATTGGACCAATATCACCTCGTTCACCACGTGGGCCGGGGGGACCAACTTCACCTTGCTCACCCTGTGGCAGGTCGGCTGGATCTATAATGCAGATAGCGCCCATCTCTCGTACCTGTTTACAAAGTTGATCTGCCGTGTATGTTGCTTCATTGGCACGGAGGCTTTCCTGCTTGGCGTAACGACCTAGCTGTGTAACGGTGTACGCGATGTATCCAAGAAGGCTGAATAGCGCTAGCAACGCGATAATTACAACAATCATCCGACGCTGGATTCGTCTGCGCATCATCGGCTCAAGCTGGTTCAATCTCTCGGTGAGATTCACAACCCTTTCATCTCCGATACTTTATGACGCAACAGCTGGATCTCGTGACGTAAGGTAGCAATCTCGGAGCTTATACGCTCAACAGCCATAAGTTGGCGAGCTGCGTCGTCTTCGGCTTCTCGTCGCTTAACCCTTTCTTGATCAAGCCGTGCTTGAAGATCTCGGTACCTGGTTAGCGCTTCATTTGATCGTTTTTCCCAGACATCTGATCGTGCTTCCCAGACATCAATAGCTTCGCGGTAGTCCTTACGGTCTACGGAGTTGGCACGTAACAAGTAAAGGATGACAGCACAGAGTGCTGCTGCGATACCTCCGGTAGGGAGCAGAGCTTCGAGTCCATCCACATGACACCATGACCTAATCCTGGTTGCTGATCTTGTTGGAGCATGCGCGCAAGCTCAATGCCCAGTATGAGTTACCGGTGATCACTTCAACCAGAGTTCGTTTTTCATTCCCCTATTAAAAAGATCTTGGGAGAGTTGGGCAGTTGGTTGGCCCAGTGGACTGTAAATCCGCCCCGGAAACGGCTTGCAGGTTCGAATCCTGTCTCTCCCACGTGGAATATCAAATGTTTCTGAATCAAGGTGAATCTGTTGTTCATGTTCCCCCTGGCCCAAGGATCATGGTCCGATCGACGGATCCTCCAGGAACCTTCTGGGTGAACGGGAACCAGGTCCAATTACCTCTTGATGCCGAACCTACTTCCTGGACGCCGATCCCGGAGACTGGAGGATGGGAGGCACGCTTAAAGAACGTTAAGCCGGATCCTGATAGATGGTGGGATCAATGGAATAAGGAACTATGGATTAGGACCCCGCCCTCGTAGCTCAGCGGAAGAGTACTGGCCTCCGAAGCCAGATGTCGCTGGTTCGAATCCAGTCGAGGGTACGGTGGCCTGCGCTTGTAGCTGGTGCTGCACCATGTCTGCAAAACATGGAATACAAAGGAGTTCGATTCTCCCGTGGGCCTCGTGGAAGATGATCGATCACCATTAGCTGAAGCAACACACCTTCGAGAGGTTGCCGAGAAGATAATCAAAAGGGAAGAGCAGCGAGATCCGGAGAACACGACAATAGGACTGGTGCTCAATTCCGTAGTACGAGCCTTGATGATGCAAGCTGAGGCCGACGCTTTGGAGCGTGGGTACTACCGAGGTCGCGCTATGGCAGCATATGACGTGCGCATGGGTCTTGATGAGATGGATGGGAATGGTTCCGTTCATTACGACTCTGATACTGCTCCACCACCTGAATGGATCGTGCGTAAAGCAGAGAAGCTAGCCCGAGGGTGGTACTAAAGTTGTCCACTGTGGAGACAAGGCGAGCGGACGCTGGGCTCCAGCTGCCCCTCATAAGGGCGGTTTGCCGGGATCGTCACCCGGGCTCGCTACCAAGGTGCGGCAAGAGTTGCTGTACCCGTACATGGGGGTGTAGGATCTCATCATGACTCTGAGACTGAATCAGGTAATCGCCCTGGAGAAGGGTGTCAAGACGACTGCTGAGAGCGGTCTCACGCAGGCGTATCACCAGCTGGAGAAGGTCCAGCTCTTTCATGGCCAGGAACGGTCCTATCGGCCAAAGGATGATGATGACGGTGACCAGTACCCAGCGGAGCCAGTAAAGCTCCAGCTGCGCGTGCCTGACGTCCTGACCGACACTGCTGAGCAGTTGACCAGACTGTTCGACGTGACGGCTACCAAGGACGCCGGCAACCAGCTTGCAGCCGCTGACATCGAGGTCGACGGTGTGACGATCGTGTCCGCCGTACCAGTGACTACGTTGCTGGCGCTGGAGAAGAAGCTGGTCGACCTGGCCACCTTCGTATCCAAGTTGCCGGTTACTGACCAAGCGGAGAACTGGACCTGGGATGCTGACAGCCTGTGCTGGAAGGCTGATACCGCGCAGACCATCAAGACCAAGAAGATTCCGCGCAACCACGTCAAGGCGCCAGCCACCGACAAGCACCCAGCTCAGGTGGAGGTCTTCACTGAGGATGTGCTTATCGGTACCTGGTCTACCACCAAGCTCTCGGGTGCCGTGTCCGCAGCACAGAAGCGTAGCCTGTTGGAGCGAGTCAAGAAGCTCCAGCAAGCTGTGAAGGTTGCTCGGGAAAAGGCCAACATGACTGAGGCTGCCGATGTTCACATTGGCGCCCAGATCTTCAACTACCTGCAGTGGACCTAGGTCTGCTGCAGGTACCAAGACTCCCGTTCTGAGGAACGGGCTGGCACAATCTCAATATGAGGCATTGCTCCTGTGCCCGAAATCAGGTGCTCACTTACCTTCAGCATGTGAGAGCCGTTCGCAGCGGCCTCAAGACTCTTGCCACAACCTCAGCATTGCCGTAGACCACTGCATCAAATGGTCATGATCACAAAACCAGAAGGCCCGTGTTCAAATCACGGCGGCGCCTCCAACCATGGCGCTGTAGCTCAGCGGCAGAGCGTCTGGTCCGAAGATCTTAGACATGACCTTAAACGGCGGTAGTGGTACAGGATGACGGCACCCCGACATTGATTCGCTTGTGATCGAATCCAAATCGGTTGGTCCCCGGCCTCAAGGAGAGGAGGCCGGGGACCTCTTTTTACGGGTATCATGAACTGCATGACGGTATGAAGAGAACGGATCCTGTCGGTCACCATCCACGACTGCGAGGTCCAACACTTCCGCTCCGGCGGCAAGGGTGGTCAGAACCAGAACAAGCGGGATACCGGGACCAGGGTCATCCACCACCCGTCAGGCGCCCGAGGCGAATCCCGTGAGGAACGTAGCCAGCTCCAGAACAAGCGAGCGGCCTTCCTGCGAATGATCAACAGTCCGAAGTTCCAGCTGTGGCTGGCCATCGAGACCGGGCGCCTGGCTGTGATCCAGTCTGAGCTTGATCAAGTCCACGTTCCACCTGAGGAACTGTTGATCGAGATTCGCCACGGCGGGCGCTGGGTACCAGCACCCGCTGCAGCCAATATTGACGCATACTGCACAGCAAAGGGGCGTGACACCTAACCGGGAGGGTCCAGCTGAATGACTGACAACATCCTGGATGCCGGGGAGATAGCAGCAATCCTGGGATTCTCACGCATGACTGTTCACAAATATCTATGGGAATCACACCCAGGAGGCAGGTACGGCAGTCATCCATTCCCGGCCCCTGATGGCCGAATCGGTAGATCCCCCTACTGGACTCCAGGACGGATAACCGAGATCAGAGAATGGGCAGCCAGAAGGAAGGGTCAGGGTGTAGGCGGCGGCCCAAAGCCAAAAGCTAGTCCGTAGGCATTAGTTTCCGTACGCTAATTGCAGGTTCCCCTACAGGAGGCTTGCAATGAAGTTGTGGTTCTACGAAGTAGCTAAAGGCATAACAGGCCTCGTTGCAGCCGGCTATGCCACGTTTCAGCTGGCAACGACACAGGGATCCGAAAATGGAACCACCGTCAGCAGCAATGAATGGGTGAGCATCATTGTCAGTGCGATACTTGCCGGGTTTGCTGTCTGGGCAATTCCCAACCAGACCTCAACAACAGTGAAAAAGGAAACTTCAAAGGAATAGAAGAATCCCCAGGAGCACAGTTCCTGGGGATTCTCCTTACCGGGGGGCAGGGATTAGACGTCAGGTGTAACTTCTTCGACTGCACCAGGAACTACTGCGATGCGCTCAGCATCCCCGGCCACAACAACGATCTGGAGATCGCCAGAGGCATTGAGATCACCGGTAGCTTCGACGTGAACATTCGCCGTGCCGAGGGTCCCCGTTGCAGCCGCCGATGCGGTGCCATCACCATTGTCCGTAAGTGCAATGATACTGGGGTCGTCCACGGTGTAAACCACCGTTTCACCCGCCGGCAATGGTACCGAGTTACCTACCTCGTCCGTTGCTTCTACGGATAGTGCGACCTTCTTGTCAGCCTGCAAATCCATGATTACATCTACCTTTCGCTGGCATGTATGAGTCGGGGCCGGTCCCGCAACTCGCTCTTCTGGAGATGTTTCTAGTGCCGGTCCAATATGCCAGAGCAATCTGCACTTGCGTGGCCGACAACAGTCACAGTCGACTTTAACTTCGACATGAACCGTCAACTTAGTGCCTCCACAATGGGAGCTTGGCGCCTGGAACCTGATAATACCGAACTACCCACTAAAAGCCATAACTAGCCGCGTCTTCCCAAAGTGATTGCAACGTTGGGGAAAGAACGTCACGTGGACTTGCGATACGGACCTCTTTCTTTTCACCGTCCATTAAGAAACGGCAAGCGTGGACTAGTGCATCCAACCGGTCCGGGGATTCATTTCGACCCCAGTTGACGAAGGTCACCATCTGATCTTCAAGCTTCTGCATGCGACCAACCATGTGCAGCCGGCCTTGCTCACAACGCATGGCCACTGGCTCGCCACGGGTACGCTTCCCTATCTTCGTGTCCACGCGAACGAACGGCGGCCTGGTATCTGTGTGGAACATTCCCTGACCAACAAGCTCGAAGTAAGCGTCATTGAATACCTCGTGCATCCAGCGCTTACCTAGGTTCTCTTCACAGATCAACTTGTCAGCACCGAACTCGGCAACAACTCGCCAAGCCTCCAGTGCCGCCTCACGGCCAACGGCCATGATTGAGCGGTCTGCTAGGACGTACATGTGCTTGTTCCGGTCCCGGCACACGACGACGATTCCCATCTCGTCGTCCTCACCGGTAAGGCTTGGGTCTACGCCGACAACGGTGGCCACGATGTCATCAGGAAGGTCATCGACGCGGTTGTCCTCAATGTCAATGCGCGAGAACAAGGCACCATCAAATGCTTCGATGATTTCGCCATACAGCTCCTGGCGGCCGATAGCTGTTCCCTCGTACCGGCGACGTAGCTCAGCGATAACCAAGCTGGACAGATTGGCGGCATTGTCGAATGTGGACCCACGAATGACGTGCACGGTGCCGTCGTCTCGACTGACCCATTCCTGCAGGATGTCAATCGGCTTTGGGGTTGTGGTAACAAATGCCCGTGGGTGATCTCCCATGAGGTCGGCCCGGAGGCTGGGCATGATTCCCTCGTACCAGGCTCGCCGTGGGTACTTCCACTTGCCTATCTCATCGAGCCATGCACCTGAAGAGTTGTAACCACGGCCGACGTCCGGGTCATCAGCGCCCTCGGTGTAAATCTTGGATCCGGATGGGAACAACACCATCGGACGCGGGGACATCTTGTATCGATGCCTGATCTTCCTACGATCCAGCACCTGCAGGATTCCGGCCGGTCCCTCCATGCAGATGGTTCGGGCATCCGAGAGTGTTTCCGCGATCACGAGCCATTCAGTGGGTGTGCCACGACTGTCGTACGGGTGCTTGATCGCTCGTTCCACGATCCACTCGCTGCCACTACGGCTCTTCCCGTACCCGCGTCCGGCTAGCGCCAGGCACACGAACCAGTCGCCGTCAGGTGGGATCTGCTCTGGTCGAGCAACCCACCACCACTCACCTCGCAGGATCTCGTTGATGATGTACTCAGGCTGCTGTGCCAGCCACGCTTGGCGCTGGTCGACGGGTAGAAGGGCCACCCGATCCTGGAGAGATAGCCCCATAAAAGTTGATGCTACAACAAATGTCCCGTTGCCTTGATCACCGGTAGCAGGGTTTTTTCATACCCCACTAGAGACTTGACACCCGTACGTGGGGGTGTACAATCGATCTCAGGACAACTGCACAGAGAGAGATGCGTACGCACTCAGGTGCTACGCTGCGAGTGGAAGTCAGAGCTGCCGAGCTGTTCCTCCCCAGGCTCAACTTGAGCGCCTACTTCCACTGCCCTAACTCAAAAGGAGCAATCCTTTTGGGCGGACCGTACCGGCTGGCTCCCTCCGGTGGGCAACAGGGAGCCGCATTCGTCTCCTGGTAAAACAGGAGCAAGGACGCATAGCTCAATGGGAGAGCACGCGGTTTACACCCGCGAGGCTCCAGGTTCGAGTCCTGGTGTGTCCACGCCAGAAGGCGCAACAGGGGACAGCGTCTCGTCACTGCTAACTAGGCCAGTTGGCTGGCAACTCCCCGAGCTAGCTTCGCTGCTCACGCAGTGGACCTAGTGGAGGAAAGTGACACAGGACCGAAGGACCGCAAAAGGGTACCCCGGAACACCCGGTCCGCCTGTCCCCGCCTTACATCTTCCTGGAGAGAAGAGACCATCATGATCACCAACCAGGAACTTGCCTGGATGGCGGGGATTGTGGACCTGAAGGGTCGCATCACCTACAAGCGCCCGAAGAGTCGCAGCACGCCACAGATCACGTTGACGGTGAACTCCACCATGATCCCGGTGGTCGAGCGGATGTGCCGGTTGACCGGTACCACGCCAGAGATCCACACGATGCGGCCGTTGAGCGAGACTATCCGGCGTGGGTGCATCGAGCACTGCCCAGAGCAACACATCCATGTCAGTGCGGAAGGGCTCAGTCCCTACGCGTTGAAGTGGACTGTCAGTGGATCATCACTACTTGTGGTGGTCCACAATTTGCGTCCGTACCTGGTTATTGATCAGGGGTACGGTCCAGCTGAAGACGAGATCAAGAGTGTGCTACCACTAGCCGGTCGCGGAGCACAGGCGATATTGACCAGCTGCAACAGACTACGGAGCCTAGGGTGGCAGCTGCCCGAGTTCCTGGAGCACGCTCTCGACAAGCATCTGACCCGTGCATTGGCAGCAACTGAGCATGAAGGAGAAGGTAATGGCAATTGATCGCAAGTACGGCCATGTCACTACGGAGCACGGAACCATCGGTGAGGATGAACCAGTCGTTGTGTTCCGCGCCCAGGACAAGCTCCTGCCAAAGCTTCTGAAGATCTACCGGTTCCTATGCGAGTTGGCCGGCTCGCCAGAGCATCACCTTGCTGCTATTGACGATGCAGCGGCGTACGTCAAGGCATGGCAGCTGTCATATGGTTCCAAGGTGCCTACCAGCGATTCGCTTGCCTCATGACGTACGACAGTCGAGCAGAAACCCTGCAGCACAGCCAACGTGTCGGTGAACTCATGGTGCAGTTGGCTAAGGAAATACTTGACCGTTCAACATGTCATGATCGAAGCAAGACTGAGCCGCCCGAGCTGGACATATTCAATGAGTTCACGCCAAAGCTGAAGGACACTACATACGGGTCCGAGGAGTACAAGGGCTACTTAGCGGCCATGGGCGATGGGCTCCGGCATCACTACGATCACAACCGCCATCATCCGGAGCACTTCTCAGACGGCGTCAACGGGATGACACTTGTTGATCTCATTGAGATGCTGGCTGACTGGAAGGCAGCCACTGAACGTCATGCCGACGGGAATCTGGGAAAGAGCCTTGTCATTCAACAGAGCCGCTTCAACTTGTCTGCGCAGTTGGCTGACATCCTGTGGAACACGGCAACTGACGCTGGCTGGTTAACCAGCGCCAGGGAGAAAGACTAATGGCACACGGCTACACGAAGCACGGTCATCCGTGCTGTGGGAAAGCCAAGGTTGGTGACCGCCCGCCACTCGTCGCTCGATGTGGAGGCAGTGCAATCTGCGCTATCTGTGCCTTAGAGGCTGCTCAGAAGCACAAGGCAACGAAGACCCGTACCGGAAGCACACCCCCATAACCGGTACTTGACACAGGGGTACATCCTCCTGTAGGCTCATACCTGGAGAGAGTAGAAAGGGATCAGACGGTGACCACACCCACACTTCCAATCAAGGACATCTTGGCAGCAAACCCAAGCTGGATCCGCAACGATCTCGGCTCACTGAGGGACCTGGAAGCTAGCGTCCGACAGCAAGGCATGCTGCTTCCAATCCTCCTGGCATCGGACTTCAGGATGCTTGACGGAGCCCGTCGTGTTGCAGTAGCCCAGCGACTGAGATGGAAAGAAGTTCCCGTCAAAGTGACTGATGACTGGGACCAGATTGTCGCGTACTACAAGCGCGCCAATGAACCAAAGATGTTGCCTGAACTTCGACTGCCGATGCGCTGGGGCGAGTTGGATTGGCTCTGGTCAAACGTACTCAAGCCAGCACACGAAATTAAAAGGCGAAGTCAGATGGGCGTCATTCGCCGCGCCAACATCAAGAGGCGAGCCAAGGGCGAAGACACCAGCAGAATCAGCCCGTACACCGGGTACACGCATGATCTCGCTGAGATGTTCCAATGTGCACCGTCCGACATAAAGACGCTGCGTGATACATACCGGGCTATCGGCCTGATGCGTGAGACACACCCCGCATACGTAGAGAAGCTCATGACATTGATCAGTGAGCACGAAACGTTCCTGGGTATCACGTACGTCAGCAAGTTACGACGTGGCGTCAGAGCAGTCCTCAATGGGGACGTAAGTCCTGAACAAGCACTGGTGACGTTGAAACGGTCGCTAGCGAGCCCAAAGCAGGTCCGGCCCCGAGGAGATTCTCCAAGCACCAGGTACCTGTCCTTTCCTGATGAAAGGCAGCCCACGATCTCACTACAAGCTGTGCGCAACCTCGCACAGATGCTGGAGCAACTTAGTTGGGAGGCAGCTAACTTCAGGAATTTCGAGGACCCCACCGAAGAGTTCGTTACCGAAATTGGCAAGCAGATCAAAGATGCAGTCCTGCGTATTCAATCGATGCGCAGGAAGCTGGAACACTCACTAGATCCTGGAGAAAGTAAATGACTCGGCATGTCAGCAACATGAAGTCCCAACTCAGCAAAGCCGCTACCGCAGAAGAAGTGGCGCGAGAAGTCGCAGAAGCCACCAGCAACCCAGACCACCGTGTGGTTCTGGAGTGGGTCAGCCCCAAAGAGATGCTGGTCGACCCTGAAATCCAGCGCGACGAGCAGGTGCGCGAGGTAACCAGGATCATTGCCAAGTTCAATCCAAACGCACTTGGCACTGTCATCCTGTCCGCTCGCTATGACAGCCAAGGACGGCGACGGCTGTACCTCATCGACGGTCTTCAGCGCAAGACTGTCGTAGACAAGCTCGGGCGCAAGGACGACATGCGCGCACTCGTGCACTACGGCCTGACCGTTGAGGAAGAGGCTGAGCTGTTCCTGACCTACAACTTCCGGCAGGCAGTAAATGCCTGGGACCAGTTCAAGGCCCGCCGTCGTGCGCACGAGCAGCAGGCGCTGGACATCTGGAACATGCTCAACACCCTCGGTATCCCCACCCACGGTTCCAAGGGCTTCCAAGCCATTGGTACTGCGGACAAGATCTACTCCCAGAAGGACGGTCCTGCGCGGCTGTTCTGGGCACTGAAGATGGTCCGCGACATCTACGACCCGCTGGGTGAGGCCGGCTGCTACGACGGCCGCGTCATCGAGGCGTTCTCCATGCTCTACGCCCACTACGGACCTCGGTTCATTGACGAGGGCAACCTCAAGGGCAAGCTGCTGAGCATGGGCGGCGGCTGGAAGGGGCTGATCGGAGCCGGTCAGACCAACAAGCAGGTCAACGGCGGCCACATCGCCACCGGTATTGCCAACGCCATCATCAACGTCTACAACAAGTCCAAGCGTTCGGACTCAAAGCGCAGCACCCGGCTGCCGAATATCGGCACCGGTCGGCGGTCAGTCCGCCGTGGCACGGAGGCACTGGCTACAGCTGACGTCGACACCGACGAGTAGCTTTCTCCGGGGATACAGGACCCGCTTCTACGCGCCGGTAGAAGCGGGTCCTGCCTTTTGTCGGTGGGTAGTAGTACCGTCCTGAGCACGCCAAGAAGGGGAGCGTGCCCAGTTGACCAGTGACTTCGCCCAGCTCGGTCCGGACCCTGCCTCCATGGCACTGAAGCGCGAGCTGGCCGAGATCATCATGTGGAACGAGCAGACCTCTCCACGATCCCTGCAGAAGACAATCGGTCCCTCAGAATTGGGTGACCCCTGCGACCGCCGGATTGCCTACCGGATCGCCGGTACAGCGCCCGTGAACATCTGGGCTGACCCGTGGCCTGCCATCGTTGGCACCGCCGTCCACAACTGGCTAGAGATAGCTCTGAACCGGTACCAGAAGGCGGTTGGTGATCGGGGCTGGCTCACTGAGCTACGGGTTCAGCCGGATCCCTTGGTCCACGGCCACAGCGACGTCTTCAACACCCGCTCGGGCACGGTCCTAGACTACAAGACCACGGGCACCGACAACATGCGCAAGCTACAGCGTGGCGAACCCCCGAAGCCTGGCTACATCACTCAGGTCCATCTGTATGGGCTGGGACACGAGCGGGCTGGTCGCGAGGTCAACTACGTAGCCCTGATCTTCTTCCCGCGTGGTGGCTGGCTTGACGACAGTTTTGTCTGGCGGGCACCGTATGATCGCGCCATCGCAGAGGCTGCCTTGGAGCGGCTCTACAAGATAGGCTTCCAGCTCCTGGATCTGAACATCGAGAGTAACCCGCACCGGTTCCAGCTGATCGACGCTGCACCTGGGGACAGCTGCGTCTGGTGCCCGATGTTCAACAAGGAACTGAATCATGATGTGGCGGCATCCGACCGAGGATGTCCCGGGAGGTAGGGAGAGAGTATGAGTTCCTGGTACGACGATCTCCAGAGCGCCATGCGCCAGCGCGAGATCGCTCGCAACGGCGTCAAGCGTTGGGAGGCGAAGGTGGCAACAGCTGAGGGTGTCATCGCCAAGCTGCTTGCTGATGCTCCAGAGGCACCGGATGTCAAGGCACCGGGCGAAGAGGAAGCAGCTCCGGCTGCCTTGTTCTCGGAAATCCCAGCGGACTACGCCGATTCAGCGGAGTAAGGCATCATGACCATTGATGATGAATATGGCCACCCAGTAGAAACTGGTGGTGAATTCGCACGGCCCGAGAAATTGTCCGGCCACCTTCTGATCATCTACCCCATTGGATATGTTCAGCATATTCAAACCAGGTTCAGTCAACCGGGGAAACGATCAGATGCAATTTGTTGCGACATCGTGGATCTCGATGAGAACGATGAATTCACAAATCGTCCGGGGAAGATCTACCGCAGCTCTAACCTGATGCAGAGCCAGCTCATCGTTGGCCTTCGACCCTTCATCGGGAAGAAGGTACTGGGACTCATTACCAGGGGCGTCGCCCGCAACGGAATGAACCCACCGTGGATCGTGACGGATATGTCGTCTGATCCAAAGTGCGTAGAAATAGCCCGTAGCTGGGCTGCCGGCAACCCGGACTTCTACCCGTCTACCTTCAGCCCAACGCCGTCGCCAGTGGCAGCAGAGCCACCACCGTCACCGGTTCCAAGTAACCAGTACCAGCAACCAGCGCCGACATACCAACCACCGGCACCGGCCTACCATGCACCAGCTCCAGCCGCACCGGCTGTTAGCCCAACGCTACAGAGCATGAGCAGTGCAGCAGTTGAGGGTGCCGGTCGCTGGTTACCGGATCAGCCGCCAGCTCCAGCGCCACAGAGCGCGCCGGCACAGCCGCAGCAGTACACCACGGAAGAGCTGGAGATGCTCCAGGCACTGCGGCTCGAACGTGAACGCCGGGAGCGGGCAGCTCAGGCTCAGCAAGGAGATAACCCCCCGTTCTAAGGGAATACGAGAGGCCCCGTGCGCGGACGAGAACACATGCACGGGGCCTCTACTACTCCTGGAGAGAGTGACCTCACTCTACCCTGCCTGAGCCTCTAGCGCATACACATGATCAAGGCTTACAGTCGTCACACCACACCAGGGGTTCCCAGCTTCCTAACAGCCTCGTGACCCCTGGGCTGTGTTTTGAGCAACCCCTGGGAGGCCGCTGTGACTGATGCTGTGGCTGCCGGGGCCACCAGCAACATGGAGCAACAGAACATCGCAGAGCCTTGGCACCACGGCGGGTGCGCTGTCATCCCCATCCGACCGGGAGGAAGCAAGGCTCCGTTTTTTGATTGGAAGAACGGAGCCAAGAATTATCAGGAGGAGCTTCCCTCCAGTGCCGAAGTACAGCAATGGTTTGAGGTCGAATACCCACGAGCCGGCGTCGCCGTAATTTGCGGGAAGGTATCCGGCAATTTAGAAATGCTCGAACTCGAAGGTCGAGCAGCGGATGCTGATTCTTTAAGCCGGATCATTGCCGAGTGCGAGCTTCGTACCGTCCGCGAGTTATGGGCAAAGCTCATGACAACCGGCTACTCCGAATGGACTCCATCCGGCGGAATTCATCTCCTGTACCGGATCTCAGATCATGAAGTACCAGGCAACAAGAAAATAGCCAGTCGCCCCGCTCGTCCGGATGAGCTGACTGAGGAAGAACTGACAATCCAGGCCCAACGGCCGGAGTTTCGAGCCACCCGTGTGCTAGCTGAGACCAGAGGCGAGGGCGGCTACGTTGTCGTAGCGCCAACCGGCGGGCACTGTCATAAGTCTGGAGAGTCCTGGACGACCGTGGCC
>F14TC_100170375_pt1 | contig 16049 bp, 13 predicted proteins | sample KannatnBrdUF14TC_FD_10806 | JGI IMG/M metagenome (IMG submission 10806)
AAGCCTTCTTTGTCTGCATCAAGTATTGCTACAAGCCCGACCTCTGGTATATCAAGACCTTCTCTTAATAGATTAATTCCGACTAGGACATCAAATTCCCCTATTCTGAGTTGTCTAATAAGCTCCGTTCTCTCAAGGCCCTCAATTTCTGAATGCATGTATCTCACCCTTACTTCTTTTTTGGCCAAATATTCTGCGAGATCTTCGGCCATTCTCTTGGTAAGTGTAGTGACGAGAATCCTCTGGTTTTTCTGAACATGCGACCTTATCTCATCTATTAGATCATTGATTTGGTTCTGTGTTGGTCTAACCTCTACCATTGGATCTACTAGTCCTGTGGGTCTTACAAGCTGCTCTACAATTGCAGTACTGTTTTTCTTTTCATAATCTGCTGGTGTTGCAGATACAAACAACGTCGACTTTAGATATTTTTCAAATTCTGGAAATTTAAGCGGTCGATTATCAAATGCGCTAGGCAACCTGAATCCATAGTCTACGAGACTTTTTTTCCTAGTATAATCACCTTTATACATTCCCCTAAGCTGAGGTAGGGTAACATGGGATTCATCTATTACTAGTAAAAAATCATTGCCGAAAAAATCAAGTAGACAGTACGGAGGTTGTCCTGGCATTCTTCCATCAAAATGCCTAGAGTAATTTTCAATTCCCGAACAATAACCTAACTCTTGTATCATTTCAAGGTCGTAATTAGTTCTTGAATTGAGTCTTTGCCTTTCAAGTTCACCAGGCAAATTTGGAAGCCAGGTTTCAAGTTCTCGTTGTATAGATGTTACAGCACCATTCTTTGCATCATCGCCTATTATGTAGTGTTTTGCGGGAAATATTTTAGCCGTACCAGCAGTACGCTTCTTTCCCATGGTAACACTATTATGAATACTAATCTTTTCTATTTGATCTCCAAAAAGGGATATTCTGATAACGTCGTCAGAATACCCTGGTATAATATCAATAGTATCTCCTTTAACTCTGAAACTGCCAGACGACAGGGTTATGTCGTTTCGTTCATAGCGAGCTTCGATTAGCTTGTGAATTAGTTCTTTTCTCCCAATTTCCATATTCTCTGACAGGGTAATAGCACTTTGATCCCATTCTTGTGGTGAGCCTAACGAGTAAATACACGAAACAGTCGATACTATAATTGTTGGCTCTCCTGACATCAGCATCGCAGTTGCTTCAAGGCGCATTTTCTCAATTTTTTCGTTTACCTCAGTGTCTTTTTCTATATAAGTGTCCGTCTGCGGCAAATAACTTTCAGGCTGATAATAATCATAAAAACTAACAAAATATCCCACATTGTTTTCCGGAAAGAATTGCTTAAATTCTGAATACAATTGTGCTGCCAGCGTTTTGTTATGTGAAATAACCAAGGTATTCTTGTTTGTTCTTGCAACTACATTTGCTACGGTAAACGTCTTTCCGCTGCCAGTCACTCCCAATAATGTCTGAATCTTTTTGCCCTGTTTTAGACCATCCACAAGGCCGTCAATTGCGGCTGGTTGGTCACCTCTGGGTGGAAATGTATCGGGGGCAAGTGAGAACTGTTTAGACATTTGGGATAGGAATAAATTTTTTCGTTTGTTGAATATATATTGTTACTGTCATTCCAAAAATTAAATCAATCCTATTCTAGAACCGATAGCGGCGTGGGTACCCACGGCCCGCTCTGATAACCATAGGTTATTGATATCAATTGGGTCTGATGGTCGGGCTCATAATTTTAGAGCCAAACCCAGTATGGAATCAACTTACAGGAGGTAATAAACAGCGGCAGGTAGGGTGGAAAATCCTATTCTTTATATTTTGATGACAAAATGACATGAGCTAATCTAGCCACTGCTTGTCACGAATTATAGATTATAGTGATGTACGAATAATAAAGCAGAAAAGATAGTCTTCTTAGTATTAAGATTCAGATTTTTGCTTACAATATGAGAAATAAAACTTACAATGATGAGCGCTGAACAGGACTAAATGAAATCAGAATAGAGTTCTTGCTAAATAAATACTAAGCTGGTTATCAATACTAATTTTTTATATAATTTTACTTCTTAACACATATATCTCTGTGTTACGCAGCATAGCGCACTTCATGTCTAAAGTGAATTGGAGTTGTACTTCGTGTGGTATGTCATCAGCCCGGAGAACTTCTGTCGAACGTCATATCATCAATCCAAATATCCATGGTGGTGCGGCAAGGGCTGTTCCCTTTGCAGAATATTCGGCGGGAATAACATCGGGAAAGTACAAAGTCGGGAGAAAGCCTAGTTTTGCAGCTTCCGAACAGCCTTTACTGTTTAGGTTAGTTAATAAGATAAGCGTAGAATTCGAAAATGAAATTGCGAAGGAGGTTGCAAAAAGGATTTGCAAGACCTTAGATGACACCTTTTACAATAATGTGGAGGCTGCTGCAAGAAAGCATTTATGGTTTAAACAGTTTGAGGAGTCTTTTGGATAGTATCTTTAACACGGCTACATATATTGTGACACAAATGTTTAGTCAACATTATATTCATCGAAGGTATCAAATTTCTGAGTAACGCGAGAGAAATATCTCGGGCGATCCCATCTTAAAATCAAATAATTCTCTAAAACCATTCAAGAGAAATAGTCACTTTGATGCTGAAAATACTAAGTATAGAGATAATAGTTTTAGTAGAAAACAAAAGGAGATCAAAAAAGAATCAATATGAAACGTAGATCTTTTAACTTACTTTGATGTGTCAGCAGTGCTATCGAACGTGAAATAAATATCCCGTGAATATCGACAGCTCGTCTTACAAAGTAGACTAGTCTTAAAGCTATTATGATAAATATCGGATGGCTAATATTAATTAGGTAAATTCTTTGGATATCTTCCGGCCATCCCTTGTCATTGCAGGGACAACTAGTGGAGTTGGCAAGACGACTGTTTCACTGGCAATCATGTATGCGTTTAAGACTAAAAAAGGTCTATTGGTTCAACCATTTAAGATAGGACCCGATTTCATCGACCCGAGTTATCACAAGATAATTACAGGAAAAGAATCTCGAACTTTGGATGCCTGGTTTATGGGGAAGGATGGTATTATCTCAACCGTAGAGAACGCTACCAAAGATGTTGATATCGGCATAGTTGAAGGAGTCATGGGGTTGTTTGATGGAATGTCAGGAAGAAATGATTTTGCCAGCACAGCATATGTTGCCAAGATTTTGAATGCGCCCATTATACTAGTAGTAGATGCAGCCAAGGCAGCTCGCTCGATTGCCGCGATGATTTCTGGTTACTTGAATTTTGATAAAAAATTAAAAATAATTGGGATAATCCTTAACAATGTTTCAGGGCCCAAACATGCAAAATATCTGATAGAAGCATGCAAGAATTCATTAAACGTTCCTATATTAGGGATAGTGAAAAGAGACAACGACTTGAAAATGGATGAACGTCATCTGGGTTTGATTCCATCTGATGAATTAGAACCAGCAAAAAGAAATAAAATAGTGCGACTGGCAAATAAAGTATCAGAGGAAATTTACTACGACAAAATTCTTTCGTTAATAAAACTAAGAAATTCAAAGTTTACTAAACCTATTAGTGTTGGACGCAAAGTTCCAAAACTTGTTAAAATCGCAGTAGCACTTGATAACTCTTTTAACTTTTATTACAATGAGAATTTGAACGTCTTGAGGGATCTTGGAGCAGAGATAACTTTTTTCAGTCCTATTAATGATAACCATATTCCAAACGACATTTCTGGATTAATTTTAGGCGGCGGTTTTCCTGAAGTCATGGCAGATAAACTCAATTCAAATCAATCAATGCTAAAGTCTATAAGAAAAGCAGCACAACAGGATATGCCAATTTATGGAGAGTGTGGTGGGCTAATGTACCTTACAAAGTCAATTACAGGTTACAAAAAATCAAAAAGGAATTTACGAATGGTAGGAATAATAGATGCTAAAACTGAAATGACGGGTAAACTCACACTAAACTATACACAAGCAGATATGGTCACAAATGCTCTTGGTAGTATAAAAAATATGAGAGGACATGAATTTCACTATTCAAAACTAAAAGAATTGCCACAGGATTCAAAATACGCGTACTACATGAAACGAGGTGTTGGAATAGATGGCGGTAAGCATGATGGCATCTTGATCCACAATTGTATGGCGTCTTACATGCATTTGCACTTTTATGACGGTAGATTTCCTACTAGATGGATAAACAGTTGTATCGGATATGAAAGAAAATAGTCGAAAGAGTCTACGTAATTTTGATATCTCCCTGACCAATGGTAAGAATCTTGAGTTTATTGAGCAAATTTCTATCCAATAAACCCCGACCGTCGTAAACAGGAATATTTCCAATAAATTTCTTACCAAGTTTCTTGTATTCTTGGTGGTCGGTTGATAAAATTATGAGGTCGGAATCTTTTACTGCTTTCTTCAAATCTGAAGTTAGCGACACATTATCATATTTTAACAAATTTGGATCGTTGCTCACAAAGGGATCATGAATTCTAATATTCTTAATTCCAAACTTTTGCAATTCTGTTATTACCGCGTAAGTTGGGGACAGTCGTGTGTCTGAAACATCTCCTCTGAATGCCAATCCCAATATGGTTACCTTTGATTTGGGCAGATCTGAAAATTTTATTAGTTTAATGGCCTCTCTTACACAATATGATGGCATACCATCATTTATAGATCTGCTTATGTTTGTTACTTCACATAGTACATTCATTTTATTAGCAACATCAAGTACAAATTGTGGGTATACTGGTATACAAGCTCCTCCAACTCCAATCCCTGCTTTGTGTATATGGCAGTATGGTTGTGAGTTTGCGGCATCTCTTGCTTGCCAAAAATCAATTCCAGCAACTTCACAAAATTTTGCCAGCTCATTAGCAAGTGCGATATTAACATCTCTATATACTCCCTCAAACAACTTTTCTGCTTCAGCTGTTCTAATACTTTTTAAAATCAACACCCCTTTCTTGAAAATGAGTGAATAGATTGTATATGCCAACTGTGCGCTATTTGGTCCTAAAGATGAGAGTATGGCCGGATAGTTATTTTCGATATCTGCAATGGCTCGCCCTTCATAAATTCTCTCAGGATTATATATCATACAAAAGTCACTTTTTACACTCAATCCACTTTCTCTTTCAATTATTGGAATCACAGTGTCTTCCGTTGTTCCTGGAGGAACACTAGGGTTAAGTGATACTATGTCATTTTTTTTCAGACCCCTACCAATCATTGTAGCAACAGCCGAAACCGCTGTGAGATCGGCGGAGAGTTCTTGATTCTGGGACAATACAGGAACACAAATCATCTTAAAATAGGAATCCCTTGACGCCTTGACAGGATCGTCATATAACTTGAATCGCCCCGTATCAATCCCATTTCTAAACGCTTCATTAACGTTTGGCTCAGGGATTACAATTCTTCCTTTTCTTGCCGCCGCTAGAACATTTTTTGAATTATCGACGCCTATGACATGCGCTCCTGCTCTAAGCCAGACAGCTGCAAGTGGGGCACCAATATGACCTAGACCATAAATCGCAATCCTGAGCTCTCCGTCCTTTATCTTTTTTACTACCTTCCTATCTTGAATTAGATTGGAGGAGTTACGCACCATAGGCTTCATTTACTGTTCCTTAATATGTACATATTGAATTTAATATGAATAACAAAATTGATTGATTCAACATTTTAATGTCAAGATATTTTTGATTATTGCAAATAAAAATTGCTAAATTCCTTCAGAAAATGAATATTATGGAGTTTGTCTTTACGACTCTAATTTCTTAATTGCATTAGCGATTCTTTCAACAACTTGAAAGAACTGAGGATCGAACTGTAGCCTATCTTCTCTCTTCCATTTAGTGTATAGTCTTACTCTATCTTTTTGCGGATCTATGCTAATCTCACCTTCTCTAACCATGAATGGTTTTAACATCTCAGTTAGCTCCTTGTCTGCCGCCAAACTTTGAGCCAGTCTGCCCCCAATCCACTCTATATCAATCACCTTTTTATCTTCAAAATGTCCCTCTGTTTTTGCTCTAGCCTTTGCCATGTATGCTGATGGGCTTGATATCTTTACTGGTTCAATTAAGAAGTGTATTTGAAAATATGGTAAGGCCCCATATGGAAGCGGGTTTGGATCTTGTCTTCCCATCGATTGATCTACGGGATTTTGGATTAAAGCATATATCAATGTAATGCAGGTAAAGTCCATTTCGACAAATTCGAATTTGTCGGTATTTGTTTGATTTCAAAGTGCTATGCCTAGAATTGAAAAGCCTTTGGTGCTCAAGTGCTTGAACTTGATTAAATCAATATTATCGCAGAATGATTATCTGGCCCCTAATCTCGCCATTATCGTGGTACGGTGTATCAATATTCAAATATGTGGTTCCATTTCTCATTGCCGAAATTAGATCGATTAATTCTTTGCCACTTAACGAGCCTGCTAGATCTGAACTAGTAATGTTTCCTCTTATCGACGTTCCCATCCTAATTCCATTTTTTTTGCTATCTTTCAAAAGGTCGACAACTGTTTCGCCATTTTCTCCTTTTCTTCCAAGATGAATATCCGCACTCGTTACATCAGAGGATCCTGTTACTTTGATCTTGTACTTTATAATGGTATCAAAAGAAGTTGTTCTAAACGAGGCAGTTCCATTTACATTAGAATTGATTGGAGGCGAAACTTCCTCTCCAGACATTAATGCGGAAAATTTCAGTCCTAGCGACTGCGTCGTTAATATTGTTGGTCCTGAAATAATTATCAGACTAATGATTGCAAGTACTAGCTTAGTACATGTAATTCTTTTTAAAATCATTAGTTTGCTAAACTGTAATTATTCATTCGACCTAAAAGCCTTATGTTCTATGATTCTACTAAATTTACTCGAATACTGGCGATATTCCAATAACCAAGCCAATCTGGCATTTCCCGTTACTTTGATTAAATTATTGTATCAAGAAAATTAGAAATTTCTGAAACTTTAATTCTGTCTTGGGACATAGTATCTCTATGTCTTATCGTGACTGTATCATCTTTCATGGTTTGGTTGTCAATAGTCAACGCAAAGGGCGCTCCTATCTCCTCGAGTCTTCTATATCTCCTGCCTATTGAACCTGACTCATCATAAAATGTAGAATAATCCAATTTTAACTTTGAATGTATTTCACGAGCCTTTTCGCGAAGACCATCTTTTGTCACAAGCGGAAAGACTCCCACAAGTACAGGGGCCAATTGTGGAACTAGTTTTAACACGACTCTCTTTGCTTCTGTATCCTCATAGTAGGAATGCTCTAATATAGAGTAAATACTTCTGTCTATTCCCATTGACAATTCAAACAAATGTGGCAAAACTTTACTATTATCTGCTGGATCTATGACATGCAAATTCTGTTTGCTTACATCACTATGTCTTTTTAAATCATAATCTGATCTGTAATTACATGCCACCAATTCCAGCCATCCGATGCTTGTTTCAACTTCAAAATCAAATGCTATTGTTGCGTAAAATGCTTTTTCTTCGTCTGACAGTTGCCTGAATCTAGTACGTTCCATATTAATCCCAGTCTTGCTATAAAACAGAGAAAGAAGAGACAGATAGTAAGCCACAAGTTTGTTTGGTAAATACCCTTGTTGTAACCCTTCATTAGCGCTTACTGAATGGGTTGAATTCTTTATTGACAATAAAAGGGGTGTATCCTTAACCTGGTCAAATTTTGGTAATTCATTTAGTCTATTGGGGTTACAAAATACTTCAATTTCTGCCTGATAGAATTCCCTTAACCTCAATAGGCTTTGTCTTGGTGCGATCTCATTTCTAAAACTTTTACCAACCTGAGCAACTGCTAGCGGGAGTCTTCCTCTCATTGTCTTAAAAAGTCTGGGGAAATCAACAAAAATTGTCTGACATGTTTCTGGCCTAAGATATGCCTGCTCTCTGGAAGGACCAATTTCCACTTTAAACATCATGTTGAATCTGCTTGATTCATAAAATGGACCATTACAACTAGTGCATTTCAAAGAATATTCCATTATTAACTTGTCAATTTCACTCGCTGAAAGTAGTTCTGGGGTCTCCTTACCTGTTTTTTCAGTTATGTATCTATCTGCTCGGAAAGTTGCCCCACAGTTTTTGCACTTTATTATCGGATCTGTAAAATTGTCGAGATGACCCGAAGCAACAAAAACGCTCCTGCTCATTATCTGTGAACCATCAATTTCTATCATATCATCGCGTCTAAGTAACTCCCTCCTCCATATTTCAATGAAATTGTTTTTTAGATTATTACCTGTTGGTCCGTATTCCCAAAATCCTGCATGAGCATCTGCATAAATTTCGCAGCTTGGAAAGTAAAAACCTCTCTCAAGGGCCAATTTCATAACGGTATCGTAATTGTTCATCTTTTCTCTATTACTCTTAGATTCTGTGATTCAACATGCATTTATTTTTATTTGCACAATTAATTGAAAAACTAGAATAAGGCTAATTGGTTTGTTTTCTAAGTTTACGCACTAATTCAAGGTTTTTAACATCTTCTTCAATAGACACGAAATTAGGTTCCATTACCATTGGTATATCTCCTAGTATTTTGTGATTAATTATTGTTTTAAAGCCTTCAATTCCTATTTTACCATTACCAACTAACTCGTGCCTATCAAGATGAGAACCAATTTCATATTTGGAATCGTTCAAATGAATAAATTTGAGAACTCCAAGACCAACTATTTTATCAAATTCACTAATAAATCGTTTACAGGCTTCTTCGGTGCTCAAATCATATCCAGCTGCAAATGCATGACACGTATCTAAACACACGCAAAATGTCTTACTCGAAAGTTTATCGAGAATTTCTCCTAATTCTTCAAGTTTGCTTCCTATACTACCTTTTTGACCCGCACTGTTTTCTAATAAAATAGTAACATCTAATTTCCTTTTGAATTCCGATTTATAATTATCAACCGCTTCTTCACAACTTTTTAACAACTGTTTAATACCGTTTTCACGCCCCTGCTCCTTATGGCTTCCAAGATGTATGACAAGATATTCAATACCTAATTGGGAACATCTCGTTAGTTCACTTGTGAATGAATTCAGTGATTTTTCTAATAATTCACCATCTGGACCTGATAGGTTAGGCAAATAAGGCATATGCACTGCAACTGAATTCTTCTTTATTCCACTTTTTTTTAGATTGGTTTTAAATAGTTCTACCTCAGATTCTACGAGATCCTTGGAGCGCCATTGCCTGGGACTCCTTGTAAATATCTGAAACGCTGTGCATCCAATCTCAGCTGCATTTGAAATGGAGTTTTGTATTCCACCGGCAATTGAAACGTGGAATCCAACCCTAATACTCAATTGCTTCTATGTTTGTTACTAGGATATTAAAGATTTGTATTTATTTTTATTACAGTATTTCGTATTAAAGTCAAATCAAAATTGTCAATAAAATTGGGATCGTCTGAACTGGCGAAATATCCTTTCTTACAAGAAGCTTCTGAATACATCCAGGAGACAAAGTTTGATTTTGAGGAATTTGATCGTCCTGAAATGACGCATATTATTAACAGAGCTGTAGACAAATTGGAAAATGAGCTCAAGGGAAAAATTTACTCGAACTTGGATGAATACGAAATAGAAATTATGACATTTTTGGTCTCTCTATTGCTCATAAAATCAATTGGGCTAGAAGAAGTATCAAAGAAATGTTCTCTGTTCGAAGCCATGAGGGTAGAAAAATTCCTGTCTACAGATTTGAGCACAGAGAGATCTCTACAAAAAAAGAAACTGCTTGTTCAAAAGATCTTTAAAGAGTTATTCAAGATCGATATAGATGTAGATTCAACTTCAAGTATTTGTATGTTGAGTGTTCCCGACTATCTTCAAAGAGCTTCTAAGATGAACGAGCAAGAATGGAAATTGATAAACAGATCGGTAAAAGATGGGTATGTTTATCTAGATACTGATGAAGCTGTAAGGTTAATCCGAAATGAATTAAGCAATTTAATTTATACTCGCATAAAAAATATGAAAATCTACGAAGTACCGCTCTTAATTAAGTCAAAGGCTGACGAACTGCGAAAAAAATATTCAGGACGATACGTTTACAGGAATCAATTTAAAATATTGGAATATCCACCTTGCATAAAACATGCCATGGAGATAATAAACAAGGGAGAAAATCTTCCACATTCTGCTAGATTCATGTTAGCCACTTATATGCTAGCAATTGGTAAATCCGAAGATGAAGTAATTGAAATATTCAAGAACTCTCCTGACTATAATGAAAAAATAACGAGATATCAGGTAGCACACCTTGCAGGAAAGAAGGGTAGTCATATAAAATACTCCGTACCTTCTTGCGATCGATTAAGAAGTGAAGATTTATGCTTTGCAATTAAAGAATGCGAAAACCTGGTAAATCCAATTCAATTCGGAAGAAGGAAACTAGCATAATTGAATCAATTAGAAAATGCCGGTGAGAATACTAAATTTCTCAAAGACGTGTTTAGAAAATACTATTTTGAAAACAAGAATTTCCCATATCTGTATTCAATGGAAAAAAGGGAGTTTGGATACAGAAAATTTGACTCTATAGTGGTTAGACATCTGTCATTTAAGACAACGGGAGAGCTCGTAGCCGAATTAGTACGAAACGTTCCTCTGGACGTATATTACTCAAATGCATATTATGCGTTGCCATCATACCCCATTAATGAAAAACAATGGGAAGGTGCTGACCTGATCTTTGATATTGACATCAAAGACCTGAATCTTCCCTGCCTTCATGATCATACTTTTTACATTTGCAATGTATGCGGTTTTGTTAATTCGGAACAAAAACTATGTATTAATTGTAATAAAGGTAAAAATAATGACACTTCTATTCCGTGTAAGAAATGTCTTTTGGCTATAAGGAAAGAAGCAATAAAGTTACTTGATTTCTTACGTTATGATCTTGGAGTGAAGGAAAAGTACATAGAGATTTTTTTTTCTGGAAATGCCGGATTTCACTTCCATGTAAACGATCCTAATATGAGAAACTTAGATTCTAACTCGAGATCTAATGTTACGGATTATATTATTGGAATTGGATTCATGTCCGAAAGCATTGGTGTCCGCAGATTTCGAAATGGTTTTACCATAAAGTTACCAAAAAGTGGTATAACAACAGGTTGGAGAAAAAAGATAGCATCTGCATTAGGAATTAATCAAAAATCAGAATTAAAACTCAAACATATAGTTGAGATGAGCGGCGGATATGAAGGTTTTAGAAATGAACTCAACAAGATTGCTAAAAATAATGGAGTAGCTATTGACGCTCAAGTTACCAATGATATACATCGTGTATTTAGATTACCCGGTAGCATTAACGGCAAAAGTGGTCTGATTAAAGCGAAATGTAATGATTTAGAATCATTTAACCCCACAAATGATGCATGCTTATTGAGCGACTCGGAAGTTCAGATTAACTTAAAAACTAAGCTGAAAATTAATCTCAAAAATACTAATTTTAAACTAGAAAGTACCATTGAAAAAGTTCCATCTTATGTCGCAGTATATCTTATTTGTAAGGGTTTGGCCACATTTTCCAAAAGCCAATAACAGAGAAAGAAATGTTTTTGGAATAGAGTATTGCCCGTGTTATTTACCGTGTAAGAATTTTTATCACCAATTCAAGTATGATTATTATAGGTTCATATTTGTTAATAAGCTAGAATTTGACTGTACTTGTTGTTGACAATGGTTCTCCGTTTGTCAAGGATATTACTTTGTGTTTGGATAAAATAGGTCAGGATTATGTTTTAAAGAAATATTACGAAGATTTCAAGGTTTCAAACTTTGAAAAAGTGATACTGTCAGGTCGCCAAAAGTACAAAAAGGAAATCAATTCTGTCAATTCAAAAATTATTAAAACTTGCTTTGCTAATGAAACTCCCATACTGGGGATATGCTATGGCGCAGAAATAATTGCGCTTACCTTTGGCGGCTCAATATATAAAACCGATCAGGTCCAGGGGCTTAACAGAATTAAGATTACACTCCCTAGCATACTATTAAAAGAAACATATTGCAATGTTTACGAAAGCCATTCATATGCCATATCACATTTGCCTGAAAATTTTGTTTGTATTGCAAGTTCCGCATCTGCAAAACACGAAATCTTTTGTCACAGTTCCAAAAGGATCTTTGGTACACAGTTTCATCCAGAAAAAAGCGAGCATTGCGGTACTGAACTGATTCGTAATTTTGTAAGTCTGTGACAAGAATTTTATTTTCCTTTGCTATTATCCTATCTATTGAAACTAGATAATGAACATACTCTTATACTTCCACTGGTGGAAAACAAGACGGATCAAGTTTGTCTTCCCCTGGCCATCAATGTAATACTGAATTATTGGGGTGAATATGACTTTGAGCAAGAAGCCGAACAGAGATCTAAAAAATATAACGACATTAAAGGTTCCATTTTTATTGAGGGAATCGAAATCGCTGAGAGTCGTGGATTTTTAACTCACATCTTTAAGAACGATCTACTCGGATTAAAGAAAAAAATAGACCAGGGTATTCCCTCGATAGTTATTATGCCCGGCTTGAAGGAAACTATTCAACATGCGACGGTAGTAACTGGGTACGATCCTAATGAGAACAGAATCATCACCTACGTTCCAGAGCCTGACACAGTTGGATCAATACCCGAAAAAAAATTCCTTGAACTTTGGGAACAAGACGGTTCTATCTCAATTACCATTATTCCAAAAGATATGAAAGAAATTAACAGCAACGATAATTCTGCCGCAAATCCGGATCTTTCGTACAGGATGTGCTTTGAGGCTGAAAGGTTACTACTAAGTGGCAATCAGAATAAAGCTGTAGAGAAAATAAAGAAGGCAATTGAACTTAACAGAAGTAATGAATTTGCATTGGATATGCTAGGATCAATCTACAACGAATTGAAATCCGATGAGGCAAAGGACTATTTTGAAGAGTCCATCAAATTGAACCCAAAATTTTATTTGGCATATCGCGGAATCGGAAATTATTACCTTAGAAAAGAACAATATGACCAAGCCGAAAAAAATTACTCAATAGCGGTTTCTATCAATCCAACAAGATTTGGATCTATTTATAAGAACAGAGGGATTGCAAGATTGAAATTAGATGACAACAAGGGTGCAAAATCGGATCTAATTTCTTATCTGGATAAGTGTCCACAAGCTCATGATAAAAATAATATTGAATTGGCCATAAAAGAACTTTCGTCCTAGTTGTGAAAATTTAATTATTACAAGTTACTGCAAATGGGAATTAAATAAAACCTAGGCGCTGGATTGTTATATTTGATATGAGAAATTGCATCTCTCAACGAAAAGTCTAGAGAAATGATCTGATAATTTCTAGTGCATTCTTAATCCCATCATAATTTTCTGTGAGCTTCATTAACTTCTCTACATTTTGCATGTAGGATTTATCATCAAGTATTTTATGGATAGCTTGAGCTATTTGTTCTGCATTTGTTTTAGAAGGTTCAAGCCTTATTCCAATTTTCATTCGTTCAACTTTTTCGGAATTACCCAATTGCTCCCCATGGTTTTGAATAGGAATGGTAACCATGGGTTTTCCATGTTGTATTGCAAGCGATATTGCCGCATGACCAGCTCTAATTACTATTAAATCACTTAAGGCAAAGATTTCATCCCGTACAGGACACCATTCATAATACCAGCCTGTAGAGGAAAGCTTTCTGGGCACAGTACTGCCATTTGGTCTGCCTTCAGATATAATATACTGTATTTCTTTTCTAAAGTACCTTGATGCCTCTATAATAGTTGATATCAAATTTAGACGGGTTTCATATGGTCCACTGATGTGGATAAAAATTATTGGTTTATTCCTTTCCAGATTAAGTGAGTGCAAGACATTATTCATTGCCTGATCGTCACCATTCCATTTTGCTGTAGTAAATCCAATGTAACGTATTTTTTTCTTCACAGATTCCAAATTCCAAACATTATGTTCGGCTATGGTATAAGGTGGAGGAAGATCGGGGATAAGTAATTTTTCAGACAAACTCCACATAATTCCAAAAAATTCCCCATTTAGCTTTTCAAAAATTCTTGCCAATTTGAATTCTCGGATCCTCGGAGACAGTAAGAGCTTTATCTGGTTCAAGATAACTATTGAAGGTATGCCCAAAGTTTTTGACGATAATATAGGAGATAACCGCGAATCGGAGATCACTAAATTTGGATTGAATGAAGAAATGTTTCTATTTTCTTGAGCAATTTGCCTTGCAAAATTTGTAAACCATAATGGTATGTTGGAAATACTATTTTTTACTGAAAATCCACCGTTACTCCAAGCAAATTCTATAGGAGGCACTTGGATGCACTCGTATCCTTGGTTACTGATATACGATACTGCCTCACCGTAGGAAGAAAATCTTATAGTAACGTAATCATCCTTAAGATATTCAGAAATAGAGAGGAGCCTACTGGCATGACCTAGACCAACACCATATGGAGCTAAATAGGCCCTTGCCATGATTTGAAATATTCGTACTTTATTATATACTGAACAGATTCATGAATACACTTTATAGTTGTAAAGATCTGAACCAATTTTCTATCCGTCAGAAAGATTACTTTGCCAGGATTGAATGACATCTTCATTTAAGTTTCTATGAAATTTTCAGCATATATCTCACTATTTGGTAATTTTTCTCGGAATATATATGAACGAAATGTGTACAAGTTTGAGTCGGGTAATAACCAAGCATCAGAAGGCGCACCTGCTTTATAGCACAAATTTGTAAGATATTGCCTAACATTCCAGTTCTGTTCAATCGGAACTTGCGGCAAGAAGAGACCAGAACCGTATCTGCTTTCTAGCATGAGTCCATCTCTTCCAATTATAATTTTGTTAAGAGATAGATTTGTATCTTCGACTCGGATCCGAAATGGTTTTGTTAGAACAGAAACTTCAAAAATTACCTCTTCAAGTTCCTTTTCACTGACGGCAATGAAACGCGGATCTTGAGTTGCAGCATTTATTGCAGCATCAATCACAGAATCATGAATATTCTTTGGTGGAAGAACGTAACCTATGCAACCACGTAGATTTTTTTCATTGTTCTCTTTATTAAGATGATATATAGTAACAAAAACTCCAGACTTTTTGTTACTATTATTGGCAGAAATAACTAACTTCCTGTTTTTAAGAAATGACTCGACAGAGGTTCGTGCTAACCTCACTAGACCTTTGCCTTCTTGGACGGTTATTTCGTGTGCATCCATAACGATTACACACAAAATTAAAGATTGAGAAACATAAATTTAATCATGAAGTAATTCGTCGCCGTAAATGAGCTTCATTTCATCGAATGTAAGTTTTCTTCCACTTGACATCTTCTTTAATGCGGCCTCCTTTGCTATGTTCAATAATTCCAGGTTTTCTTTATTCCTTCTTATTCTTTCCTGAGAATTCTCATATTTGAATTCACGTTTCTCTCCAGTTCCGCCAGACCTGCTTCTAAAGCTTGACTGCCTCGTGCGCCTATACTCGATTGCATTTAGTTGGGTATTTACCATCTCCAGCTTTGCTTCTGCTTCGCGTAGTGCACTTCTAGCTTTTCTTCTGTCTTCATAAAGGCTTTCTCTCAAATTGAGTAATTTGTCTAAACTGCCTTTTAGCTTGCCTATTTTTTCTCCTAGTTCGGACTTTTGTTGAAAAATGGAATTGATTTTGGTCTTTAACTTATCATACTGAATCGAAATTGTTCTGTAATCATCTTCTTTTTTGTGGATCATCTTAAGCGAATGTAGGCGTGTAGCCATTTCTTTTGATCTAACAACTAGTCTCCTTTCTTCATCTTTCGTAAGTTTCTTAGTTTGAATATCCCTTTCAATTTGATCCAGATTTCTCGCTAGATTTATCATATCAAATCTTTCCTTTCGTAGTTTGTGACCTACAGAGTCATTCGCCTTTTCATCAAGATTTTTCATCTTGTTTCGT
>F14TC_100000879_pt1 | contig 16008 bp, 16 predicted proteins | sample KannatnBrdUF14TC_FD_10806 | JGI IMG/M metagenome (IMG submission 10806)
CTTCGACACGCTCAGGACGAACGGGGATTAAGAAAATTTCAATCCGTTCGTGGTGAGCCTGTCGAATCCATACGAACGTCCTAAATTGTTGTAAAAAAAAAGCAAAATGGTCTGATATAAAATTTTACTCTTATATCAGACCGCTATAAACATTTCATGCATATTCATACATTATTGCGCAAATTCACTGGGATCTATTCTATCTTTTTTTATAGTATGCTCATTCCAACCATAAGCAGTATGGCTAAGCATTTCCTCATAAAACACACAAATTGGAGCTGCCGTAAAAGTATCCTGAATGCCCCAATACCATATTGGACACGCATAATCGTATTTATCAAAACGTTTCTTTTTTTCAATATATTCCCGTAATGTCATACCTGACTTTTTATATATACCTTCTCTTTCAGCAATATCCAACGAAGCATAAACAGGATCATGAGTTACAAAATCAGAATTACAATTATTTAACGGTGGCCAAAATCTTAAATCAGGATTATATACCATTGTCTTATCAGGATCCATCTCCATTGCAACACAATACACAAAACGATTAAAAGCTTCACTGTTATCCCATAAACCAGGCTCAATCTGTTTTAAATCATTTTCATCAATATATTGAAAATAGATATTATCATCATGATCGGGAAAAGGTAAATACTCACTAACAGTAGTTTTCCCCTCACGAACCAATTGCGATCTTGATTTAAGACCTTCTTTAAGAATAAGTCGTGCTATTTCTTTTCTTGTACAATGAAACATCTTAACAGGTTTTGATTTTTGCGGTGTTTCCATACTCAATGCATTATTTGCTATAAAAGAAACAGCTAATACTACAAAAAATATTTCTTTTTTCATCATAATTCATCTTTCAATAATCGTTAATAATACATGCACATAAAACATAAATTTATATTATACCCCAGAATACTACATCATCAACTTTGCAATTCCTTATGGCTTTTTAAAATAAGTATCATTAAATTTAACAACAGCATCACATAATTGCTGCGAAGCTCTATCGTGCGATCCATCATCAGTAATTAACAACTCCATCTTACCATTATCAAACGCGGAGCATAATTGTATTTTATCCTCATCAGTAACCTGCAATACTCCATCATTTTTATTAATATGCACTAATACTGGACACGTAAGCTTTCCTTGTAATCTATTTAATCCTTCAATAGGAGTTGCATGAGCTGGATCAAAATTAGAATGAGAAATAATTGGCAATATATAATTGACAAATCCAGTCGCACACATATTTTTTAGTTGTTGACCAAGCAAAAAATATGCACAACACCCCAAACCAAGAAATCCTGCTTTTGTCAGCCCAGAAGATATGTGATGTTTAAAACGAGAAGACACATAAGGTTCAATATGTGATAAAATAAAATCGTTAACCCTGTCAGCTGTTGCATAATATAACGTAGCACTTAATACAACACATGTTACTCCACTTAATACGACACTACCGACCATAATTGAATTCGATCTTTTCACATCCAATAATGGAGCTGATAAAGCAAGACTCCCATTATTAATAGCGGCTATTATTGCTTGAGCATCTTCCAATGTAATACCAGAATCTTTAAAATAATTTTTATTATTTTCATAATCAGTCAATTTTGCGAGCGCATTAATAACTGTCCCACCACCACATGAAAAACCAATTAAATGTATTGCATTTTTACCACCCTGAATAATGGCGTGCAAATGATTTACTAATGCAATAACTGCCGGTTTTGTATAAAACACCGCTTTATCAAGACGACCTGGTGCATCTGGATATGTTGGTCCAGAAAATTCCCAATCAAAACTATATCGATTAGCAAAAAGAGCTGCAAAATAAGACCGCGGCCCACGCTCACCATATCCATGAGAATATACAAGACTTTGCACATCATTAAAAGCATTAGATGGATATAATGATAAAAAAGGCAATAGTGATATAAAAATAATAATTTTTTTCATCATAACCAGTCCTTTATTATAATAATTTTCTAATAATTGATCTTAATATATAAGCATACTAAATATGCCAAAAATGTCAAACTGAAAACTTGTTGTTGTGTCAAAAAAATGACTATTTGCTGATCAGATCAGGTTAATTCGCATATATCATCCAAATGTTTCTTTCTCCGTTCGTGGTGATAGTTCGGCAGGCTCACTAGTAAACGCCCGCCTGCCCGCAGAAGCCTTGGCGTAGGAGGAGCCTGTCGAAGCATCACCACAAACGGAATTAGGATTTTAAATTTTGTAGATAAACAGCATGAGTTTAAAAACAACGAGTGAACGCCCTAAATTAAATCAACTTACCGGCAAATTGTTGTAAAAAACAAAACGGTCTGATATAAAATTTAACTCTTATATCAGACCGTTTTGTTTTATCATCACTAATTATTGTGCAAATTCACTTGGATCTATTCTATCTTTTTTTATCGTATGTTCATTAAAATAATAACCTGTATAGTCATATATTTCATCTATCTTTACACAAAGCGGCTCTGCGGTCAGAGGATCCGGGATAGCAGAATACCCCCCAGAGCAATTATGACTCTTACTATTAATAAAACGTCTTCTTTTTTCAATATATTCTTTTAATGGCATGCCAGATTGCTTATAAACATCTTCTATATAAAAATGGCTTCCAGGACTATAACCAAAACCATCACCTTGCATATCTTTGAATGGTGGCGTTATTCTTAAATCAGGATTATATACATTTGTCTTATTAGGGTCTACCTCAATTCCAATACAATAATTATTAACTACTAAATTCATCCATAGACTCGGTTCAATTTGTTTCAACTTATCTTCATCAATGTATTGAAAAAATATACTATCGTAATGGTCAGCCGTAGGCCAATAATTAGGAACTGTAGCTTTACCTTCACGAGCTAATTGAAATCTTGACTTAAGCCCTTCTTTAAGAATGAGCTTTGCTATCTCTTTTCTTGTACAATGAAACATTTTAACAGTTTTTACTTTTTGCGGATTTTCCATGCCCAATACATTATTAACAAGAAACATAAACATTAACAAAAAACATAAAAGTTCTTTTTTCATCATAATTCAGTCCTGAAACTTAAAACGGAATTGGCTCATCATCATTTAATGCATCTTTCTTTTCCAAATCACCCAAGTATGCCGGCAAATTAACGCCAGACATAGCGGCAATTTCATGCAATGGTGGTAATGCTTTTATCATGCTGCTCAAAAAATTAGCCGTTGAACTACCTTTTTCAGATGAACCGCTATCCCACACCGTGATTTTATCAATCTTGAGATTTTTAATAACTTCAGCCTGGATCTTTGCAATTTCTTCAAGTTTTTCAATCATCAACATAGTCGCTGCATCTTGGCTATTATGACCACATGCCTCAACTAATAGCTTATATCCTTCTGCTTTGGCCGTAAGCACTTTACGCATACCCTCAGCCTCTGCATGCTTGATTTGTAAAATAGCAGCAGCATGACCTTCTGCTTCAATGCGCTGCTTTGCAGCATCTGCCGCTGCGGCAATTTCTATTTTTCTTCGTTCAATTTCTTTAGGTACTATTTCTTCTGCTTCAAACCGTTGCTGTTCTGCTAAGCTTTTTGCTCTATTAATTTCAGCATATGCATTTTGCTGAGCAATTTGTCCCCGTTGATTAGCTTCAGCTTCTTGTTCAAACAGTTGCGCATTCACCCCAGCAATTTTTGCTTTTGCCTCATTTTCACCCTGCACCGCATCAGCATTATACGTCGCCACTTGAATACGACGTTCTTTTTCTGCTTCAGCTTTACCAATTTCACCACTTTTTTCTTGAGTAGCAACATCCACTTTTGCCTGATTAAGAGCAGTAGCAACAGATTTTCTACCAATACTTTCAATATAACCAGATTCATCAGTGATATCAGTAATATTAACGTTCAATAACATAAGCCCAATTTTTTTAAGCTCTGATTCGATATGCTTTCTAATTTCTAATAAAAAGCGCTCTCTATCTTGATTGATCTCTTCAATCATCAACGATGCAACAGTTAAACGCAACTGACCAATAATGATTTCAATAGCAATCATCTCAATATCTTTACGCGATAATGCCAACAATCGTACTGCAGCATTATGCATCGCTTCCTGCGTTATATCAATAGCAACCGTGAACGTACTTGGCACATTAATACGAATATTTTGTTGAGATAACGCTGACTTAAGAGGAATGTGTAATGTCATAGGAGTTAAATCAAGAAAAGCATACCCTTGGATTAATGGCCAAATAAAAGCACCACCACCATGATAACACTTAACTGATTGCTCTCCGCCAACTTTTCCATAAACAGCCAAAATTTGATTTGATGCACATCGCTTATAACAGCTTGCGAAAAAACTAAAAAATAAAAATGCAAAAAACGCACATGCGCCAATAATTACCATAAGTTCTACCATAATATTCCTTTCAACACCACACTATATCCACACAAAACAACAACAACATTCTCTCTACCACAATGGATTACACGCACACACACGTTTTATAATTAACCATACAGCTGCCAACAACCTATTATCTTGTAATGCAACAGTAGCAAATTGTGTACAACTTACCACATATCGACACTGAGCGGGACCAAAAAGAGGCCGAATTCCTACGATCAAAAAAATAACTATTTTATTAAGAAATGGAGTTTTCATGATCTTGACAACCCTTTTGAAATGCAGTCAAAAGAAGATCCTTTAATTGTTCAAAGGGCAAAAGAACTGCTTTTTTATACACAATGACTACGCAATCAAACGACTTATCAAATAATTTTTCTTCATAAAAAATTGATTTTATACGACGTCGCACACGATTGCGCTCTGGTGCATTTCCTACTTTGCGTGACGCAATAATGAGCACCCTGCCAAAATCCTTTTGCCGCGGAGCGAGCAAAATAGTGCATGACTGATTCTTAATAACACGTCGAGCATTATTAAAAAGATTATCAATCTCCCGCTTGGTGAACTTTGATATCTTATTAACAATGCTCGGCATATAATATACTCGATAATACTTTTAGTACTTACTTGGCGCTAAACGCTTACGGCCTGAAGAGCGACGACGATTGATGATTTTTCTACCATCTTTTGTGCTCATTCTTTTGAGAAAACCATGTTTTCTGCGACGTTTTACGTTACTTTTTTTAACAATAGTCAGTGACATATCATTTCTCCGTTATAATTGCATATATCCTTTATTCTAAAGCAAAAATAATATAATTTCAAATTATACCTACAATTACTACATTATATTATATTTGAAATTAATCCTATTGTCCTGGATAATAAGGCTTCATAGATTCAAGAGCTTTATAAATTCCATTATTATTACCATGAATATATTCTGGCTTACCCCCACAATATGGAAAATACATCACCTCTGGCTTCTTTTGAGTTCGCGATCCATTCGAATTTCTTAATGCCTGAATTATCTGAACTTCTTTTTGAACCCCTTGTGAACACTCTAACCCACTTCTAGCCTCTGGCTTTTTGACCAGCTGTTGCGTAGCAACCGATGGTTGTAAAGCCATAAGTCCTGATCCACCAAAAACAATTGAACCCACTAGTACAATGTGCCACGTGTGTGCCATATAAAACCCCTTAAAAAAATTGAAAATAATTATAATGTTTCAGATAAGTATCGTTGCGCATCAAGAGCTGCCATACAGCCAGCTGCAGCAGAAGTAATAGCCTGACGATAGCGATAGTCATGAACATCGCCCGCAGCAAATACACCTTCTACTCCAGTATACACATGATTGTTAACCTCAATAAAGCCTCCTTTATCACACGCAACATGATCCTTGAATGGTGCTGAATTAGGACTTAATCCAATTGCTATAAATGCACCATCAGCCTCAAGCTTTGTTGTTTCACCCGTTAACTGATTTGTCATAGTCACCGCGTTCACATGCTGACCATCACCAAAAAACTCAGTTACGGTACTATTATAAAATACGGTAATATCGGGATCGTTAACAATTCTCTGTTGCATTGCATGGGAAGCAGTAAATTTGTCTAAAATATGAATAATTGTTATGTCCTTGGTAAATTTCTTCAAAAATGAAGCATCTTCCATGGCAGTGTCACCGCCACCAATAACAATTACTTTTTTATCAGGATAAAATGCGCCATCACAGACCGCGCAGGTTGTTACCCCTTTACCCCAGTAAGTATCTTCACCAGGAACATTCAATCGCTTTGGGGTTGCCCCTGTTGCAATAATAATAGCATGTGCTTGCAGCTCTGTTTTGTCATTGACGGTAATAGTGAATGGTTTTTGAGCAAAATTTACGCGCGTCACGGTGCCTGCTATAAATTGAGTACCAAAATGTTTAGCGTGATCACGCATATTCATCATAAGCTTTGGCCCAAGAATACTTTTTTCTCCTGGCCAATTTTCAACATATGATGTTTTAATTAATTGACCACCGGGCTCGTCGCCATCAATAATTACTGGCTCAAGATTTGCCCGAGCGGCATAAATAGCTGCCGTTAATCCTGCAGGCCCTGAGCCAATGATAATAAGTTTGTGAACTTTGTTTTCCATGATGCTTTTCTTATTTTTAAATCTAATATTTACTTTTTAGTTAAATAATGAATAACATAATTAATTGCTTTTTCTCGAGCACACACACGACTTAATTCATGTGTTGCCAACGGCACCTCCTGCCCATGATGCTTTGAATCAGGTAAATTAAAATAAATAAACTCTCTCATACGTGGCCGCTTATCTAAATTTAAATAATTTACAATATCTTCGGTGCTTACCATTATATTTTCTCGATAGATTAGCTGATCAATAAATAATGTTTCCTTCACCTGTTTTTCAGCTAATTGTTGAATCCAAAAATTAAAATCTTTTTGTCTTCTATATACATTGTAATCCGGATTTCGTTGAATTGCACTCAAAATTATTTTTTGTTGTCGTAAAACAAGATGATTTGGAGCAAAAAAACGATGCCGTGAAAGTAGTAACTTAAAAGCTTCTTCCACCATCGCCAAACGTTGCGAAATATCATTGCGATATGAAAATACTTCGATCAATTTTTTATTCATATCTTTATTAGTTTTAACTCTAAAATGATCTTTAAATTGATCAAAACAAAAATAAGAAAATGGTACAACATCAAGAATAGTCACTTTAAAATTATAACACGTGCGCAACTGATCACTGAAATAATCCTGTAATCCTCTATTGGCAACAACAAACTCATCACCTTTTTTTTTACCGAGAAAAAGAGATCTAAAATGACTTTCAACTTCTTCATTGCCAAGCTTTAACCAAAACGTTTGAACAAAACGCTCATCTAAAAATCTCTCTTTATTATCAACAACTGATATATTAAAATGTACCCAGTCTCCTATGCCTATACCGTGTACTGAATTAAAACTTTCTAAATTTTTCTGTTCATCTTGAATAAAAGATTCAACCTGTCGATCTAAATCTTTGTAATTTTTACGGCTCGGGGATTTGAAAGGAAAATATTTCCATTCATTCAAGGGAATTGCAGGAAAAACACTTAACTCAAAAACAAAACGTGCATCATGATCATATTCTAAAAATATATCCGTAAGACGAGGATCTCCCGCGACAAGAAGTTTTTGCGTTCGCATTTCCTGAAAAAGAAAATTAACAATACCAAACTTAAAAAAGAATTCTTTTAAATGTTCAGTAATATTAACGCGATATTGCTTGGCAATGTATTCAACGGGAACTTCTCCTTGTTGAAACCCGTGAGCATTGATTGTACTTTTTAAGGTAAACGCTGTTTCAGTGAAAAATGAATTTACTAATGACTTGGAAACAGTTATCGTTGCACGACATAAAGTAGGCTGCTCATAATTATGTTCTATACTAAAAAGAGCACTATTATCCACGGTAATCTTTTGCTTCATTTGACTACTCCTACAAACTTTTTTTATTCAAGCCTGCATCACTTAAAAAAAATATGCAAGACATACTTTTAATGCCTTGCATATTTAATTATTGTGGTACAAGAGGAGGGACTTGAACCCACACGCCTTCTCAGGCACTGGATCCTAAGTCCAGCGCGTCTACCAGTTCCGCCACTCTTGCATATTTCAAAAATTACATTCCAACTAAATCTTTCTACGGGCCCCAACGCCGCTCGTCCTGAGCCTGTCGAAGGATGCAAAGTTGGGTTAAAAGTATGGTAGGCTGCCTTGGACTCGAACCAAGAACCCACAGATTAAGAGTCTGTTGCTCTACCAATTGAGCTAGCAACCCATAAATCAAAAATACATTATAAATGTAACACAAATTTCAACAAAATAAAGAGGAAACAGCATCAAATTTTATACCGATGCTAGCTCAACTTCTTTTTTCTTAGCCATTCCATCAACTTTAGCAATATACGCATCAGTAATTTCTTGCAATACATCTGCTAATCTATTATGAAAGTTTTCAGAAATCTTTTTATCTTTTTTAGCGTCCGTAATAAGATTTTTAAAATCTTTACGCACATTTCTAATCGCCACTTTGCATTCTTCTAATTTTTTATGCAAAAGCTTAACTAATTCTTCTCGACGCTCAGAACTCATTTCAGGCAAACGAAATCTAATTACTTTCCCATCATTAACTGGTGCAATACCAAGCCCTGATGCAGCAATAGCTTTTTCAATATCAACAATAATTGAGCTATCCCATGGTTGTACCGTCAATAGACGAGCGTCAGGAGCAGAAACAACACCAAGCCCCTTGAGTGGCACCGCATCTTGTCCATAACAAACAACCGGAATGTCCTCAATCATTGATGTATGAGCTCTACCGGTGCGAATTTTAACTAATTCACGCTCATAATGTTTAAGCGGACTTTCCATCTCAGCTTCCATAGGTTTCTGGAAACTTTTAATATCATTTTCTATTAAAATGATCTCTGCCATAACTATTCCTTTTTATGTACTGTTATTTGCCTAATTCAAAACGGCAAAATCTTCTAATTCGTATGCTTTCACCGGTCTTAGCTATTAATTCTTGCAAAACATCACGCACGGTAAGCTGATCATTTTTAATAAATTGTTGATCAAGAAGACAAATATCACTATAAAGCTTCTTAATTTTACCTTCAACAACTTGATCAATAATTTTTTCAGGTTTGCCCGAATTAGCCATCTGTTCTTTAAAAATACTTTTTTCATGTTCTAAGAAATTTTGATCAACGTGCTCAGAAGAAACATACAGTGCTTTATTTGCTGCTATCTGCAAACATAAATCTTGCGCAAATTGTCTTACTGCATCAGTATTAGCTACAAAATCAGTTTCACAATTAACTTCAATAAGAACACCTAAACGGTCTCCTGGATGAATATATGCTTTTACAATGCCTTCGCACGTTTCTTTGTCCGCGCGCTTTGCAGCAACAGAAGCACCTTTTTTGCGCAACGATTCAAGCGCTTGATCAAAATCACCCGCAGATTCTTCTAATGCTTTACGACAATCCATAAGACCTAAACCCGTATGATCTCTTAATTCTTGCAGCAACGCTTTATCTATTTTTACCATATGACTTTCCTACATAATAATATTTTTTTCTTGTTCTTATACTATTTCAGTGTGCCATAAATGGCTGTTTTATCAATGAAATATCACAAAAAAGCTAACTACCTACATTTTTTCTGGATGACTGACCCCAAGAAGATCAAGAACAAGCGCAATGCTATTTCTTAATATCGTAATCATCAATAAACGACCACGACTTTTTTCTCTATTAGATGGATCAAGAACACGTACATGGCTATAATACCGATGAAATAACTGAGCAAGTTCTATAACATAATATGTCAATAAATGCGTCTGATGGTTAACGCTAATATCAATTAACAATTGCTCAAGAAAAACAATTTTTTTAAGCAAAAAATACTCTTCAGGCCCAATATACTGCGCATCATGAGCACAAATATCATTTAAATGAGCTTCTTTGGCAGCTTTTTCTATAATACTTCCCGTACGCACATACGCATACTGCACATAGTAAACAGGATTTTCTTCAGTTTTTTTTAACGCTAATCCTAGATCAAATTCAAGCTGTGCATCAGCTTTACGATTCAAATAAAAAAATCGCGCAACATCTTTACCAACAGTATTGATAATATCCTGCAAGCTTACTATTGCACCCGCACGCTTTGACATGCGAACCGCTTGCCCATCTTCTGATATTTTCACTAGCTGATATAAAATCGCCGCCAAAGGACATTGCCCATATCCCAAACCATTTTTCACCGCATTAAGACGTGCAACATAACTATGATGATCATGCCCCAGCGTAAAAATAAGATTATTAAAACCACGATCAATTTTGTTTTTGAGGTACGCTATATCCGCTGCAATATACGTGTATTCACCAGTAGACTTTTTTACTACACGATCTTTATCATCACCAAATTGCGTGGTCTTAAACCATAACGCCCCATCAAGTTCGAATAACAAACCATGATCGTGCAACACCGCCAAAGCTTTTTCTATTGCATTGCTCTCATGTAATGTTTTTTCTGAAAACCATACATCATATTCAATGCCGTAATCTTTCAGTGTGTTTTGCAAGGCTTGTAACAAATTTTCTTTTGCATACTCAGCAAAAAAGCTATCCGGTTTATCGAAAATTTCTTGACCATACTGCGCAAAACAATCGTTTGCAAGCTCAATCAAGTACTCCCCATGATAGCCATCTTGCGCAATGCTTGCAGTGATGCCCGCAGCATTCAAACAACGAATTTTAAACGACTCACCAAGCTTTTGAATTTGATTGCCAGCATCATTAATATAAAATTCTTTGGTGACATCATGCCCTACAAATTTTAATACATTACCAAGAACATCGCCAATGATCCCACCTCTACCATGACCAAAATGCAACGGCCCTGTTGGATTAGCACTGACAAACTCTAATGAAACGTTATATTTTTTATCTAATTGATCTGGTTTAAAAAAAGCCGCTTTTTGCTCAAATAACTCTTTTGCCAACAATTTAAACGCATCATTGGTTAAATACATGTTAATAAAACCAGGACCAGCAACTTCAATTTTTTCTACCAAAGGATGCGTAAAACTCGTTGCAATTTCCATCGCCACTTCACGCGGGGCACGCTTTAATGTTTTAGCAAGTACCAATGCACAACTGGTTGATAAATTCCCAAATGACTGCTTTGCTTCATCTACATTGATATGCAGCCGACATTGCTCATGTGCTATTTCCTGTGATGAAAATAACGCCTTAATATGCTCAATAAATGTTTTTTGTATAAAATCGATACTATTCATAAAATTCTTTCATGGCCTGCGCTCGTCCTGATGCTTCGACTTTTGCTCAGCAGTAAACACCTGCCTGCCCGCAGAAGCCTTGGCGAAGGCGGGTTGAAGGATTTCCCCGAGCGTAAAAAATTCACAAACAAGACAAACTTAATAATAACTATATCGTATATTATACCATAAAATATAATTTCTTATAGCCGAGACAATAACAACAAAAAGACCCCGAGATTTTAAAACCTTCTCGAAGCCTTGTACTATATTTCTTAACTTTATAATTATTCTTCGTGAATCACCTTCAATTCTGTAATAATCGCATCATCACGCCTAATTTCTGCTTGCAATCTTTCATTTTTTGCAGATTTATTAAGTAAATAGTAGGAAAGTCCTGCTAAAACCAATGAACCCATGCCACCAAATGGTGCATAAAAAGTACCAAAGCTCACTAAATCAAATTCTCTATCAGAAAGAGAATAAAGAAAATCCTTGGTTTTATACCAATTATAAAGACCAAATTTTGTACCACCCATCCTATATTTTAGAAGATCTAAATATGTCAAGCCTTTATTCTGCGACTGACCTAAAATGCTCGATGCTCCTATTGCACTCATAGCAGAAGCAAGTCCTCCAGCAAGAGCTATCGCTGCAAGCCCTTTACCCGCCACATTCAGCTTTCCCGATGCTAATTGACCACTTAAAACATCCTTATGTTGCTGAACAATTGCAATATCTTCGAAATCACTCGTGTCTTTGTTCAAATTTCCAGCTAAATATAACTTCTCAATAGCATCATAGCGAACTTGATCAAGGGAAACTTCATTTTGAGCAGTAAAACTCAATGCGCTGCTCAATACCATCAATGATACCATCAAACCGATACTTTTTCTGTTTATATAAAAATTAGTTTTCATACAAAAGTCTCCTAATTAGAATAACTTATTTTCATATATCAGCATACATAAATACTTTCAAATTGTCAATATTAGACAAAAAACATAACAAAAATCTATCTTTTTACCATTTTTATGACAAATTCTTTTAAAATTTTTTTATCAATAATATTATCGGCAATCTGTTTTTCATATGCAGCAGCTAATAATTTACCCATTTGTGGCCCACTTGTAATAACATCAAGCACATCTGCCCCTTTCAGCAAGGGCTCAACGCCACCAGTAGCAACACCTGCTTGCTTAGTTTTTTCCAAAAATATCGCAACATCAGAAAAATCACACGTCAACGGCTCATGCCCTTTGCCATTTCTGCCACGCTTATCTGCAATACACAAATCAATCAACATAAGCATATTCACCTTATTGGCTAACTTATTTGCTAATCGCTTATATGCGGACAACTTTGCTTTATTACTCACAAATTGCAACGGCATCATATGAAACAACACAAGTGATAATACCGCACCAATCAAGTCCCCATTATGCGTAATGCGCTTCATCATTATATGCGCAAACCGTTTGCTTTCCTTTTCATGACCGATACTTTTAATCACGCCATTTACTTCTGTCGTCATTGTTACTTTACCCAAATCATGACACAAAGCTGCGTACAACAAGACTAGCTTATCAAACTCGTTATCATATTTTTGTACAATAATTGCTGCAGCATCTAATGCCTGCATAGTATGCTCAAACACATCTCCTTCAGGATGCCATTGCGGATTTTGTTTAACGCCAAACGTTGCTGCCAATTCAGGCAATACATCGTGCAAGCGACCACTATCATGCAACCATCTAATTCCCAATGAAGGCATGCGAGAATGCAATAACAATTTTTTAAATTCTTCTTCTATGCGCTCACGCGATACGTGCGAAATATCCATATTTTTACACAACGCATTGAGTTCATCATCAGGCGACATTTCAAATCGCCCAATAAATTGCATAACGCGATAAAATCGTAATGGATCTTGTATAAAAAAACGCGCATCAGGCGTTCGTAAAATTTTATTTTTAATATCAACTACACCACCGCATGGATCAATCAATTCATCAGACACTAAATCAATTGCCATTGCATTCATTGTTAAATCTCGTCGACGCGCTGCAACATCAACTGACATATGCGGATCAATGATAACCGTTGGCTTACGACCAGGACTGTCTGCACGCGGCAATGACCAATCAACATCAAGACCATGAAGACGAAGTACACCAAAAACTTTACCAACAGTACTGACTGGTCCAAATTTTTTAAGCACATTTTCTAATTCTTGCGCAGATAAACCGTATACTTCAATATCAAGATCTTTCACCTGTGTCCCCGATCGTCCTGAGCTGGTCGAAGGAAGCTCCTGCAAAGCAGTGAGCGAAGTAGGATGTGGTAAACCCATAATCATGTCACGCACGGCCCCGCCTACCAACAACGCCCGTCCTTTATGATGATGTATTTCTGCAACAATAGCATGCACACTATCATACTGTTTACCTATTAATTTCATTTGATCTCCCATCTTCTTTGAATTACCATATTATTTTTTGTATGCTACAAACACATAAAAATAAAAAAATACATGTTAAAAGGATAATCAATGAATAAAAAACTGTATATGATGCTTGCAATTACATTCTATTTTCCCATAAGCATTGCTCTGCCCACAAAACAACCACTCAAAAAAATAAAATCTTTTTTAGCACGAAATAAACCTGAAAAAATTGAACAAAAAGAACTTTCCACATTACATGTTGATTCGGTGTCAATACATAATATTAATGGTCCTATTACCATCAAAACAGGATGGAAAAAAAATTCACTATTTCTGAAAACTACCAAACGCGCAAGAAAACATGAAGATTTGAACAATCTTAAAATAATTATTGATTCAAGCAAAGAACATCATCTTGCAATTGCAACAAAACAGATAGATAAAAAAATTAGCGGAACTGTTGAATATGAATTAATTGTTCCCGCATCACTTAATATTGCACTTTCTATCAGTGGCAACGGACAAGCGCTTATTAAAGATATTAGTGGGACTATTCAAGTAGTTGCAAATGATACTATTACCATAAGCAACACGCATAACAATGTTTCAGCTCAAACATTCAAAAAAGGATCAATTATTGTTTCAAATGCATCAGGACCAGTAAGTGCTATTACGCAGTATGGCAACATAGTTGGCAATGCAATAAACAATAATTTTTCTGCTCATTCCACAACAGGAAAAATCACCGTCGCTTATGCAAAACTCCCATCAACAAGCAGCGTTGAACTTGAATCTATAGCAGGAAATATTTTTCTCATGTTACCAACTGATACTAATGCAGAAATTCGCGGACATACCGCTCATGGAACAATTATCTCTGAGCACTACATTACATTAAAACCGTATGCTACCCAACTCAATCGCACCGCATGGAATAGATTTACCAAAGAAGTTAATGGTATACTTGGCACGGGACAAGCAACGATTGCTTTGCGCAGCACTAAAGGGAATGTTAAAATTATTGAGACAAAAATAATATAAATTAAAGATTTGAAAAAGACTTTCGCAAGAATTAAAACCTTCGTAAGAACTACGGTTAAATTAACGCAAGGGTGTTCTTGTAAACACCCCTGCACCCCATACACAAACAGTTCCGTTTGATCCCTAGGCGGCGCGAACTCGGCCCCAGGTCTGCTCACAAAGCCTCACAGCCCAAAGCCCTCACACAAGCGCGCCTTTAAGGCATCAGCTTCTTACATTAACCCGTTTTATTATTGTTCCATTTGCCACTCCACTACGTTTCTACTACGCATGGGCTTCGTAAAACAGTCCATCATTTAATATAACCCACATTGATCAACCCTTGATGATAAAAAATTTATTTAATTAATTATTAAAAAACCTTTTATTTATTATTCTTTAAATCCGTTCGTGGTGAGCTTGTCGAATCCAAACGAACTCATTTAAAAAAAATAAAAAGTTATTTTATATTAAATACAAATATTTTTTGTGTTCGTATGGATTCGACAAGCTCACCACGAACGGGATTAAATAGATTTTATCATTAGATGGTAAGCACAGCGTTTACTAGTGGCCTGCCCGACGAAGCTTTATGCGAAGTAGGGAGCCTGTCGAACTATCACCACGAACGGATTTAATAAATTGTAATTATAACGATCTAGTAATCACATTAATTGTTTTTTTTATAGCAAAGATTGATCAATGCAGGTTACATCATAGTAAAAAATTCATTTCTGGTAACAGGTGCATTACCACTAATTTTTTGAAAGAACCAATACTTACAATAAACAAAATTAAGTTTAATATCTCTGGCTATTGATTTAAATCCTGGTGTTATCGTAGAACAAACAAAGTTTAACCACCATGAAAACGATCTTAAAGAACGCATAAATACTCCATCCAATTTTGCATTAGCAAGATCAACCGTATGAGTTAAATCTGTCCGATTTATCAATGCTCCACGTAAATCTGCATCAGTTAATATGGCACCATCTAAGGAGACTCTCATAAATGACGCACTGGTCAAGTCAGCTTTAGTTAAATTTGCACCATCAAACTTACTCATACTCAAATCAGCTTGATGCAAATATGCTCCTGTCAAATTTGTTTTCTGTAAAATTGCGCCATATAAACGTGCTCCAACTAAATTTGCTCCCGTTAAATCAGCACCAGTCAAATCAGTATAACTTAAATCAGCTCCTGATAAATTTGCGTTCATCAAATTAGCCCCTATTAAATCAGAATTGGATAAATCAG
>F14TC_100018137_pt1 | contig 15990 bp, 9 predicted proteins | sample KannatnBrdUF14TC_FD_10806 | JGI IMG/M metagenome (IMG submission 10806)
CCTGTCGCCCGTGCGCGGTGCGGATGGCCATTTCCGCACGCAGCGCCACCCGATCCCGGCGGGGCAGTCCGTGGCGGCGAGTCTGCCCCCAGTCCCTCATGGGTATGGCCATGTCATCTGGAATGGGGCGGCGCTCACGGACGAGCAACAGACGAAAGTAATCCTCAACCCGGGCGATGAGGTCATGGCCTTCCCCCGGTGGGGGCCGTTTGCCGTGCCGATTCTGATCATGGTCGCGGTCGGCATTGCGGTCAGCGTCGCCATGACCGCCCTCTCCTATCTCCTCTTTCCCCCGAAGAAGCCGCATATCGAGGGACCAGAAGACCATACCTCGTCCTTTGCGGGTATTCAGACCGCCATCGGCCCGGGGAGTATCAAACCCGTGATCTATGGGCGGCATCGGTTTGGCGGGCAACTGATCAGTGCCTCTATTGACCAATTCCAAACCATCATAGCCAATCCTGGTGGCACGGCACGCGTCGAGGCCCTGGTCAATCCCCCGACCTTGAGCATGTTGATTGCCCTGGGTGAGGGGCCGATTGATGCGATTCTGACCGAGACGATTGAACTGAACGGCCAGCCCCTCGCGAACTTTCCTGGCGTCCAACTCTTTACACGATTGGGCACGCCTGATCAAACGCCCATTTTTGAGTTTAATGAGATCCGCAATACGTTCGCCGATGGGCGCGACCTGCCGGACAATAGCAGCAATACCGGGCAGGAAATTGTGTATACCACCACCGTGCCCGTCACGGCCTTTGTGTTCAATATCGTCTTTAATCAGGGGCTCTATCATATCAGTGGGAAGGGGGACAAGGAGGAAAATACCGTCAACGTCGCCTATCGCTATCGCACGTCCCCCGGCGGCCCCTGGAGCCCGTATGCGGTCTTTCAAGTGGCGGCGGCGCGCACCGCCCCCGTGCGCCTTGGGATTCGACGGGAAGGCCTGGACCTGGCCATCTATGACCTCGCCGTCAATTTCGGGGGGATTCGCCATGCCGATGAGTTGAAAGGCCAATGGCAGCCCGCGCTCGAAAGCGTCACGGAAGTGCAGGCGGGCGCGCAGTCCTATCCCAATACCGCCCTGTTGGGGCTGCGGTCGGTGGCGACGGATCAACTGCAGGGAAACCTGCCCAATGTGACGGTCGAAGTCCGCGGGCGTACCGTGCGTATTGGCACGTTCAACCCGGGGGAAGCCTGGACAGACAACCCGGCCTGGTGCGTCATGGACCTGCTCACGTCCACCCGCTATGGCGACGGGATTGCTGATGGCGATATTAACCTCGCCGCCTTCCAGCAATGGGCCGATTACAATGACCAGATTGTCGATGGGGAGCGACGCCATACGCTCAACTATGCCCTCGACCGTGAAGGCCGCACGCAGTCGATTCTCATGGAAATCATGGGTGCCAGTCGTACTATGATGCTCAAGAGTGAGGGACTGTGGACGCCCCGCCCGACGCGCAGTGACCTGCCAGGACAACTGCTCTCCTGGGCAACGTGTAGCAATCTGCGGATTACGTATACGAGAGACCCCGAGCGCGTCAATGTCATGGAAGGGCGCTTTGCGAACGAAGAGGAAGGGTTTAACCAGGACGTAATTGTCTGGCCCACGATTGAGAACTGGCCGGTAGAAGTCCACAAGGCCAGTCTCGACCTCAAAGGCATTACCAAGCCCTCCCGCATCATGCGGGCCCTCCAGTTTGAACTCAATCGACGCCATTTTGAAAACATGCTCATTGAGTTTGACAACGCCATCGATGCCGTGACCGTGCAGGTGCATGACCTCTTTCGCTTCTCCCATCCCCTGCCCGGCTGGGGCGTCTCGGGCCGCGTGATGGACGGGAGTACTCAGACCACGCTCTACCTCGATCAGCCTGTCACCATGCAGGCAGGGGTGACCTACCAGTGCTACTTAAAGCATATTGATGACCTTACCGAAGCGCGCATTGTCTTTAACCCTGGCGACACAACGACGACCGTGCTGCAATTCGGGTTCCCGTTTAGCTTTACCCCAACGCCCCGCGATACGCTGTGGGCCTTTGGCACGGCGAGCCCTGAGGGGGCCGTGCGAGTCTTTCGGGCCGTGAAGGTCGAGCGCAAAAGTGACACGACGGTGCACATTCAGGCCGTCATCCATAACCCCTCGATTTATGATGACATTATCGCAAGTGCCCTCCCGGTCGTCACGGGGCTGTTTAACCCGCTTGGCCCGCCTCCGCCTCTCACCTTCCTGATTGCCACCGAAATCACGCGCGTCCAGCCGAGCGGGGCCAGTCTGCGGGTGGTGAATCTGGCCTGGGATGTAGCGGGACTCGGCCCTGGGTTCGCACCCTATGACGGCGCCACCGTGTACCGACGCTCCGTGCTCTCGACCAGCATCGCCGGCAACATTCAGGCGGGCGCCGTGGACCTGGGCGCGATTATGGATCCGAGCGACCCCGGTTACAACTTCATCCAACTACTCCAGGTCAGCGGGCATGTGCTCGAAATGGACGATTATACCGTTGTTACCGGGAACACGTACCTCTACCGTGTCGTGCCCGTGAGCAAACGCGGCATTCCCAATGTCAATGGCTCCATGGATGTGCTCATCAGTGTGGGTGGTCCCACGACGGCTGATTTTTTTCCTGGCACGGTGCGCAATCTGCGGCTCGTGGGAAAAGCGGTGGGGGTGCTGACCTGGGAAGGGCGTGACGTTCATATCCAGTGGGACACCGTCTCCGACAGTCCGCTGTTCAGTGAAACCTTCTACGTGTCGGACTACATTGTCCAGGTCTGGGCTCCAGACCAAGAGTACCTGATGCGCTCGACTAATACCGGCGGCGTGCTCGCGTTTACCTATACGCTGGCGATGAATACCGAGGATCAGGCCCGCAATGGGTTTGCCGGCGCGCGGCGCGATCTGCTCTTTGTGGTCTATGCGCGCAGCAACACCAACCGCATCTCGCTCGATCCCGCACGGCGGACCTTTACGAATCCCCCGCCTGATATGTCCAGTATTCGCCTTCAGACCATCGGATTGTTTGAGATGGCCATTATCAATTGGGACCAGTATTTTGAACCGTCCGATTTTGACCACTATGAGGTCCATGTCGATACCATGGACCCGCCGGTGGCGATTTATGAGGATTTCTCTGTCAGCTTCCATGGAAGCACGTTTCAATCGCGCAAGGTCTATCCCCAGGGGTTGACGGTCGGCGTCACCTATTACACCTTTGTGCTGCCTTATGATACGTTTGGCCCTGGAATTGCTAGCCATACGTCGAGCTTTACCGTGGCATCCATTGGCGCAGCCCAACTCGATACCGAGCCCCCCGGCACCCCGACCGGCCTGAGCCTCACGACGGGCACCGATATGAGCGACGATGGCACGGTGTTCGCCTGGGTCGAGGCCAGCTGGGACCCCGCGCCGGAGGAAGACGTGGCGCGGTATGAGGTCCACGTGTTTGTCGGGACGAGCAACGTGCCCGCTGTCTGGAATCCTGAGGTCAATCAGCATCGGATTCGCTTTGCGGTGCCCGGTAATACGACCATTCGTGTGAAGCTTCTCGCCTCTGACCGCCTTGCGAACAATAGCGGATTTACGGAAGAAGCCACGATTACCTCGGCCAGGGATCAGACGCCGCCCGCCGCCCCTACGAACCTCACGGCCTTCGGCAGTATTCGCTCCATCGCCCTCCTCTGGACCCCGCCGTCGGATGGGGATTATGACTATAGTGAGGTGTGGACCTCCAACACGAATAATCGTGCCGCTGCCATCCAATGGGGCCGGGGGATCTCGGATTTTATCCATGAAGGGCTTGGCCCCAATGATACGCGCTACTACTGGATTCGGGCGGTCGACCGCTCGGGGAATGTGAGTCCGTTTCATCCCTTGAGCGTCACGGCGGGGATCAGTGGAACCGCCGGGCAACTCGATACCACTTTCATTAGCAATCTTGCCGCGAACAAGATTACGGCAGGGACGATCAATGCCCTCGTGCGCATTGGGGTCAATCAAATCGAGTTGGATGGCGTCAACCATCTTATTGGCATTCGCGATCCGCAAACCAATAATTACCGGGTGCTCCTAGGCCGGCAAGGGCTCTACCCCGACAACAATGAGTGGGGCCTGCGGATTTTCAATGCGCTCGGCCAGACGATGTGGAACTTGACGACTGGTGTGGAGACGCCTGGCATCAGTGACGCCGCGATTACGGCGTCCAAAATTGCCGTTGGGATTCTTAATGCTGGGCATATCAACGCTAATACCCTCTTTATTACCACCGCGGCCCAGATTGCGTATGGCGTGATCACCAATGCGCATATTACGGATCTCCAGGCGGAGAAAATCATAGCGGGCACGATTGGCGTCCAACTCGTCCTCGGCGTCGGCAATAACATCCTGCTCGATGGCCTCAACTCGTATATCCGTATCCTCGATGCCAACACCGTCCTGCGTGTCCTCCTCGGCAAGCTGGGGGACAACAATAGCGACTGGGGCCTCAATCTGTACAATGAAAACTCGGAGCTCATGTGGGCCTTCAACACGGGCGCGAGTAGCCTGGGGATCCAAGACCTCGCCGTGACGAACGCCAAAATTGCCAATGCCTCTATTACCAATGCGAAAATAGGTAATTTAGAAGTAGACAATGCGAAAATCGCCAACCTGACGGTCGGCACCGGGAAGATTGCGCCCAATGCCGTTACGACGTCAATCATTTATAGCACGGCCGCGAACACGATCATACCGCTCGCGGCGCCAGAAACGGTGATTGCCACGGTCACCTTTCCCGGCCTGGCCGCGGGCGATCAAATTACGCTCGCGGGCAAAGCCGTGCTGAGCCTGGACGTGGCCGCCCCCCTCCGGGGCAATGCCTATCTGACGCTGCGGCAAGATAGCGTCACCGGCGGCCTCGTCGATCAGGGCTGGCTGCGCATCAATCCGGATCAGATGGGCACACTGATTGTGCAGGGGCTGTATACGCAGCCCGTGAATACGGGGCCGAAGGCTTTTGTGCTCACCATCTATGTGGATGGGGCGGCCAATTGGTTTATGCAGCTGACCAGTCTCATCGCGGTGCGTTTTGCGAAATAAGGAACGCATATGGTCGCCCTGATTGCCTATGCCGTCGCCGATGGGCTCATCCAAGGCGTGTGGGAAACCGCAGATACCAATGTCGAACTCCTGGTAGCCCAGGTGGATCGCTCGATTGAGGGGCGCGGCTATCTGGTCAATGCCTCGGGCCTTTCCGCCGCCGTATTGACGACGGAGTATTATATTCTCGACAATACGCCGACGGCCAAAACGGTGCTGACCATCACTGCCACCCCGAACCCCTTTGACGCTGATGGGTTCGCAGTGTGCCAGGTCAGCGTGACGCCGTTTGTCGAATGCACCCTGCTGGTCGACGGCGTGCCGTATACCGTGACCGACGGAGACCCTGCCATTGCCTTGACGTCCGATGCGCCCCATACGTTCCAGGTAACCCTGAGTCAGATCGCGCCGTATCGGGCCGACCCTTTAACGATAGAGGCGACGTGATGCCACGCCACGACCATCGCAGTCTGACCACGATGCGCGCCCCTGACGCCCTGTTCCTGCAGGTCCTGACGGAGGAACTCAACCTCCTCCGGCGTGACCTTGGCTTGCCTGAACGCTCTGTTGAGGACGTGTGTACCCAGTGGCAGTACGCCCAGAGAGCCCAACGGCGCACGGCAGCGCCTGACGCCGAAAAAGGAGATGCATCTTGGCCCAGTTAGGCATCAGTACTCCCTTGCAGCTGTCGAGCTTGAACAAGAGCAAAATATGCCTTTACGGCTGCAAGGATACGTTTTGCATGAGTAGGCTTGAACCGCGACAAGAGCCATTCTTCTGGCTCCTGCGCTTGTTTCATATTATTGCATCCTCCTTCGCCGTGACAGAGAGGCAGCATATTCGTCGCAATTGTCCCAGGACAATCAGGAGACGCGATAGGAATCCAATGATCATCGGCAAGGGTCCACCACAGTCCCTCTTGATTGCCACAGGCCGCGCACGCATGATGCCAATACTGCAACATAAACGCTCGTTCCGTCACAGTAAACGTGTCAGGCAGCCCAAGCTTTCGAGCCCGACGAGTGTGATAATGGATGCGGTGCCTCTCAGGATGCACTTGTCGATAATAGCGTTGGCGTTGCCTATGATGACCAATATTCGCCAGATACCACGTTTTGAACCGTCTTTGGATGCGATCAGGATGCCGAATGGCGTACTGCTTGGCTTCTGCACGGCGGATTTCTGGATTCTCAGCGTAGCGCTCGCGACGTCGGGCATTACTCACTTCGCGATACATATCGTGATAGCGTCTGTCTTGTGCGAGAGCTTTTTCTGGGAACTTACGCCGATATTCTCGCCTTCGGGCGTTCGTTTTATCCCGTGCTTTCAGTTGAGTCCTTCGGACACTGGCCTTTCCGGCTGGTGTTTTTCTCCATTCATAGACTTTGGCTTTGAGTTCTTCTTTGTGGGCCTCGCGATAGCTCTTCATATACTGCTTGCGGGAAATGCGAGGGTCTTGAGGGTCTTGGGAGTCCATGCGATTCCTTTCATCATAAGGCATCAGGGGGATGAGCGGCAGTGGGGTGATGAATTCCCACAGGTCTTGCAAAACCTTGCCGCTCGGTGAATTATAGCAACTTTTAGTAATAAAGAAAAGGGTTTATTTTGGCCCAGCTAGGCGCCGGATTGGTCGGGTCATCGCAAGTCTCCTATCCCAATGTCATTGACTCGCGGCAGACATTTGTCAATGGCAGTCCTTTGGTTCCTGACAGTTCTTCTCGTATTGATTCTGAAGTTATTAATGATATTCTTGCCACGCTGGTCAATATCGAAACCACCCTAGGCGCGAACGTCCAGGGCGTCTTTGGCTCCTTGGCCGCGCGCCTGAATCAGGCCTTTCCGGGTAGCGGCGGGTTGCCCGGATTGGTCACCTTTACGAACTCGACCCTCGTGGCGATTCCAGGCACCACGCACAATGTCGGGCAGGCCGCGTTTCTCTGGCAACTCTATGATGCGAGTATCCCGGCCAATGCCATCGGCCCGGGCAGCGTCACCTTCCAAGTGAATCCCCTGAGTTATGATGTCTCCCTAGCGTTCGCGGTGCCAGTCAGTGGCATGATCGCGTTGGGCGCAACGAGCCCGTTGTACCTCACCTCGTTTACGAATACCGCGACGGTGAGCGTCCTGGGGACCACCCACCTCTTGGGCACGTCGGATCTCCTGTTTCAGGTCTATGACAATGGCTCGCCCTTGCGCACGGCGATGGAGCCGGGGTCATTGACCGTGCACCCCACGACGCATGATGTCCTGATGACCTTTGGCTCGGCCCAAAGTGGCCTGCTCGTCCTCGGGGCGGCGCGGTATGGCACGACGTTTACGAACGTGTCGAGCATCAGTATTCCTGGGGGGACGCATCTGCTTGGCACCTCAGCGCTGCTCTTCCAAGCGTATAACAACGCCTCCCCGCGGGCCGCGCTCGGTGATCCGGCCGTGACCGTCAATCCCACCACGTTTGATGTGACCGTCACCTTTGGCGTGCCGCTGAGTGGCCGCTTTGTCCTAGACGCCGCGTCCACCCTCACGGGGCGCGAGTTTGACATTCGCGACGCCGGTATTATCAATCAGTCAGCCGTGCGCATGCGGAGTGCGGCGGGCACGATGCATGTCCAGGCCGGCACAGGCCAGCGTATCTTCCTGGAAGACCGCATCGGAGCCGCGAAGGTCACGGTGGATACCCAGACCGGGTTTGTCGGTGTGGGGGTCACCACCCCGACGCATCAATTGGAGTTGTCCACCGGAGACGCGGTGAAAGCCGGGGGGGGGCCTTGGAATGCGCCGTCCGATGACCAACAGAAAGAAGCCGTGCGGCCGTTTGACGAGGGCCTCTTCACCCTCTTAGACCTGCTGCCCATCTGGTTTCGCTATAACGGCGTGGGGGGCCTGCCGCGCTCCGACCAGGACCATGTTGGCTTGAGCGCCCAGGCCGTGCAAGCGGTGGCGCCCTATATGGTGCGGACGAACCCGGCCACCGGCTTGCTGATGCTGGATGCCACGGCCCTGCCCTATCTGCTGCTGAATGCCATCAAGACCCTCTATGCCTGGCTCACGAAAGAAATGGCGGAGCGGCGCAGTCTGCAGCGGGGGGTCGAGGACCTCTGTGAGCGGGTGCGGATACTAGAGGAGGGCAGGTGATGAGACTCCACCTCCTGCTCCTCGGCGTGCTTCTGGCGCTCGGCGGCGCGCTCCGGCCTGCCTGGGGCCAAGGCCAGCTCATTCCTGGGAACCGGACGCTGGCGGGCACACTGAATGCTGGGCCGTCCACCGGGACGGGTACGGCCTATCTCCTGGCCTTGAATCCGCCGACGCCCGCCTATGTGGTGGATCAAATGTTTGTCTTTCGCGCCCACACGGCCAACACGGGGCCCGCGACCCTCAATGTGGATGGCCGTGGAGCCCTGCCGCTCAAAAAATGGCAAGCCGGGGCACTGGTGGACCTGGCCGCAGGCGATATTCCCATGTCCCGTGAGACCGTCGTCATGTACGACGGCGCGGTCATGCAAGTGCTCACCATCTCCAGCCTGGCGCCTGGCGCGGGCGTCTCCGTCGGCCCTGCCGGCGTGCTCCAAGCCTCGAATGGGGCGAGCGGTTTTAATGCCTATAGCGGGGATCAGTGTACCGACCCCAGTGCCTTTGCCCGCGGCATGAATGCGTCGGGGAAATTCACCTGCACGATCCCGACGGCAGGGACCGTGACCGCCCCTGTCGTGGTGACCTCGCCCAGTGCGGCCACGCCACAAGCAACCGACCTGGGCGCGCTCCCCTCTGGACTCCTGACGACCGTGAGTACGAACGGGGTGGCACTGCTCGGCACGGTGCCGCAGCCATCGGGCGCGCTGGTTGGCACGACCGCAGCCCAGACCCTGACGCAGACGTTTGTCCAACCCCGGCGCGGCATGGCCCAGGATACGGATAGCACGATCCAGGTGAATCTCAACACGATGGACATGCTGACCGTCGCCAATCTGCAGCAACCTGCCACGATTGCGAACCCGCTCGGCTCCGCCGTCCCAGGCCAATTGATGCGCCTAGAGATTTGCTCCAGTGTCTCTCGTGCGCTCACCTGGGGGAATCTCTGGACCGCCGAGGCGGGGATTCCGCTCCCCACGAGCACCAGGGGTGGCGGTGCCTGCGATCTGCTCTGGTTTCAATACTACGCGGCGACAAGCCATCTTGTGTTGATTCTTGACATGAACCAAATCACCAAAGTCTGTCCCTCAGGGCTCCTGACGCCGGGTAGTTACACGAATGCGAACCTCACGGTCAACGCTCAGGGCTGTATTAGCGCCGTGAGTACGGGTAGTGGCGGCCCGGGTGGCCCTGGGACGCCGCCCGGCAGTGAAGGCGATGTGCCGTTTAACCTGGGGGGCCTGTTTACGGCCCATACCGGCAACCTGACCTATGACCGTGCTAGTCAGACGCTGCAACTCGCGAATCTACGCCTGGGGGACGTTGGAAGCATTGTCGCCTTTCGGGATACGTTGGGCAAACAGGGAATGCTGTTCGCCCCACCGGTCATGAGCGGGGAACTGGGCTGGACCATGCCGAATGAATCGGGCGTGCTCTGCGTCAAAGGCGGGGATTGTTTTGTGGGTGGTGCCGCTGGGGTGCAAATCTCTGGCACTCCCGCCATTGACCAGGCGGCGGAATGGACCAATGCTACGACACTCAAAGGCGTTGCTACGGTCGGAACGGGCAGCTATGTCCGGAATACGAATGCGGTCCTGGTGACCCCCAATCTCGGGACACCATCAACGCTGGTGCTCACTAGCGCAACGGGCCTGCCGATTGACGGGGGTACGATTAACAATTTGCCCGTTGCGCGTCTCAACAGCGGCACGGGAGCCACCTCCTCGACCTTCTGGCGAGGCGATGGGACGTGGGCGACACCCGGGGGTGGGGGCAATGTGTCCAACGTGGGAACGCCGTCCTCGCCGCAGATTGCCGAATGGACATCCTCCACCCAGATCCAGGGCGTCACAGCGATTGGTACGGGCGTTCCGGTGCGCCGCACGGGGCCAACTCTTGACTCCCCTCTCATTGCCAAGCTGGCGAACCTCACGACCAACGGCAATGTGCGCACCTCTGGGGGCGATGGCACCCTGGGCGTCGATACGGCCACCTATTTCGTCAATCGGGGGCTGACGACGCTGTCCTCCTCTACGACGTTTACGTGCCCGAGGGACAGTTCGTCGGAATGCCAGATGCAGATGACTGGCGCCGCAGGGACGCTGACCGTCGCAGCCCCGACGGGCACGCCAGCAGATGGTGATAAACTGTTGTTTTTGTTTATGTGTACCAATACACAGACGTTTTCGTGGAACGCCATCTTTGTGGCGAGTCCCAATATTTCGCTGCCATCGACGTGCCCAGCCGGGGTCGGGAACTGGTTCGCCGCGGGCTTTCGCTACTCCACCACGCTCGTCAAATATCAGCTCCTCGCAAGCAATTGAGGTACTTATGAGACTGATTCTGATATTTCTAATCCTCTTACAAGCAACGCTCGCCACGGCCGCCTGTACGCCAGCCGAACTCAAGGCGCTGCTCGTGGCCGATGCCGATGGCCTGGGCTTTGCGACGTCCGTCATTGCCCGGGATGACAACGCCACCACAGCGCTGGCCAATGCCGTCCAGAGCGATCCCGCGTACCTACAGAGCCGGGGCACAGTTTCGCGTGACCAGTTTCTCGGGACCTGGGTGGATGTCATCCAGAGCATCCAGTACATCCCGGACCCGGATCTCCGGGCGAAATGGATCTATCGGGTAGATCGGCTCCTGATCCCGCGTAACCAGATTCCCTATGACGATGGCAACTTCGCGGCCTTTGCGGCCGAGGCGATTGCTGATGGGCTCTACACGGCCACGGGGCCGCTCACGCAAGCCGAGGTAACGGCGCGCAGCACGCGCCCAGGCTCCTGGGCTGAGCTTCGGTGTGGTCGTGCCGTGACCCGTGATGAGGTCTCGGCGGCACTCAATTTACCGTAGGAGACATGTCCCATGCTGCGACGAAAACTCCTGATTCTCCTACTTATCGGCGGGTTGTGCTGGGCGCCGGCCGCTTGGTCTGCCAGTGCGCAATATACCCTCCCTGGTACCCCGATCCTGTTCGCCGATGCTGCGCAAGCCGGGTCTATCCCCTGGACCCTGTCGAATCGCACGTCTGGCGTCGGACGCGTTTCCACCGTCTACGATAAAGGCGTGGGCGCGCAACCGTCGCTGTGGGAAATTCGGTGCTGGATTTCGCTCTCAGGAACCAACGTCGTTGGCCAAACTATTGAGTACTATCTCGTGACCTCCGATGGTACCCATGCGGATAGCGAGCCGGCGGCGGGAGACGTGGCGCTCAACTCTGACCAGCGCCGGGTGCTCACTATGCTTGGGGTCCTGGTTGTCTACCAGACCGCGACGAATACCACGATGACGACGAGCTTCCGGAATGTGTCCATTCCGAGCCGCTACTTTCGGCTCGCCATGTGGAATGCGACCGGGCTCCCCACGGAGACCTCGACGTCGAAACATGGGTGCACGGCAACGGCCATGACGCCGCAGATGCAGTGAGTGGAGCCTGATGAAACGCGTACTCTGTGTCCTTCTCTGTCTCGCAGGTCTCGTCCTGAGCATCGTCATGGCGCCACCACTCTATGCGGCTCGGGCCCAGGCGAACCTGGCCCATCCGCTCTTGCGCGGGCTGCAATACTGGTGGCGCGGCGTCCCAGGGCTGACCGGCAGCGTGTGGCTGCTGGATCTCGTGGCCTATAACTATGGCACACTTCTCAATATGGGGTATAGCACCACGTCGGGGTGGAGCCCGAGTACGCGGCCGGGCGGCTATGCCCAGATCAATTTCGATGGCGCTGATGACTCCATTGCCACGACGGACCCCGCTGGGGTGACCCCGAGCACGCCCTTTACCCTGTGTCTGTGGGCGATCATGACCGGGACCCCCAGTGCCGTCATTTCGAGCCTCATGGTGACGATGAGTGACAGCGAGTTTAATGGCGTGGACTGGCGGTTTGGCGAGTTTGATAGCCGGCCACAGTTGGAAATAAACGCCGATGGGGCCGTGACCAGTGCCAAAATCCAGGTGACGGCGGGGGCCGCGCTGGCGACCCAGACCTGGTATCACCTCTGCGCGACCTATGATGGGTCACAAACGACTGCGGGGATGCAGATGTATGCTAACGGGGCCGTCTTGCCCACGGCGGTCGTCACGGATACCGGCTTTGGGGCGTTTGCCAATAACCCTTGGCGTATCGGCTCCAATACCCAGACCCCGCCGAATGATGAATTTCAAGGGTCGATGGATAGCATCATGGTCTGGAGCCGCGCCTTGCCGGAGGCCGACATCGCGGCCCTCTATCGCCTCAGTGCGCAGGGGGATCGTGACCTGCTCACGGGGGCGCCTGGGGTAGTGGCGTCTTCCCCGGCAGTGCCGAGCGCCCGGGGTGGGTTGTTCCCCTTTCTCAACCAGTAGGAGTCTGGCTTATGTCTGTTGCGTGCTCTCGTCTGCTGCGGTTCCTGTGCCTGCTCCTGCTGCTGCCCGTGCTGGGGTACGCCCAAGGGTTGCAATCGCTGCCCTCGATGTATCCCGTGCTGAATGATACAAGTACCGGGACGGTCCAGAATCGCCTTGCCAAAATCGTTGCCGGCCCTGGCGGGGCATCGAAGGCGATTCTCCCGGCGACGAGTGGTGACTTCTCCAAAGACTTGCGTGTCTGTGAGCGGGGCTGCGGCACGTCCGGCTATGCAACGCTGGTTCATGCCGGGCTCACGTCGCTCATTATGGATGCGACGAACGCCAGTGGCGCGTCAGACTGGTTTGTGGTTGCCAGTGGCTCTACACCTGGCTATGGGCATGCCCAGTCGACGCCGCCGGCCAATGGCATGGTCGTGGCTAAGTTGATGCAAGACAGTACGACCGCCGGGCAACCGGCCCTGGTCGCGATGCTCAATCAGCCGTATATCCCTGGCAGCGGTGTTGGCACGGGAACGGTGACCAGCGTGGCACTGACGATGCCCACAGGATTCACCGTCGCGGGCTCCCCGATTGCGGTATCAGGTATCTTGGCCGTGACGGAGAATACACAGACAGCGAATCTTGTGAAGGCGGGGCCAAGCTCTGGCGGCGCAGCCATCCCCACGTACCGCGCGCTTGTGGTCAATGATCTCCCTGCCGGTGTCGCCGTGGGACCCTGTGGTGGGGACCAGGGGGGTACCTACCCCAACTGTACGGTCTTGCAAGCCAGCGGCGCCTTTGCCTTTACGGGAGATTCACGCCCGACGCAGCTCGCTGGCAATGCGAATGATTTTGCCCTGAGCGCGACAGCAACCGGGCTGTATTTGGATGGCGGGGCGGCTGACCGGGATATCACGGGCATGGCTGGGGGCACCGATGGCCGCCAGATGCCGATCTGTAATCGCGGCACGACCAATGCCTTGACCCTCAAGACGCAATCAGGAAGCTCGACTGCCTCGAATCGCTTTGCACTTGGGGGCGATGTCACGCTGGTAGCTGGTCCGGGCGCCTGTTTCTGGGTACAGTACGATAGCACCGCGCTCCGATGGGTGCCTGCGACGAGTGCTATTCTTGACCCCTACGCCGTGCGCATTTGTGACATGGACCTGGGTGACATTGACCCGAATAGCTCCCCCCTCAGCGATGCGCAAGATGCGCCAACGATTTGTGCGAACAAATACGGCAAAGATTGGAAATTTACCTCGCTCATGTGCAAAGCGGATGCGGGGGCCCCGACCATTACGCCGATTCTCACCGGAGGCGCGAGTAACTCGTTTGTCACCAGTACCTGCACCTGTGGGACGAGCTGGACCAATTGCCCGCTCAATGGCGTGCCCACGCTCCGGAGCTTTGATACCGGCGGGACCAGTGCGACCTGTACGACAACGCCCTGTACCCTTGACCTGGTAGTGACGCTCGCGGGCGGCGTCGCCAAGCGCCTACAGGCGGTCTTCGTAGGCTCCTTACAAAAATAAAGGAGATCTCTCGTGCGCCTCTTTCACGTCTTCGGCTTTCTGGTGGTGCTGCTCTCGCTGGCGCTTCCCGCCTGGGGAAAAACGGTCTATGTGGGCACGTCTGGCAACGATGGCAATGGGTGCGATTCGACTACCTCGACCACACGCCGACGCACGATTAACGGGGGCATTGCCTGCCTGAACGGGAGCGATACCCTGATTGTCGGCAGCGGGGTCTATGTGGAGCAGATGAATGTAGGGAATATCCCTAACGGTAGCAGCGGCGCCCCGACGTTGGTGAAATCCGAAAGCATGCGCGGGGCGATTCTCCGCCCCAATGGTGGCGGGGAGATGATGGGGTTTAGTAACAAGTCATGGATTACCGTTGATGGTTTCGTGCTCGATGGTAGCAATGCGGGCGTCGGTGTTGGCGGGCTGTCCTTTCATGCACAATCGGGTTCGCTGAATAATTTGCTCGCCGTCAATTTGGAAATTAAAAACTTTACCGCCGACGACGAAGGCTCCCAACAAGGAGGCTACACCACGACGGCGGGCATTGGCGCCGATGGGACCAACGTCTCCAATGTGGTCATGCGCAACCTGCTCGTGCACGACATTGGCATGAATTGCGCTGGTGGGAACTGCTGTGGTGAGTGCTATGGCTATGGCATTTATCTCTCAGGCAATAACTACACCCTCGAAAATAGCGAGTTTTATAACACCACGGGATGGATTCTGCACGGCTATACCAGTGGAGCAGGTTCAACGAGTAACAATACCGTGCGGGGGAACTACTTTCATGACAGCGGGGGCCCGGTGCTCCTGTGCCAACGGGATAATCGAATGTACAACAATATCATGGCGCGCTTTGGCCAGATGGGCGTTGGCAACGGCACGGGGATTCAGTTCGCAGGCGCCTGCGCAGGACAGACCTCGACCAATAACCTAGTCTATAATAATACGGTGTATCAGGTGACCGGGAATTGTATTGACATGGGGTATGGCTTTAGCAACATAGTTCAAAATAACATTTGCTATCAAACGGGGGACGATAGCCCGAACGGGGGCAGCGGGGGCGGGAGTACCGTGACCAACAATCTCACGGGGGCCAATCCCCTGTTCGTCAATGGCGCTCTCACCCAGGCTACGCATTTTCAGCTCCAGAGCGGGAGCCCGGCCCGCAATGCCGGCGTCTCGACCGCGAGTCTCTTTACTACCGACTATGGGGGCAATGCCCGTATCCAGGAGGGCACGCAGGATATCGGCGCCTGGGAATTCGGGGGTGGGGCGCCGCCGAGCCAGGCACCGATTGGCTGGTGGAAGCTCAACGAAGGCGCCGGCACGACGGCCGACGATAGCTCCGACAATAACAATATCATCACCCTGGCTGGGACGCCGGTACCGACCTGGGTCCCCGGCAAAGTCGGCAGTAATGCGCTCCGCTGTGCAGGCACCGGGGGGACGGCGCGCACCACCGCGGCCTTCAACCCCGCGCAATATAGCTGGGCCATGTGGATTCAGGGTGACGCCGCCCCGAATAATACCTCCGAGCAAGGTCCATTCATTGGCGGCAACTGGGGTTTTCTCTGGTCCCTGACCGATATTGGCGGGGATCAGGCGGCCTTTCATCAACTCAGTGATACGACCTATGTGGACGTCCGGATTCCCACACAGCTCGTAGGCCAGGTATGGTATCATGTGGGCGGCACCTGGGATGGGACCACGCTCCGTGTGTACCTTAACGGGCAACTCGCCGCCTCGGGGATCGCCGGCAGTCTCAATCCTACCACGGACCCGTTGCGCCTCTGCGGCGACCCTGGCGATAACTCCTTTGCCGGACGTCTCGATGACGTATACATCTGGGACCGGGCGATTACGGCTGCGGAAATGGCTGCGCAGTTTGCCGCCGTCAAGAGCAAGCGCCCGCGACACCATGTCAGCAT
>F14TC_100058271_pt1 | contig 15974 bp, 25 predicted proteins | sample KannatnBrdUF14TC_FD_10806 | JGI IMG/M metagenome (IMG submission 10806)
CAAGGCAGGGAGGGACGCAGAGCGCGATGCCATACGCGATCACCACGCCAGAGACATAGAGCGGAGCATAGATGAATAACCCGCGGACAGTAACCACGTCAATCGGAAAAAACCAGTGGGTCAGGCGCGGGACAACGGCGTTTGTCACCCACCAACACGCGACGCCCATGGCACTTATGCCTAGTAGCAGCCCCAGTCCCAGCGTTACAAGGGCAATGGCGAGGTTGAACACAACCTCTCGTGGGTTCATACTGTCTTTCATACTCTCTCCCTAACGAAAAGCCGGGATCCCAATGCTCTCCACTGGCTCCATGGTTCCCAACCCGCGCACATGCTCCTCAGCCTCCTGCACCGCAAGATCAGCCGCCGATACCTGCCCCAGATACATCGTGGCCTGGAGCCGTGCCGATGCCGCATAGATCTGCTGCATGCTGGCTTGTTGCTCGACAATAATCCCCAGGATCTGGTTGCTGTCCTGAATGACCGCCAGTTGTCCAGGGGCATTGTCCGATTCCACCAGCGCCGCCTGAACCATCGCCCGCTGCGCGAGCAGGCGATCACGCACAGCCTGCGTGGTCATCGCCGTCACAGAGGCGTGGCGTATTTCGTCCATCCAGCCCCGCACCTTCCGCAGCCCATCCTCGATGCCCTGCACGGGTTGCCCAAACACGGGATAGACCGTGCCAATGCGGCCCTCAATCCCCTGCACCGCAAACCCCAGGCCGCCTGCGCGACTGAGAACCATCTCATATTGGCCGAGCAACCCGGTTAGATTGTTCACCAATTGCAACGGGGATTTCGTCAGATTCGCTGCGTCATAGGCCAATTGCTCCAACTGGTTTTTGATCATCGTCACCTCATGCTCAATCTGGACAGCTTGCTGCACCACCTGTCGTGCGGTATTGACGCCGGTAATAAACGTCTGAGCGCCAACATACACATCTTCGACAGCAAATTGAGCAGACGCCGTCCGCGCCAGCAGGAGCCCCAGCCCTAGCACCACTACGCTTGCATACCACATAGTACAGCCTCCAGTTCGGTTGCGGCCCAGTCCAGGCCCTGGCGGCGCAGCCAGTGCACCGCAAAATCGTGGGGGTGTTCGCCGAGCATCTTGAGCATCAGCGGGCGATCTTCTTCAGGAGCAGCACTCAGCAGCGCCTGTTGAATGGGACCACTCTCCAGCTCATAGCGCCGGGAGCCCAACAGATTCGTGAAATAGTACTCCCGCTTCGGAGTCATCCCGGCAATGGTGCTAATCTGGCGATCATTGAGCCCCCAATCCTCATACCATTTGCGCACCTTCGGGCTATGCGCTGCAGCATTCGGCAGATAGATCTTCGTCGCGCATTCCTGGAAGATGACATCGCCAATCACCGAATGGTCACTGTCCATCAGGGATTGGGTCGCAAACCAGACGCAGGCATTCTTTTTGCGCAACGTCTTCAGCCACTCTTTAATCTGGGTGGCAAATACGGGATGATCCAGAAACAGCCACCCTTCATCAATAATGATGACGGTGGGCGCCCCGGTGAGGCGCCGCTGCAACTTGTGAAAGAGACAGGTGAGCACCGGGGCAATGATACTGGGCATCCGCATAAGCAAGCTTAGTTCGTACCACCACCAAAACCCTGTATCATAAGTATCATGGTCCGCATCCAGCAGCGTTCCACACGGTCCCCCAAGGGTATATTTGTGGAGTACCTGGCGCAAATCGGCATTCTGCACAAAGGCAGCCAACCCCGTCATCGTGCGCTGATGTCGAGGCACCCGGGCGAGGGCACCGATCGCTGTCCAGATTTGCTCACTCTCATACGCATTGAGGGTACGGCCTTCATTGATGAATAACCCGGTGACCCATTCCGCTGCCCACATCCGCTCCTGGTCCTCGTCAATGTCGGCGAAGGGCTGAAAGACCATCTGATCGTCATCGCCGAGGATATACTGCTGGCCGCCCACGGCAGCAGTAATGACCTGTGCGGAGAAGTCTTTATCCAGAAAGTGGACATGCGCTCCGCGTTGGCGGAGCCATTGGATCGCATGCAGCGCCAGCCAAAAACTTTTCCCAGAACCCTTGGGGCCTGCCAGAAACGTGTCGCCCACATCGCCGACATACAGCGATTCCCGAAAGGGCGAGGACCCGCCACTCGTAGCCTGGACAATGCAGCGCTGTCCGGCTGAACTGTCCCACTTCGGGCCGCTCCACATGGCCGTTGCGCCAGGAAACATGCGCGCCCAGTGCAGCGAGTGCAGGATAGGGCGCCGCACATTGGCGTAGACATTGCCGGGATGCGACGAGAACCACGCACCCACCGCGCCCAGATCCTCCCGGATCGTGGTAAAGCCCTGATTGTTGATTGCCCGTTCGCACAAGGTAAGCTTCTCGGCAGCTTTCTGGGGATCGCGGTCCATGACTGTGATCGTGGTGGTCGTCTGCCCAAAGCGCACCTCTTCACTACTGGCCAGCGCCACGGCCAGCTTGGCATCCGCCGCTTGCTCGGTAGCATAATCATCCGTCTTCATGGACTCCCGCCCCGTCGCAGCTTCCGCCAGCATCTGCTTCCACGATTTGCGCTTCTTCAGCCAGCGATCCTGAATCTTCTCATTCTCTTTCCGAGCTTTCACAGCATCGTAGGGCAGAAGCCGCCAGCACAGGCGGAAGGCCAGCGGTAAGTGGCTCAGATGCGCCAGCATGCACGGATACGACTCGGCAGGAACACCCATGATAGATGCTGTACGCAGATACTGTTTGTCCTCGCTACTGCCAAGCGTCGGGCGAATCCCGCCCAGAAAGGGCTGGTCGACTACATGTACATCGGCAAACACGGGCGGATCCGGCAGTGTTACAGGATGCCGTTTCGTGCTGACACAGCTGTGCAAATAGGTCCAGGTCTCGGCATCGCTTAGCAATGTCACCTCGGGAAAGATGTCCCGCAGGAGCCCACAAGTCTGGGCGGTCGTTTCCTCAAAATAATCGACGATATCCCAGAAGCCTACGTCATCGGTTTCGGGCAGGTTTTCATAGATCACGCGCTTGAGCCACGCCTGCCGTGTGGTGGGGGTCTGATAGACGAGCGTCAGGTAAAACTCGTCTTCAAAATGCGCCCCCTGCGTATACACCATGCGGCGCTCCTCATCCACCAATGCGGGGACCGCATGGGGCCACGTGCTTACCGGATAGGCCACCGTCTCCACCCGAGCCTGTTCGGCAAATACTGCCCAGCCGCCGCCAAGGCGGCGAATCACATTATTGAGGTTCGCCCCCTGTTGCACCAACTCCGGAAACGTTGCGGAGTCAAGGTCGGGACCGCGATACGCCAGCGTCGTTTGCACGGCGCCGTCCTTGTTCAGCATCACCCCGGGGCGAATGGTCTGCCCCCACACAAGCGCATCGGCCAACTCTGGGAGGGTTTTCCGGTAGCCTAAAAGATGCAGCATGGCGTCCTCACGATTCTCACCGTTGCCTTTCTACTCGCAGCCATCTGTGCCCTTGCTCGCGTGCCCCTGTACCGCATTCCGTGCCTCTATCCGTGCCGCAACGTCGCGGGCCAAGGCCGTCAAGAGTTCCGTCACATGCTGTAGACAAAACCGTTCTTCCCCTCTGCCGCGATGGGTCCACAGCCACTTGCCCGCTCGGGGACAGGGTCTATCAATGCCAGGGCAGCGCGGGAAGCACGTCCTCTCATCATCGGTCATCACGGTCCCCACTCTCTGTTAGACATGGTAATAGCGCTTGGTATGGACATGTTCCCTGAGCACATCAAAGATATAGGGATCGCGCTTGCAGGCAGCGACGCCGAGCAGGTGGATTCCCAATCCCACCAGCGCAAACCAGAGCATCTGTCCCCCCAGGGTAAGGGCGAGGGTTACCGTCCCATTCAGCACCGCGAAGCCAAACGGTACTCCTCCAAACGGTAAAGGACGGGTTATTGAGCGCTGGATGAGGACATACCAGCCATCCGGAATCTCATCCGGCACTGTAGACCTCCTCGACGATGCGGCCGGTTGGCGTCCGTGCCAGGAAGACTACCATGTCGATGGTGCGACGAATGCGCCGTGCCAGCCGCTCGGCCGGTGGGGCATCCGGGTTCTCTGCGGCTAAGTCTTCCAGCCGCTCAAACGTTTCCGCCACACTATCCGCGTGAATCGTACACAGTCCCCCAGGATGCCCGGTGTTCCAGGCCTTGAGCATATCCCACACTGCGCCATCCAAGCCCTCGCCCACGATAATGCGGTCGGGGCGACCCTGCAGTGAGTCCTGCACCAACTCGCGCATACTTCCCAGACCTGGCCGGGTATACAGCGCCACACGATTGCGCGCCGCACAGCGCAATTCGGGTAACGCTTCGATGGTAAAAATCCGTTGCTGGGTCTCCGCCATGACCATCAGACATGCATTGGCAAAGGTGGTTTTGCCACAGCCGGTGCTCCCGGCAATGGCTAGGTTCTTGCGAGCCAGAATGGCAGCTCGAATCTGCGCACTCTGCGCTGCCGACATGATGCCATCCCGCACATAGTCCGCAAACGAAAAGAGGTGAATGGCGGGCTTTCGCGCAACAAAGGTGGGCGCCTCTGCTACAGGTGGCACCCAGGCCCGAAAGCGCAGGCGATATTCCGGGATGATCGCAAGCAACCGGGGACTCTCGGGGTGACACACGAGTCCCGCCGCCCCTGCAACCAGTTCAATGATCGTGCGCCGTGCCTCGGGCATCAGGTCCATTCCACTCTGTTGCATCGGTTCTCCTACGCGCTCACACCACACCACGCCGTCTGGATTCGCCATAATTTCCACCACGGTCGGGTCTTGCGCCAACGCACCGAGCGGCCCAAACGCCGTCTTGATCATGTCAATGACGCGTTGGGCACCGATATCAGTCCTGCGGCTCATGCGCGCTCTCCCTCGACCAGTTGTAGGAAGGTGCGGTAGCGCTCCTCGCCACGCTGCGCTGCAGCCTGTCGGTCGGACTCGGCGACTGGGGGCGTGACTGTGAAAAAGACCCGGATAAAGCACGTAAGCAGATGCTCGATCTGCGCCAGATTGATCCCGCCGTCTGGCGCAGATGCCTTCGGCCGCCCCGGCTCCAGCAGTTCCTGAATCGCCGCCACCACGATTTCGTTGACGGAGACCCCCCGCGTTTGCGCCAGACTGGCGATCTGCTCTTTCAGCTCTTGGGACACACGAGCTTCGATTCGCGCCAAGGTTGAACTCATACCGTCCACCTCATGTCAACATCGTTGGTTGGGACAGTCGCCTCTGCCATCGGTGCAGCACCTGGCGCTGCGTACTGGGGTTTCTGGTCATCCTCGGATGCCTCGTCCTCGCGATCATCCTCATAGGGTAACAGGCACGGCGGTGGCGGCAAGATGCGGCGTTGTAGCCAGCGCTCCGCGGTAAAATCCAGCTTATCTCCCTGAATCCGCTTATGCCCCATCGGAAACACCGCAAGCTTGTCCAGCGGAAAGAGCAGCATCTCTTCTGCCGTCAGCAACGGCCGCTCGACCTCCATTCCGCTGGTTGATCGCCGTTGAAACATCGGATTCCAGCGGTCCCCCGTAAAGCCATACTGCTTCCGCATCTCGGTCGTCTTGGTAAGCAGCTCGACGCAGGTCTCCGCCGTGCGTCGATCCGAGGCCGTAAAGAATATCTTCACGTCACAGGTCGCGGTAATGGGCTCATCCCGGCCCCAGGTGTCCCACAGTTGCGGCACGGATTGATTGATGATCAGCGCGCGCATCTTATAGCCTCCCATATAAGCAAAGCGCTCCCCGAGAAATGCTACCTGGCGCAGGCTGTTAAATTCGTCATAGACCTGGAGCAATTCGCGGCGGCCGGGGGCATGATGATCTTCCATCAAGCGCGAGGTCAGTTGATTGAGAAAGACGCGAAAGACGGGCCGCGTACCTGCCAAATCAGACGGCGGAATCATCAGGTAGAGCGAGGTAGGGACTGGCCCGAATTGCAGGTCGTGAATCGCAAAGTCTGAACATTTGGTCAGATTGGCAAGTAGGGGGTCCCGATAAATGCCCACATAATCCATGGCCGTACTTATCACGCCCGACATATCATTGGACGATTTCTGAAGGACTTCGCGGGCCATCGACGCAATGACTGGGTTGGGCTTGTCGCCCAGATGATTGGTCGTGCGCATTTCCTCCAGCGAGGTCTTGAAATCCCGCTGGGGATCCGCCAAAAAGTAGGCCACCCGCTCCAGCGTATGCTGCCATACGGGCTTGGTGTACAGAATGTGCAGAGTGCTTGCCGTGATCGCTGGGCTGACAGCATGATCCCAGTGATCGCGCCGCTCTTTCGTGGCTTCTGGATCGATAAGCATATCCACGACATTGCGCGTATCCCTCACCTCGGTAAGGCCTAGGCGAATTTCCTGCAGGGGATTGTGCCGATGCGTTGCCAGTGAAGTCGGGTTATACGTGAGGACGCGCTGGCCCATAGCTTCCCGTGCGCCTGCCGTCATCTCGTAGCATTCTCCTCGAAGGTCATTGACAACCACGCTGCTGGGATAGGTAAGTAATGTTGGGAATACTATGCCCCATGTTTTGCGCGTGCGCGGCGGTGCACACACCCAGACATTGCTCGGACCTGCGTACCCCAGGAGGCGTCCATAAGCTTTGCCGAATACAATGGCATTACTTGCGGAGGTGAACAAAGAGCCCCGCCTTTCGTATCTCGCCCGGGCTGGCCCATGCCGTATTGGCATACGCGCTGCGTCGCTGCCACCCACTGCGCTTCAACAGCATCGCTACCAGCACGGCGCCTGCAATCATCCATACTGCCATCGCCGCCAGCCCCCACTCAAAAGGTGCGGGATAATACCACCCATATTTCCAGTACCAGACGGGATAGTGATGCAGGCTATAGAGCCAGAGGCGTCCGAGCCGCATAAGAGGACTCCCCAGCCAGACGGGATAGCGCAACTGGTGCGCCACGATCTGTGCCCCGAGCACAGGCGTACAGCATGCCCATAGGATGCCGAGCAGGATGGCCTTCGCGTGCGTCATCGTGCGCATGGAACCTTGGTACCAGGAATGAAGCATATCGGGTGCTCGCCTGGGCCAAAGGTACTCTCTAGGGTATATGTGAGCACGGTACACCCTTCTGGGATAGCGCCCTCTCCATTCATCGTGCGCGGAGCACCCCAGAGATAGCAACCCACCAGGACAAAGGTGATAAGTGTGAACCCCAGCGCCATTCTCGCTATCAGTTGTACTATTTCCTTCAACGTATTTCCCTTTCCATGCCGTGATCTACCGCTCGGCTCCGTCCGTGCGCCTGATCGAGACCCTGTTCTCTCTGTCGCTCCCCTAAGTCCTGCGTGAGGATGTCTTGTACGCGATAGTGTAATCCCCGTAAGAGATAGTCGCGCTTAATGCCCACCTCCTTGCCATCCAAGTCCGTACCCCGGAGCAGGATATGCGTATGGGGATGCGCCGTGTCATAGTGATTGGCCGCCACCCAATCCAGTTTATAGCCGGTATCTAGCTCCATCTGGGCCATGGTACGGCGTGTTACGGAGGTCAAGTCCACGTTCCCACCCTGCTCGGGGGACAGGATCATGCGCCACTGATGCCGGTCATCGGCAACCCTTGCAGCAAAGACATCTGGAGCGATGTCCACGACTCCCTGCTTGTCATAGAGGGGATACTGCTCATGCCCACGATCGCCCTTTTCCATATATCCCAACTCGTAGGCTGTTGACCCACGCAAAGACTTAAATCCGCGTCCATCCTTCCCTTGAGTGACATACCGATGCTTGACTATCACGCGCTGGGCCTGCGCTCCGGCTTTTGGCCCCATCACAAACCGCCCTTTCCACGTCGATTTGGACCGTTTTGCCCCTATCCGTGGGAGCCGGGAGCGGTCCTCGGCACCCTTCCGGGGGCGCATCGTAGGATGGAAGGTCTGTTCCTGTACCATGTTGATATTCCTCACCTTGATCATCCCGGCACTAGGCACACGGCACCCGATACCGGGATGACCTCTCTTATAACTTGTTTACAAACTCCCCCGATCCCGGCACCCGGCACCGCTCGCCTTTGGCCCTGAGGACCATCTCCTGTGCCTTGCCCCAGAGCCCGTCCACCAATATCAGCCACAGGCCCACATGCAGCGTGGTCGTCACGCCATTGGCCCAGGTAAGGACGGGAGCCAGGGGGAGGGGTCCGGTGCTGGCCGCGGCGGTGCCAAAGAACGCGGGACCCCAGGTTGCGGCGGCCGTCGCAATCGAGAAGCCGATGATCAGTGCGAAGGCCGAGCGGATCCAACTACCTTCGGCCGCAAAGTAGAAGCCGATGCCTGCCCCAATGATGGCCAGGATGAGGATATTCCGCAGGGTACGCCCCCCGATATTTGCCACGAGCGCGTCGAGGAGGGGATCCCAGGGCATATCGCCTCCACCACCAGTCGCGGCAAGTAATCGAAATGCACTGCACAACAGGATGCCTCCAGTGAGCAGGAGGCGGGAGGAAAGCGAAACACGGCATTGCATACACAAGCCTTTCTATAAAGGGAAAGATCGGGATCAGCCTAGTCCTGAACCAAGCGCTACGGGTCAATGATGCGTCGAGCCCTCCCCCTTTCTAGGGCGGCGAGGGTCTGAAACTGGGTCGCCAGCCAGCGTTCGTCTGCCCACAAAAGCCCTGCCCTATCGAGCAGGGCAGCAACAATCGCTATCCGTTTGGCACGGGCCTGTCGTTGCTCTCGGTGCACACGGACGAGACGGCGCTTGTAGAGCTCCAACTTGGCCTGGTAGCGCTTTTCCATGCGTGCAAGTTGCGCAACCCTGGTCACCATGCCTCTCTTTCCTTTACGCCTTATCCTTCCTCTCTTCACTCTGCCAGGAAACCGACCTGGCCCGGAGGCCCCACGCTGGGGCCTAGATCAGAAAGATGAGCCACAGACCTCCGGCCACCAGCCCGAATCCTAGTCCCATGGCCATCAGCCTCAACCCTCGTCTCAGATGAAACTGCCGCGGCAATGCGACAAGAAGGCCTCCCACGATGACTAGACCGATCCCGACGAGCTCATTTGCCATGGCTCTTCTCATTATGGTCAAAAAAGGGTACAGGAATGAGCAGTGGCACCGCAGGACGCGAGCGCAGCACACCTTCCCCGGTGGGGCAAAAGGTGCTATACTTGGCGGTGCATGCTCAGAAACGTGTACGGCCATCCCCTCCTATCCGAGAGGGACAAGCAAGCGCGTGTGACGAGTAGCCTGCCGGTACGGTCATGCCGCGAAACCTGTCCGTACCGGCAATGATGATCGCCGCGTCTCCAGTTGTGTCAGAGAGCCCACAGTTACGAGGACTCTACCCGCTCCAGGTCTTCCATGCCTGCCAGATACCCAACGGTGACATCAAGCGCCACCGCCAGTTTTTTGGCGATGCTCAGGGACGCATTGGAACGCTCGCCATTCTCGATGAGACGGAGCCAATGCCGATCCACGTCAGCGCATCGCGCCAGCCCATGCAGACTCATTCCTCTCGCCAGGCGTGCGGCGCGGATCCGTTCCCCGAGCGTCCTGGGATAGTCCTGGTCCTGCGTATCTCCGTCCATGTCCTCCTCTTTCCTGTGAGAGTCTGGCGAAACCCCATCTCAGAATATGTTACTCTTTCTCGAAAACCCCTGCAACTACAAAATACGGATTCCCTTTACACGCTGTCGTCAGCAAACAGGTTGAGTTGCGCAGCAAGACTGGTGCGCGCCCAGACGGCATCGGCATAGCGCAAGACGGCGGTCATGTCCTCGATACCCAGTACGTCACACCAGAACCCCAGCATGGCATCGGTCTCGCTGAAAAACTGGCGTGCCGCGGTCCGTACCGCCAGGTCCCAGGCAAGCAGATCGGCCCGGGCTTGGCGCAGCACCGCACAGGCGAGGAGTTGCTCTGGGGGTAACGACGGCGCGAGGCGATTGGTCCCCTCCTGCGCGGGTGGAAAATCTGGTGCAGGTATTGAGGAAGTTTCTGGTATAATAGCCACGCGATACCCTATCTGTAGGTGTCGTGCATGTGGGGGCGCTGCTTCTGCCAGCCAGCGTGACAGCGCCCCAGGCGACGCTAGGAGGCGTCCGACAATACAATAATCGGCACTTCGCCTTCCTTCAGGTCCAACCCCAGCAAATAATCCGTGGTACACCCGAACGTGCGCGCTGCCCGCACTAGCACATCGCTGTACACCTTCTGCACCGCGCCCCGCTCCAGTTGGCCAACGGTATGCGCGGCGATGCCGAGGCGCTTCGCCAGGTCCTGCTGGCTCATATCGTGGCGGTGGCGCTGGAGCAAAATCCGTTCTCCGAGTATGCTCGGTCGTCGCATAAGTACCCTCCTTGCCGCAGAGGATACCACAGCATCACTTTTCTTGCAAATGACAAAAATTCATAGGCGTATTCTAGAGAAAGAAGCGCTACCACAACATACGTTGCACCATTGTAGCATGGCCGCGTCGTGCTTGACTTCCCCTGTCCCTCGCCATACCATGTTGCCCGTAGGGGTTACAAATCAGAGACATGAGGGCGACTGCCATGGCAGATGAGATCAACGCCAGCGTGCCGACCGGCCCCAATGGCGAGAAATTGACGCTCAACCTCAAAGAGCGCTCGCTCGGCCTCTCGACGAAAGACCTCCTGCCGGTACTCCTGCTTCTGCTCCTAGGCGTCATGGCCTATTTCCGCACACAGACGATTGATGCGAATTTGAAGACCATCGCGTCGCAACTGCAAGCGCTGTATGGCCATCAGGATACGATCCGCGACCAACTGCAGGAACAAAATAAGGGGGTGCAGGCGCAGACGGACGAGTTACGGACGGAACTCCGGGAGCAAAACCGGTTCGTCGCGGAGAAGTTTTCGCAGGTCCACGATTGGCTGGATATCCTCAATCATAATTTCCGCCGGCCGGCCGAAGAGGCGTTACCCATCGACCTGCCCCCCGCGCAACTGCCACGGTCGCAGGAGGATCGCCGTTAATCGCCCACGTCGCACGGCGGAGGCTGAGAGCAAAGGGGAAAGCCATGAGTCAAGACATCGGGCCAAGTGATCCACGGATGCAACTCGTATCCTGGCGCGGGAAGCCATACTATACGAGCTATGCGAACCATCAATGGTACTTACAGAATAGCCAGAGTGCGGAGGGAAAGGCCAAGTTTCGGCGCCATGCTGATTTTATACGCAAAATCAAAAAGATTGAAAGCTTCCCGCTTTTTGTGGAGAGGGGGGATATTGTTATAGTTTTGCCCGACATACTTTCCGCTAACGCAGATTTTGCGTTAGCAAACGAAATCAAGCAGTTACGTGATATTTTTCGCGTATTGTCTCATCCTATAATTTACCTCATTGGTGCCAGCTTCCAGTTAGAACTTGCCCATCATCTGGATGATACGGTGAGTAAGGAAACTGCCTACCGGCATAGCACATCTACTGCCCAGGCGCAGGCGCTCACGAGTGGGGTATCTGCCTGGGATCTGATCGAGGCCCACAACCAAGCACTCCTAGGTCTGCGCCGTGATTTTACGGAGCTGAAACAGCAAGTTACAACCTATTCTGGCGAACGTAACGCGCTCTATACAGAGCTGGCTGGGAAGGCTGAAGCCCTGATACAAGAGCAGAACCAAGCCCTCAAAGAAGAAGTAGCGAGTCTCAAACGACAAATTGGACAGTTCACACCACCTGAAGGCTATAAAACCATTCTTCAGTGGGCGCGTGACACTTTTGGCCCAGAACGCCAAGCCCTATGGGTGCTCCTGCGTAGTCCTACTCATGTGAATCGGTGGAGAGAAATTGAGTATCTCGAATATCTCGCAAGCGAAGAGATGCGTAAGCAGGGGCTCGTACCCGAACTCTACCCGCTCAATAATGGCCGCTATCTGCATGTCCCTTACGCCATCTTTCGCACGGCCCTCGACTTCTATATCGCACAACAAGGTGCCCGTGGCATGCGGCCCCATATTATTCAGGGGAACCAAAAGCCGAAAGCAGTCTAGAGGACGCTCCCCATGGCCCGGGCCTTACTGGGTGCGGTTGCCTACGAGGCCTACTGTGCGCTCACCGACGCGTCCGCGCCTGCGTGGGACGCATTGCCCATGACCGAGCGCCTGGCCTGGGGTGCCGCCGTGCAGGCAGCCCTCACCGCCGCGCATTGCCTCACCCAGCCTCTCCCATGCCCGCTCCCCGTGATTGCCCGCAATGGCACACGGCCTGCGCACTCCAAGCGGGCCCGCCATGCGGGCGATCCCGACACCTACGCGGTGTATCGCCTGGCGGTGGAAGAGGGCAGACCACGCCAGGAGGTGTGCGCGGCGCTGCATATTTCCATCCCGACGTACTATCGGTGGTTGGCGCTCGAAAAGCGGGCACGACAGCACGCATCAGCCCAGTCGAGCAAACGAGACGGTTTTTCCGCATAACTCGTTGATCCCCATCATGGTTGCACTCTAGGCGCATCCTCGACCGTGGCACACCATACCACCTGCGTCAGGGTGAGCGGTTCCGGGTCAGGCAATCGCGCCTCCCAACACGGATCGGGCTGCTCCAGGATGAGCCGCAGGGCCGCCGTCTCGTGCGCCCGCCCGACGACAAAGCCCCACAGGAAGGCGCCAGCCAGCGTGCTCAGGACGAGCAGCGTCACGAGCACGAAACGTAGGAGCGTACTCATAACAACCTCCTCGTGCGCATACCCGTTTTTTCACGCCAGAATGCCCCAGGAGCCATTTTCTCCCCTGGGGTCGATTGCTGGGACGTCTGTCATGTCAGGGGCAATTCTGGCTCCTGTACGTTGCTTGCGTCCGGGCCCTCGTCCCCGGGCTCCCGACTCGCCCCTGCCTCGGGCGTCTCAGTCTCTCCACCATCCGCATGCGTGGCGGCACCCCCCTTGCCTCGTCGGAGTTCCGCCGCCGCCTGGACGGCGTAGTGGAGCTGCTCGATCTCCGCAACCGTGAACGTCGCACGAGGCTTCTTGAAGTGCTTCTCAGCCCAGGCATACCAGGATTCGACTTCGCCGCCATTGGCCCGAATCTCGCGTTCCAGGGTGCTCATCTGCGCGATACCCTCCGTCGTCTGCGCCCAGGCCAGGGGATCACCGTAGAGATCAGCCGTGGCCGTTGCTGCTGCCGCGAGCAGTGCGGGAGACGCCTGCATCCCTGGGGGCAACAACACGCGGTCTTGCGCGCGCGCCAGCAAGAGTTCATCCGTGGCATAACAGGGCTCGATCACGACACATGCATAATGACGCGTCTCGATTTTGTAGGCATCCTCGTCGGCACTCTTGGGGTCGGGACTCGCTTGGACATCCGTACGTTGTTCCAGCCGCATTTGGGCTGGAATGAGCATGTGCTCAGCCTGGCAGGCCCGCAGGAGGGCGGTGAGGGCGCGCGTTTCGGCGTCGGCATTAAACCCGTGCGTATCGAGCCGCCACTGTCCCCCACGAATGCCGGCGAGCAGGACCTGAATGCGGCTGACTTGCTCGCACGCCTCGGGCGGTTTCTTCGCCGCCAGCGCCTTGCGTTCCTGCGGATCACTGGGACAGATGCAGTCCCGGCCCACGAGGTGTCCGGTGGCGTCCTTCACGATCTGTTTCCCATTGCACCGCAAGATACAGGCGGCCCCACGCCAACGCTCAAAATTCCGCGTCATGAGCATACTGGCTTCAATGAGGATCTCCAGGGTATCACTCTCGGTGTAGACCTCCCATCGATGCTGCGGGGCGCGGACCAGCGTTTTCCACTCGGGGCGGACGGTCCAGGCCTGCACGGTCCCTCCATAGCGCTCGGCCACGGCCTCTAGCGCCTCCCGACTGTTGGACGTCAGACGGAATTCTGAGATAAGGGCAGGCCGTGGTTTCCCTTTGTTCGGGCCGCGCTCAATCGGTACCTGTGCACCAATGCGGATTCGACCTGTCTCAACTAAATGCATTGCTTCTAACTGTGGCATATGACATGTCTCCTTTGGAACTCAAGTATATCATATACTGCCCTAATGTTCACTGGTATACTGCCCACATGTTCACATGATCATCCTTCGACATCTCGAAACTGCTCGTGGACTATGCCCGCAATGCGGGGATGATACCTCTCCAGATACGCCAGCAACGGCGCCCTGATCCGTGCCTTTTCCTGCGCCGTGAAGCGTGGGCACAGCCGATCCTGTACCCACTGGCGTTGCTCCGGGGTCAGTGGGGCCCGGGCGTCCGTACTCCACAGGGTCAGTGCCCATCTGAGGGTGGAATCGCGTGTCCCCGTATCCACCGGGGGGATCTCTTCGGCAAGTTGCCGCCAGACACGCGTGCCGTGCACATGCTCAGTCATACGACGCGACCTCCCTCCTCTTGACGCAGGAACACGTTGACCTCCTCCGCGCCGTGCCAGAGGTCTGCGCTGGTCATCAGCCACTCCACGCTCTCCACGCGGTAGAGAGTTCTCTCCCCCCCTGGCTTCTTAATGCGCACATAGTCCCGCTGCTGGGGTACTACCGTCTGCGAACGGGTAATCAGGACATCCGCTTGTAAGACAATGTAGTGCACGATCATCTCTCTGCCCCCTTCTGCAACAGTTGCCGCCACTGCGCCATCCCCTGAAGCCCCGCCGCTTGGCAGAGTTGCGCGTGCACGGTCGCATGCCACTGACAGTACGCCGGGAGCGTGGCGGGAGCGCGGTGAAGTTTGCTGATCGTCCACCGCGCATATTCCCATTTCAGGGTATGGGTCGCATCGAGTAAACAATCCTTACACCGGCTCACGGCTGCTCTCCTGCCCGTGGCGCTTCATGGTACGTCACCCACTGATGCTTCAGGATCTGTCGTCCATCCGTCAGCAGCCTGCCAGCCCTCCTCCCAGGCCTGGCAGGCTGGACAGGGCCCCTTGCCACTCGCATGCAGTTCAGAGACGCATGGTACGCGGTCTTTCGCGGCACTGGACACCGGCACCGTGGCGATACGGAGGGGAAGAAACGTATGGGTCATGGCGCAGGCTCCTCTCCGGTATCACGTCGATAGGCTTCGAGCATGGTAAGGATCCGACGGCGCACGGCGCGCACACCGCCTTGGCGCTGGGGTGGGGCAAAGCCACTGACCGTCGCGAGGAGATAGATATCTGCCTCTTCCAGCAACTCCTGAAGTGGGCGCATATGCTGGCGGAGCAGTAGCCGCCCCTGATGCTTAAAGGCATCACGCTCCGCGCCAGTACGGACACGTTCCGTATCAAAGGCCCAGAAGGCCTGTTCTAAGGCGTCTTCCTGAATATCGGAAAGCATCAATTCCCCTTTCTCTATTGCGTACCAACCTGCCTGGCCGCCCGGGCTGACCGTGTTGCCAGTCTGTAGGCGGTGGGCATGCCGTCGGACGTAAACCAACTCGGTTGCTCAGTATAGATCCAGACATATTTTCCTGTGCGTGCCAGGGCCGCTGTCAATGCCTCGCGCCATTGGGCAGGCGTAAACCAATTGGCCGTGCCCCACGCATGCGCCACGTCGTGGCTATAGCAATCCACCCACAGCCCAAAGCTCGGACGATAGTGCGCCCAATATTTGGGGGAGACGGACAGATACCCATGACGCAGCTCAGCGAGGACGGCGTCAAACTGCCGCGCCGTCCGAAAGCCATAGCTGTGTTCACACCCATCATAGATCGGTCCAGGCGTAGCGTCGAGCAGGCCATCCAGAAAGCTCGGCAGTAACCCATACAGCACCTGCGCCAGCGACTTGCCAGTCAGTTCAACGGTGGTCCAGGGCAGGCTATAGCCCCAGGACAGCAGCACCTCCAGACCCGGAAAGCCGCGTTGCAGCGCTTGCATGACCTCCGCGCCTATCACCCTGGCTTGTGCGCGATACTGCATAAACGTATGACGGGCACCCTGGCGTTGCCCGGCGTAGCTAAACGGATGGCCCGCGTATTCCTCGGTATCCAGGAAGATCCCGACACAGCCCGTGTCCCGCGCCACCTGCGCCATCAGGGTCATATTCGGGAGGGTGACGGT
>F14TC_100122239_pt1 | contig 15933 bp, 17 predicted proteins | sample KannatnBrdUF14TC_FD_10806 | JGI IMG/M metagenome (IMG submission 10806)
AAAAAAGAAGAACTTCTCAACCAAATTAACACTTTAAAAAAATCAAAATGGTCAGCATATCGCATGATATTCACCAACCTCAATTTTAGCCTTTCTTACTACCTAGATGATGTAATCAGCTATATTAATGAAAAAATAGTAGCAATTGATTCAATAATACAATCGATAAAAACACTGCCTCTACTATCGCAACGCGATTACCCTATAGATGAATAGCAAAGCTTATCTTCTGTTATTGGAACCTGCAAAAAAATTCAAATTTAAACACAACCGCATAAGACCTTTATTTCGTAAATGTATTTTAGTAGCCTTAACTGGCACTATAACGTCACCATTATCATTTTTTTTATATTTGTTAAAAATAAGTGCTATGAACTCTTTCCACAGTAACTTTTTTGTCTCTTTTAAAAATTCAGCCTCTTCTATTATCGTCAAAAAATCAGATTTAAGTATTTTTTTTATCTCTACTATTTTCATAACATCTTCATATTCAATTTCTTTATACGAAAGAATTTTATATCCCGCCGTCCACACTGTCTCTTTTATTTCATCATCGGTAAAAAATGCTGATTTAAATCCTTCCACAAGACAACGAGGCTGCCTTTTTTCCCCTAATTGTTGCTTCATTTCTAATGAAAAACATTCATAAATACGAGGATAAAACTCCAACATCACATTGTTTTCAATAGAAAGACAATTACTTTGTGTTTGTATAAGAGCATGAATTTCTCCATCTTCTTTAAGATAATCTTTAACATTTGCCAATTGAACCAGCATAATTTCTTTACTTAATAGATTACTCTTATAAATAGTAATTACGTCATAAAACTTTGATTGCGGTTTTGTAAACATAAGATTCTTCACATGAGCATATTTTTCCCGCATTACTAAAATATCATCTAGCTCTTTTCCTTCAATATCTGAGTGAACTATGTTTGCAGTTTGAGCAATATACGATGCATTATTCGAATTACCATCATAATCAAGAACAATTTTGTTAGTAAAACAGTCTTGTAATTCATGGTTTACATATTCCATGCAATGAATAGTAAAAACTGTATTAAAAACAAAAAAAAGATATATGTTAGCCCTATTTACAATCATCAAAACCTCCCAAACCATATTTACAATTGAGTAGACACTTTATCCCCATTATCTATCAAACCACATTCATAAGAATATTTTTATACATCTCAAATTCAAATCGTTTTTTTACGTATAAAATTATTTTATTATACCTTTTTTCACTATCTTTTTCATTTTTTTTTATATACGTAATAACTGCTTCTAAAGCAGTACAGCCTGCATCTTTACGCGGAATAGGATATGTCGTAGATAATGAAGGAATAGCAATGCTTTTATCCTTTTTTTTACAGAACACTAACTCTTCTATCCCTTTATTCAAAACATTGGTATAACATAATGTTAAATCTTTTAAAGCTTTTGCTATTGCTTCTTCCCCTTGCAGATTATTATAAAAACAATTCTCTCTTTTTTTGCCATACCACGGATTACTTACACGCGGCTCTAGCACAGCCAAAACGCAACTTCCCATATCTTTATCTACATAATTATGATCTCTATGTTTTATCCATTGCGTAGGATTATCATGATCTTCGTTAGAAGAACTATCACTCTCTTTTTTCATTATGCATACTGCATTCAATCTCTTTTTTACGACACTTCCTATGCTGTTATCATTATCAAAATAGGCAGTTCTATCTAATTGCTTCTGTTCATTCTGACCCACAATTATAATATCAACCTTTCCATCTTGTTCGTAAATAGCTCCCCGATAACCTCTCATCACATAAATATCTGTTCTTTTATATTCGCAAAAAAAGGTTGGCCGATCTTCCATTGCATGCAACATAACCACCGATAAACATACAATCATGATTATACTTTTTTTCATTATTATCCCTCTTTATGCAATTATTAGTTATTATTAAAAGCTCATTATACCAAATCGTATCACAAAAAAAACAGAGCCTTTTATAAACACAAACTCTGTTTTTTTATTTTTAAAAATAGATATACTACAACGCAATCAACCATACACTTTAAAGGGAAATCATATCGTGAGTAAAATGATAACAACAATATTTTTTTTTGTTGGAGCAATTCATACACAAAGCATAGTCTGTATGGAATCCAACACGCGGGCTATGCAGATCCGAAAACCACTTTGTTTTACTTCTAATACTTTTTACCATGAAGTTCAAAAACTTATGCATCGCCACACGGGCACTCTTGCTGTTAATGAAAGTGAATACGCAACACTATTAATCGGCTATATGAATAAAAACAACGTTGAAATTGTTGAATTTCTCATAAAACACCCACACATTAATCCAAACACAATACCTATTTTTTATCCCAATTCAAGTGACAGCGTACTTCATCATGCCGTTAAGAAAAAAAACCCATACTTTGTATCATTATTACTTAACAATAAAGATGTTGATTGCAATGTGCTGAACGAATGGAATGAAACTCCTCTTTATGCGGCTATAATAGAACAAGCTGTTGAATGCGTGAATCTTTTTGTACAGCATCACAAAACTAATGTAAATAAAACAGGTCAGTTACGCTTTAGTCCTCTTCATCTATCTACCTATCTGGAAAACCCTCAGTGTACTCAGCTTTTACTAACGCGATCAGACCTTAAGGTCAATAAAAAAGAATTAGAAGACAACACTCCTATTTATTATGCTATACAACCCAGACCTGCCAATGCAGCCGATGACTATACATATAGCCACACGACCACAAATCATCTTGAGGCACTCCTTACACATCCATCTATTAACATAAATTGTGTTAACGAAAATGGCTTCACACCCCTTTTATGGTCAATAATCACGCATAAAATAGATTGTACTAAACTCTTATTAAAAAATGACTTTACTGACATAAATAAGCCCGGTAAATTTGGAGACATCCCTTTAATATCTGCTGTTTTAACAAACAACACAGAGATGATAGATATTTTTGTCAATAATCCCAAAACTGATATTAATGCGCAAGATAGTTCTGGCTATACTGCCCTGATGCATGCGGTAAACCGAAATAATAGTTATTGTGTAAAAAAATTATTAAGCAAACCACATCTTAAAATCAATACTCAAAATGCATTGGGAGAAACTGCCCTCTATATTGCTGTAACACAACCTGACAATACTGAATGCATTAAACTACTTCTTGCAACACCATATCACAATCTTAACGTCAATTTAACACATTATTACGATGAAACACCTCTTGCACGCGCTACCAGTTACAACGAGATTGAATACGTCAAACTTTTACTTGAAGATACACGCACCACTATCAATGTTCAATACAAAAATAACGGCTGGACTCCTTTATATATTGCTGTAATAAATAACTACATTGAATTAGTTAAACTATTTCTTTTATATAATGCTGATGCAACGATTAAAAACACAAAAGGAAAAACCCCTCTTGATAAAGCAATTAAGTTAAATCACACCGAAATTATAAATATATTACAAAAACATTTGAATAAAAAAACTCCAATGTTTTATTAACATTGAAGTCTTTTTTATTTTATAAGTCTCTTGCAATAAATCTACTATAACTTTGTACTGTTATTCATCTCTTTCTGCATATTCCTTAAGAGCTTGAGCCCAAATCTGCTTCGCTCGATCATCTTTTATCTCTGCAATACAAGGTGTAGCGGAAACTATATGTTTAACAACGGATGATTTTGCAAGTCTTTTTGCATCCTGAGCACTTATTCTCAGATTACACGTATAAAAAAGGTCATTATTTTTTCCACGAGTATGTGAATAATTACACTGTACATTACCAAAATCTCTTTCTCCATGCCATATACTTTTTGGTCCTATACCCTCAGCTCTCACCGTAATAACATCGATATCGTTAGCTTTTTGTAATACATCTAAAAATGCAGGAATATCTATTAATTGTTTATGATCATTATTCCATGACCCTCCACCACCACAATCATATATAGACAATTCTCCCGTTAGCCATGATCTAAAAAAATCTTCATCATCGAAATGAGTTGAATCTCGATACAAAACTGGCACACTTTTTTCGTCTTTAGGAGTTTCAATCGAAAAATATTTTTTTTCTTCATTTCTAGTTTCAGCAACAACAAAAACCGGCATGGTTATTATTATTGTTACAAATATCATTAACAATCTTTTTGTCATAAAAAGCCCCTTTTATATAAAAAAATGATATAAACACTTATCTTTATTAATAATTTTTTTCATTAATTTCATGCATAAAATTATTAAATGATTTATTAAACAAACAGACTGCAATACTCTTAACATAAGCTTCACGTGCATTACAAACTTGTCTCTCTATATGCCGTTGATTATCCAATACTCTTTCTTCAACATATGTCACATAGTCTGAATATTTTGAAGACTCTGACTTTTTATATTTCGATTCTGAATAATCAGACAAAACTTGCATATAACCTGCTTGACGTTTTTTATATACTTCATTAATTTCTCTTTCATACAAATCAAAAGTCCCCATATCCCGACATATGCCATCACAATCGACAATCGGTCCTTGAGGAAGCTGATTTCTTTCATCTATTTGTCGTAACAAATCGTTCAACTTGTCACCAGGAGCTAGCGCATGACAAAAAAACTCTAGCCCTATCCCTACCCCTACTAGCGTAAACCCTTCTTCCTTGTTCAAAAATGGCGAAAAATTGTAATAGAATTCCCAATAATAATCCAACACCCTTTTCTTTTGCTCAAGAGCCAATCCATTAGTTACTACGCATCCAAATGCTAGCACCATAAATAGTATTTCTTTTCTCACCATAATCAATCCCTGTGCTTTTTAACCTTTTTTGAAAAAAAACTACTTTCACGTATCAATCGATCTTGTTATAGACCAAACCAATTATCCTTCAAAAGGATAACACAAATAGAAATTATGTCAATAAAAACACCAAAACACTTGCTAATCTATCTAATTACGACATAATTATAATTAAGTAAAAAATAATTACAGAAAAATTACAATTAATCAACAAGCTAAAAACAGGCAAAAAATAATGATAATAACACGACACTTGTACTTACTTTCTCTTATATTTTTTTTAGCAACAACACCGTTGTACAGCATGAAACTAACTACACAATATCAAGATTCTATTGAACAAGAATATTTTAGAGATGTACCTGAAAAATACAAAGAAATTATCAGAGAGAATATAGACTACTATAAAAAAAGTAATGCGAAAGAAACTTATAGAAGAATGTATCATTTTCATGCAATAACAGCTCAAGAAAAATATTCAATTGGTGACACGCCATTATCTAATCACTTCGGAGACTTCAACAGCGGATATTGGATTCTTAAGAACAATAATCCTTTGTGCTCGGGAAGATCTAATCATACTGACGGCTACAGCTCTTTATCGTTAAATAATCACTGGGCAACAACAAAAGACAAACCTACTCTTTTAAAAAAATTGACTGACGAGTATAAAATACATTTGATGCCAAAAGGTTCAGCTATTGAAGAATTTGATGAACTTATACAATTAATCAAAAATGATACAGAACTAGGGAAAGCAATTGTTGCTTTTAAAATATTATTTACCTTTAAAGATGATGAACAAATAAAAGCAGATTTTCAAGAAAACAAAACAATATTTCCTAAAATTGTTATTTATGCTGCCTCTGGTAAAGAAAACGCTCAATTTGTTTTAAGTAAAATTTATGCAGCATTTAAAGATAAAGAAGGCCTTGATATTGCCCCTCGTTGTAATCAAAAAATAACTAATTATATTTATTACGCTCACGGCAATGGAGGCGACAAAGAAATAAACGAATACAAAGATTTTTTTGAACAACCAGATATGATTCATTATAAATCTAAAATTACCGGCCAACTAAAAAATTATTATTTAGATATTCTACCCGGCGAAAAAAGACAATTGACAGAGGCACAAAAGCTTGCACTACAAGGAATAACAACACCAATAAAAACAGAAACAATTAGTACTTCATGGAAACCCATATCATATATAAAAAATAATTTTATTGCATTTATGTCGGCACATTACAAAAAACTTATTTTAATCGGTTGTTTACCTCTTATCTATCTTTTTATCTCTAGAATTGATATGTTATACCGCAATTAATGACAATATTTTAAAGGTATAATAATGAAATTATGATGCCTGTGCTATAAAAGGAATTATCCAATGAAAAAAATAGCAACAATATTTTTTATCATGATAATAATATATATTCACAATGCAACATGTATGGATTCCTTACGAAATGCACGCAAACAACTTCATCCGCAACAACTAATTGAATCTACATCACATACCTGCCCCACATGCTCTAAAACATGGTCTTGTAGTCACATAGCCGCCTTAAAAAAACAAAAAGAGTCATTAGAACAAAGATATAATAATATACAGAATAAATGCACATTCACATGGTGTGGCAGAACCAATTGTTCTGATTGCACTCAATACTTTCAAAAAAAAATAGACGCTAACCATGATATCATTAAAACTTGTGAAGAGATTGCTAGCATTTCTTCTCGACAAAAAAAAGATTTATATTTTAAAGGATTTTGGTTAGGACTCGAAGATCCTTGGGACTTAAGAAAGTATCGTTAAATATCCTACAATATCTATATTTTTACCTTTCAAATCAATAAACTATAGCATCAATAATAAATTATCAACTATAACTAGAATGTCATAGAGTAAAAAATTATCCTTTATTAAGCAAGGTTACCTACTATGAAAACCAATAAGCTATTTTTATCACTACCATACACAATCATCATCACCCTATTATTCACCAACTTTTGTATGAAAAGCATGGACTTTCACTGTAAGCCACTCAAAATAATACAAAAATCCCAACAAAACCGATATGAACTACAAAGACGTCGAGCCTGTACGCTTGATGCACCTACCCAAATTCATCTTGATACATTAAAAATAAAAATTACATTATTACGTAAAAAATATGAAGCCCTGCATAATCAATGCAGAGCAAAACAAGAATTACGCATATGTAAGCTTGAACAATGTGAAAAATGTATTCAATACTTAAACAATCGAGCAACACTAATGGATCAAATATCTCATCTAAAAAATCAACTTATCATTCTTCAATCCCCATCACATAATTCAGAAGAACTTGTTACCAGTGAAGATTTCATTTAGTGGCCAGATATACCCTCTATTATTGTATCCTATATTATATCCTAATGCCTTACCTTTATTTTGAATATGCTCTCTCAAATACATCGCCCATGATGCAAGTTGTGCAACCCTAAACATTAAATATCCCCTATTGCCGACACCATAATCTTCCAAATCTTTTTGTAATGATGCAACTAATGCATTACGCAATCCAGATTCCAATGACCAACTCAGCAGATATAAAAATAAGGCTATTGGCGACTTTTCAATAGCCAACTCCTTAATCAACTCCTTTTCAATACATCTGATTGCTTCTCCTGTTATTGCACCAATAGAACAACTCAAAACTACTGCAACCATAGATTGAGCGAAAAATTTTTTAGTATGTTTTTTTTCAACAGTAAACGAATGCACTGAAAAACTACTCAATAAACCAACCATCGCAATAATTAATGATACATGCTTCATGCTTTTTATCCTTTTTTAAACAATCATTTTCAACACAAAGAATCTTTATATTTTTTATATTCAATCAAAAAGTTTTTTGCAATGGTTGTAGCAACTTGCGCGGTACCAACTCGCTCAACAAGAATAACAACAACAAGCGGATCATACTCCTTGTATTGAAAATGTCCCACAAACCAACCATGCTCTAGATATTTTTTATCCAACTTACGCTTATCAAAATCACTTGTTTGCGCAGTACTTGTTTTTGCATAAATTTTTATATCCTTTACATTCTTTACGCTACGACCAGTACCGCGCTTTACAACTGACTTCATTGATTTTTTTAAAAATTCAATTGTCTCTGGTTTAATATCAAGAGGCTTCATCACCACCGGTTCGTCAACAAGAAATCGCGGCGCAACAAGATATCCGGTAAAAATACTCGCTATCATGCATGCTATTTGAATTGGCGTTACCAATAAAAAACTTTGACCAATGGTAAGTGATAATGTCTCGCCTGTCCACCAACGCTCACCCTTACAGTCAAGCTTCCATTCTCTGCTTGGAATCAATCCCATTTTTTCTGGAAAAATAATGTTAGTCTTTTTTCCAAGGCCAAATTTATGTGCATACTCTGCCAAAAGATCAATATCAATTTTTTTACCAATCTCAAAAAACAATGTATTACATGACTGAGCAACTGCTTTTTCAATTGATATTTCACCATGACCAGATCGTCGTGCGCACCAATATTTTCGTTTACCAAATAATGTATACCCTTTACATGTCCATAAAGAATCAATAGGAATAATGCCATGCTCAAGAGCTGCACTAATAGTTACCAATTTAAAAATTGATCCTGATGGATAACTTGCATCAAAAGCCCTATTTAAAAAAGGATTTTTATTCTGCATCTCTCGCCACGTATCGATAGAAATAGGGTCAAGAAAAACATTTGGATCAAAGTTAGGACGTGATACCAATGCAAGAATTGCACCATCAACAGGGTTAAGCACAATAAGACTCCCTGTTTGATGGTCAGGAAAAACAGCTTCACACACCATTTGGATATCAATATTAATTGTTGTATCAACATCATTACCGACTGATGCTTTTTCAAGCTCCTCATGTGATATTTTTTGACCTACTGAATTAACTACATTACGCATAGATCCTTGCTTACCACATAAATCTGCATCAAAAATTTTTTCTAACCCTAATTGTCCGTTAGCAATAACACGAATATTGCCTAAATAACCAACAATATGACTGCCACATGTATTATACGGATAAAAACGTTTAAAATGAGTATCAACAACTAAATTTTCATGATGAGGAAATGCTTCAGAAAGCTTACTTAACATAGAAAAATCAATATCAGAAACCAACTCTATTTTTTTATGTTTTCGTTCACCATACGCAACAGCATCAAACAACGCACCTGATGTAAGCGTTGTGTTTGTAATTGTTTCAAGAAATTGTAACAACTCTAATTGATCACACGATAACGTAAAATTACCTGTTCCTTGCCAATACACTGCGGTAATTGGTCGATTGGTTGCTAAAAGATTCCCCTGCACATCTCTAATGCTACCACGCGGACAATTCACCGTTTCATAACGAATAAAATTTTTCTGGCTACGAAGCAAAAAATAATCACAACAATACACCTGTAAATACACAAGCCGCATAGCAATAACAACAAAAAAAATAAACATACCTGCAAGTATGGCAACTACTTTTTTGTTAATAGTAACATTTGATACATACATAGAGAGCACTACTTTTTGTTTATCATTGCATTAATTGGATGAATTTTTTCACACAATTTAGAAAGATTTTCAAGAGAAACATGCGTATATTTTTCTGTTGTTGCCAATGTTTTATGGCCAAGTAGCTCCTGTACCGCCCGTAAATCAGCTCCTTGATTGAGCAAATGCGTTGCAAAAGAATGACGCAATTTATGGGGAGTTAATGGTCGTTCAATATGCAAAAACGATCGAAACATTTTAATAATTCGCTGCACAGAACGCGGTGTTAATTTTTCATACCGATAATTAAGAAATAACGGCTCTTGCTGATTTTCTATCGCAGGCCGCTCTGATACATAATATTCAATAATTTTTTTCTGTGCTTTTTCACCAAACAATACCATCCGTTCCTTTTTACCTTTGCCAAAAACTCTAATCGTTTTAGCATCCATGTCAATATCTTGAATACAAATATTTACCAATTCAGAACACCGAACACCGGTTGCATATAACAGTTCAAAAATAGTTTTATCTCGTATCGGATGACTTGTTGGCAACGCCTCATTTTTTATTGTATCAAGCAAATGAAATATTTCATCCACGCTAAAATAAATTGGTAATTTTTTATCAATCCGTGGCCGTTTAAGATTAAGATTTAAATCAGTTCCGCGGTTTTTTAAAAATCGTTCAAATGAAGTGAAACAAGAAAATTTCCGTGCGATGGAACTTTTATTAATTTTTTTATAAAAAAGAGAAACTAAATAACGCTCAACAATTTGCCGTAACCCAAGATTTTTTACATCATATTCTGGCAATGCTGTCCAAAATACAATAAATTGGTGCAAGTCCAGATAATAAGCACGCAATGTATGCTCTGAAAGATTACGTTCAACTTTTAAATATAACAAGAATGCATTGGTGTGCTGTTCGAATTCTTCTTTTTTCATATAAACTCACTTAACAAAAATAACCATTTATAGTTCGTTACTATAGCAGATTATACTCTTTACAGCGACGATTAACAGAAGAACGATTAACACCCAAGAAAACTGAGATTTTATTTTGATTTTGGAACTTATTCCACAACATTACCATGACGCGTTCATCTTGTAATGCTTTTTTACCAAGGCGAGCTGCCGCAACAAGCTCCTCTTTCGCCAAGGCTACAGAGGACAGGTCCGGAATAAACACTGCGTTCAGTTCTCTCTGCGCTCGTCCTGATACTTCGACAAGCTCAGCAGTAAACACTGCGTTCAGTTCTCTCTGCGCTCGTCCTGAACTTGTTGAAGGATATCTTCGAGCGCACCTTAATGACTTAACCCTTGTTCATTGCTTATAATTGATTATAATATCAAAATATTTTAACAAACACATAACATCGGGATAAGAGAACTGCGCTTTTTTAACAGTATTGATTGCAATATCAATAGAATAATTTTTAGCAGAACTAAAATTCACTTTATTGAGGTTACAACCACGGAATGTAGTATCCTGCAAATCAGTATCAGAAAAATCAGCTCCTTCAAGCTGTGTATTCTTAAAACTACATTCTTTAAGTTTACTGCCAACAAAAGAACTCTTCTTCATACTCAAGTCAGAAAAATTACAGTTTAATAGATTGCATTGTTTGATAATAATGCTAAAAAACATTTGATTAACTTTATAAAATTCTATACCAACCAACTTACATTCGTTAAAAACAACATCCTGAACCAATGCGTCTTTTACCTTTACAAAACTTAGATTGCACGCATTAAAAGAACACGAATAAAATTTTGCATTAGTCCAGACACTATTAATAAACACACAATGATCAAAAGTGCAGTTATAAAAAGAATACTCCATGAAGGATAAATTTGAAAAATCTTCTGCAGTAAATTTTTTTTCTTCTTGATGTTGTTCAACGCTATTAAAAGTCATTTATGCGTTCCTCTTCATGTGATATTTTACTATTCATTTTTTTGTAATATATTTATTTTTTTAATTTCTTCCCAGTCACCCCTTATAAAAGCTTCCTTTTTTTTACGAGACCAGCCTTTAATCTGACGCTCTGCATTAAACGCTGAATCTCTTGTTGGAAAATCTTGAAGGAATACAAGCTGCACAGGTCTTTTGTTTTTTGTATAACAACTACTAATCAAACCCAAATTATGCTCGGACATTCTTTGATCAATATTATCTGTATGTCCAACATAATAAGCACCATTTATGCATTTCAAAATATACATATAAAAGTGATTTTGCATATTTAAACCTTACATAAGAGCGCTCGAAGATATCCTTCAACAAGTTCAGGACGAGCGCGGGAAAAAATGTATTTTTTTATTATAATACTTACTCAAAATAACTAAGATTGTTTCTTAACAAGCCGTAACTGCGCAAAACAATCACAAAATGACTAATGTCTATCAAAGAATACAAACGAAATATATAATATTATAGCAGATTATACTCTTTACAGCGACGATTAACAGAAGAACGATTAACACCCAAGAAAACTGAGATTTTATTTTGGTTTTGGAACTTATTCCACAACATTACCATGACGCGTTCATCTTGTAATGCTTTTTTACCAAGACGAGCTGCCGCAACAAGATCCGGATCAGAAATATCATACGCAGGATCAAATGATGCCTCTTGATATACCTGCTGCTTTTTAGATTTCTTTACTAAAATATTGTGCACACGTGTTTTTAATTCTTGCAAACTCACCGGGCGATCAGAAGTCAATAAATTCTTCTCTTTATCGGTCAACGCAAGCACATGTTGTAATGCATCAGTTATCAGCGCTTGCTGAGTAAATGCCTCAGTCAATTCATGCAATTCATCTTCAGGCAATGTTAACAACGATGGCATAGTAATAACGGTCGACTTAAGCTCCTGAAAAAGAGCTTTACTAAATTTTCCAGCCTGCACCAACAATAATAAATTTTGATTAGTTGAACAAATAATACGAACATTACTTGCAATTTTTTGATCACTTTTAAATTGATTATAAAAACCATATCGAATAAACATCGCCAAGTATTCTTGTGTTTCTATATCAAGAAAATGAATGTTTTTTATAAACAATGTACCAACATTATCAAGCTTTTCCAAAAGTGGCTGTATATTTTTTCTCTGAACATCAAAAAGTGGATTAATGCCAAATAATGTTATAGCAACATCAAAATTATGCGTAGGAGCATGTGAAGAAGGTTGCAATGTCATAATATGCAATATATCTCGCATACTAATATGATGTAATATTTCTGCTGTTGATTGTAAGTCTTGCTCGGGCATTTCAAGCACAATTGCTTTATTACTCAACGCAATTTTTAAAAGCTGTATTTTAAAATTTAATAAAATTGGTCCAGAGCCAGGTATAAGCTGATTAATTAATTTTCCTGATTGCGTTGTTTGCAAATAGAGCAAATAATCCCATTCACTTGGGTCCTTTAGTAAATCAATATAGCCCTTAATTGTATCAGAAATAGATGGATGAGATACCGTTATAATTACCATATTTTTTTCCAAGTGCGGCACGGCAGAAATCACCAAGGTATTATCATGAGTATTTTTTACAAAAACTGTTTTAGCGCTTTTAAATTCTTCAACTTGCTGTACTGCCTTTCGCAACTCTTGTGTAACTGGATGCCCCAATTGCTGATTAATATTAATAACCAGTAATTCTTTTGCTGCCTGATTAGCATAGGAAAACTGCCTGTTTTTATAAAAAAGTATTCCTATGTTTTTTGTTTTACTTGTCCGTAAAAATGACTTAATACTTTCTTTATATTGTTCAATTTCTTGGTGTTTATGATACAATTCTTTACGCAATGATTGCTCTTGTTCAATGAGCACATCAAAACTCTTATTTTGCAATAAATTGATAATATTGCCAACGTAACTACTAAAAACTATAAATTCATCCCGCTCAACACTACTATAAAAATTCTCTATGCGTGCATGCCGATCAACAATAATATACGCAAGTAATTTTTCATTTTCATAAATAGGTAAAAATATATCAGCACTGATTGCATTCAAGAATTTTAAAATTATCGCACTCTCATCACACGCATGATAAAAATGAGTAAAATCAATTTCATCATAGATAAGAATTTTTTCTTCCTTTATCGCCTGACCAATAGCCTTTGCATGAGTAGCCAAAAAAGTTTCAACTAATGAAATGGTATTATCTTCAATGACATTGGATTGTTTTTTTCGCTCATCTTCATCCACTTTTCTCAAATAGAGACGAGTTTTATTAATAGATATCTTAAACGTCTCTCTGAAGAAACTCTCTGTTATATGCCCTAGCTCACGAAAACTTGTTACTTTACTTAATCGCTCAAGAACACCTTTGAAATCATCGATGAAATTTAAATTCATCGGTTGCTGTACATGACTTCTAAGATTCAAAAATCGTAGACCAAAAATTTTACGTGTACAAAAATAAATTGCCAGGGTTAAAAAAAGAGTGGTAAAACCAACAGCTGCATAATTATGAGCTAACAGCTCTATAGACCTAATTTTAAATGGACATAATTGTATAAAATCTGCTACCAATAATGGAACTATTAATCCTTTGACTAATATTGATAGCTGCTTTTTTAAAATAAAAGGTAATACTCCAAATCTTATTTGTTTTAACACCACATATAAACTTGGCAATATTAAAGGAAACAAAACATAAAAAGTAGAAAAATTTTGCATTATTAATTCAAGATAAAATCTTTTGGCTGGCTCAGGACAATTAATATCTATAATCGCAACAATAAAAAAAGACACACTTAAGATTCCACTTATACTACAAAATAACTTTTGTCGATTTGAGAATTGATATTTTTGAATTACCAAGTTCTCCATAAATAACGCTAATGCTTGGTACTGAAGAATGAAAAAAATCCATGCTATACGTACAAAAAATAATATCAATGCATAATCAAGTTGTGGCAAAAATAATATTCTAGAAAGCTTCATTATCCAAGCAATATCAGAAAACATATTACCAATAATAATAGCCAACAAAAAATAAACATGCTTTGCAATAATTGCTGTTTTCACAACATGTCTGATTAAAAGAATTAATAAACATGTTTTTAAAAGAAAAGAAAAACTCGTAACAACAAAAATAAATAAAAAATTATTAAAAAATAATTCTAAAAATTCTAAAAAAACCATAATCTTATTGCGATTTTCATAAGGGTCTATTATACTCTTTCTATGTTTACTATTATTCTTTTAACTCACATGGAGCTATTATGAAACACTACGACACAATGAATCATCTTATGATTCCTTATTTTCAATACTTATTAACTATTAGCATGCTTACTCTTAGCTTGCTTGGAGATGGGCCTCCTTTTTAATATGCTTGAAACTCATGCATCAAGGATGGTAACCATATTTTCATCCTAGCATAATTTTTATGCTATACCAAGTTCTGTCGGCACAAGGAGAGTAGTAATGACTTACACCAATCAAACCGATCAGAAAAGTCGTGCTATTACTATTATCAGTATAATGCAAGTAGCCACACGCGGTATGACTGAGCCCGCAGCAACAAGTATTGTTGCCCAGTATGGTCGTAATCCATTTCTGGTTTTGGTCAGTTGTATTTTAAGTTTACGCACCAAAGATGCAGTATCATTAGCAGCATCACATCGCTTGTTCGCTTGCGCACAAACACCGCAAGAATTTATCCTTTTGCCTCAACAAACTATTGAAAAACTTATTTATCCCACTGGATTTTATAGAACAAAAGCAAAACAACTATTAGCGCTGAGTGCTATTTTGCTGGAAAATTATCATGGGTCCGTGCCAAAAACTGAAAAAGAATTAATGGCACTGCCAGGAGTAGGACCAAAAACAACAGCCCTCGTTTTAAGCGAGGGCTTTGGGATACCTTCCATTTGTGTTGATACACATGTCCACCGCATCTCTAATAGGTTAGGCTTGGTGAAAACTACCACAGTAGAAGCCACTGAATTGGCCCTCAAAACGTTATTACCCACGCAATATTGGTCAGAATTTAACAAACTCATGGTAATGTGGGGACAAAATATCTGTACCCCCGTTTCACCAAAATGCTCTGTATGCCCTTTGCTACCACTATGCCCGCAGGTAGGTGTTACCCGCCGTCGCTAAACAAGCACCCGCATCATTGATCTTTTCTTTAGCTTTCGCTATATTAAAAATAATTTTTTTCCTAAGGGTTTATTATGTGGTATTGGTATGAACAAGTAATTCTCGGCATTATTTTCTTTTCGCTTATTCAATTTATTCAATTTTATGTTTTAAAAGAAGACACTGTATTGTATCTTATAAAAAAAATGCAGGGTAAAAAATGACTCAACAAGAACATACAATCATTGCTACGATTATTTGCATGATTTTGTACCAAATAATATTTCATAAGTATATAAAAAATCATCCCATAACTAAAAAAGCGAGAAAAGAGTGGCTTAGAATTATGGGAAAATATATATAAAAATTTTATGAGAAACTGTCACTTAAGAACGTAAGAATTTAAAAGGAAAATAAAGATAAAAA
>F14TC_100114348_pt1 | contig 15536 bp, 30 predicted proteins | sample KannatnBrdUF14TC_FD_10806 | JGI IMG/M metagenome (IMG submission 10806)
TCAGGTCCTCATCGCCCAGGGCGCAGAGCCCGGCCGCGTCCGCCAGCGTGCCCACGGCATAGCGTCGTCGGTTGCGTTGCCGTCGATCTTCCTCCCGTTGTTGCGCCTCGACCTGCTGCAAACTCTTCCGGTCACTGGCCAGTTTGGCTTTGGCACGTTCTGCCGCCTGGGCTAACCGTTCTTTGCGTGTCATAGTGTCCTTTCGTGGGAGCCCCGCGTCTCCACCGGGGGCTCCCCATGGCGAGCGTTACCGCGAGGTGGTGGCGGTCGGCGCCGTGGTGCTCGGCGTCTGGGTGGTCGGGGCAGGCTGTCCGACCGTGGGCGTGCTGGCCCCGCTGCCCGCGTCGGACACGGGCACACACGCTAACTGGAACTGGAATTGGCCCACGCCAATCGTACAGACAACGCGCGGGTCACCGATGTCCACGACCGAGACATGGATGACGTCCTGCGGCGTGCGGGGCTGGGGGACCGGGATCTCAATGGGTGCGGGGCCGGTCGTTGACGTGGGCTCCACGGCCCACGAGCCGGTCACCCCCACGGCGAGCAGCCCAGCCAGCAAGACGACGCCACCAACACGGCGCCGGAAACGGTGCGGTCGAATGATCATAGAGACACCTCCTTCACTTCCATCACGCTAGGAATGGCCTAGCACCACTGCCCGCAATGGGCAGAGACTTACTCAAGGACGAGTGTGCCAACGTCACATACCCGCCAGGCCCGCACATACTGCGCCGTAGCGGCACGTGCGGGGTGGAGCTTCATATCGCTGGCCCGCAACTCCTCAGGACTGGGCGCCCGCTCCTGGCGGTAGACGTCGTGCGCCGCGAGGACGGCATCGAGGTCTGCGCCAGCCAGGTAGTGGCAGTCAGCGTCCAGGACGCGCGGGAGGTAGAGGAAGCCCACAATGACGACGAGGGCGCCCCCCGCAAGCATGGCCGTCCCAATGCGCAGGCTGTGGTCGATGAGAGCGAGACTGCGCCTCGTCCAGGGATGATCCAGGAATCGATTCAGGGTAGGAGAGAGGGGTCGGCCCCACAGGTGGCGTGGCAGACGTGGGGGTTCCCGAAAGGGACACGGATCATGTATACTGTGCATCAGTTTCTCTCGCGCTGAGGGAACTAGACTGCTGGCACAGGACATGCGTTGCGGCATCCTGTGCCAGTGGGCATACGCTCACTGGGGCTGTCCTCCTTCCTCTCATCCCCGATGGCCAGGTAGCCAAAGTCAATAGCCAAGGCCTTGGCCAGCTTATGGAGGGTGTCGAGCGTCGGGTTCACGAGTGCGCCTGTCTCGATACGATTGATGATCGAGGCATTCACATGACTGGCTCGCGCCAGGTCGCGTTGGTGCCAGCCTTTGGCTTCCCGTGCATGCTGGAGACGCGCGCCTAACTGCGATGGTTCCATGGCCCTCCTTTCTCTGCCAAAGGGAAGCGTTGCCCAAATAAGCAACGCATAGAGTATACGCTTCCGTCGCCACTGCCGCAAGGGAAAATGTTACCCCGCATCAGACTCCTGGGGCACCACCACAATCACGCCGGTGTGTGGCACGGCAAAGACGACCGTCACATCGAGCGAGGCAGGATGGATGTCTACATACTCGGGGCTGACCCCGACGGGATGGCCGGGACAGTGGTCGTCAAAAAAGACGTGCAACGCCGGCGTCTGGTAGCCATGCAGACGGCCGGGGATCGTTACATAACATTGATTGTCAAATGAGTAGACATAGTGACTGTCCATGGGGTCTCTCCTAGCGCTCACTGCGCATTGTTCCTAGACTCTCTTGTGCGCTCCGTGCTGGGGCCGTTGTTCCTGCCGCGTCAGCCACGACCGCGCGCCCCCTCTCCGTTAGAAACCAGCCTGAGGTCTGCAACGCCAGATCCAGTTGCTTTGCCACGCTGAGATGGGTGTACGCACGCTCCCAGTCGCCATGGCGCAGCGCCGTCTTTGCCGACGCGACCTGGCGCGCAAATCGCTTCGCCCACTGGGCCTGCTCCTCCTCGGACGCGCTCGGGCGCAGGCACATATAGCCCGCATCGGCCAGGGCGAGGAACTCCTCGTCTGTCATCCCCCCTTGCAACATCCTTCCATCCTCGCGTGCCCTGGCGAGGTGGAATTGCTCGACGACGTTGCTGGACAGATGCACGGTGGACCTCGGAACCCACCTGAGGGTACTCACAAGCCCCTGGCGTGCGTCATGGGGCCTTTGACGATCCGTCATGCCTTTTCTCCCTTGCGAGATACCGCTGTGCTCCAATGCTTGAGCGCCTCGTGTGTCGCCTGCACCATGCTTTCGCAGACGGCACGAATATACACAGCCCTCTCGTCTGCCGGCAGCCCCTCCTTCAGTACTGCATAGGCGAGCGCACTGACCAGCCCGGCCCGCCAGGCGACCAGCATGGCTCCCGGCGGGGGATGGCGGTCCATGTGCTGCGTGAGGAGGGAGAGGACCTCCCCGTAATACGGTTGGAAAGGTTCCACGGTAGCAGGGTCTGTGGGTAATGCGCGCATGGCCTTCTCCCCTTACAGGGCTGCTAGGGCACCTGGGTCGTGGCGTTCGCGGGCCGGGTACATGACCACACCATGGCGATGAGCCACCCCACGAACGTCCAGCCCGCGAGGAGGTTGAGGACCGTAATGGCTGGGGTCTGCCGATGTCCCCGATACCACGCCACAAGCGCGGGGACGAAGTACAGGAACAGCAGCGGCACACTCAGCCCGTACACCAGCGGCATGAGCAGCGGCGAGAAGCCCAAAGCGTAGTCAGTCATAGTGGTCAACCTTTCTTTCTGGGGCCGTCTCTGCGGCCCCGTGGTCATTAATAGTTGGTCGGTTCCCAGCGGTCGCACTCCTCATCGTACTGCCGCTGTTCTTCCGTGATAGTCGCTTGCAGGGTCGGCGGAATGATGAGAGTCAGCAGCTCGCGTATAGCAGCCACATTGGCCACGAGGGTCGTTGCGTCGGCAGGGTCAGGATAGCACCCCTCCGTTTCCGCATGCAGGCACTCGACATAGTAGGCAATGTCAGCCAAGGCCCTGTCGGCGTCGGCGATAGCCTTCGGAATATCCAACAGGGGCCACCAGTCCATGTCAGGCTCCTTCTGTGGGAGGCGGCAGCGCATAGCTACCATTGGCGTTCGCAGCGAAATACTGGAGCAGTACCTCGCGCGCCTCGCCGTAATACTCTTCGGTCATGTAGCGCATGCCCTCACTGTTCGCAGCACAGGCTGCAAAGGTGACGATAATATACGGCGTCACTCTGGTGGGCAGGTCTTGCCACGAGGCAATCAGCGCTACATTAATCCCCAGGGTGGGGGTGAGCTGGATCAACTCTGCCATAGCGAACCTCCTTGTCTCTGTCGTTTCACGGCAACTCCGACACTTCCAGTGGCCCTTCGCCACCGTAAGTCAGCACCAGCAGATTGCCCATGCGCAGCAGCACGCGCGCTTGGCCGTAGTGGAGGCAGGCAGCCACGGCGTTCACCCACCAGTTCGCGGTAGGGCCACGTTCCTCCCACTCTGGCACCGTATGGTGCGCGGGATGGTCGGGATCGAAATGCGGGGAGAGGTTCATCAGCGCGTTCCTTTCGTGAAAGCCCCGGGCTCAAGCCCGGGGGAGTCGTCATGCCTACTGCCTTTCCATCGGTCGAGAACAGGCAATCCTTGCGGCGCCGTGGCGCATGTTGTCGAGTAGCTCCTGCGTCTGATAGAGCCCAACCTCACCGAGGACACAGAGCCACACACAATCTTCAGGTTCGATGCTGATCAGCTCGCCTGCGTCACTGAAAAAGAGGATCTCGCCGTCTACCTTTGCCAAGATGCCTGCCTCGTCTCTGAGGGTCGCACGAAAGGCCTTGGCCGCGGTGTGGATGGTCGTGGATGCCGTCTTGCTTTTCGGGGTCTGGAAGGTTACAGTTTGCATCTCAGTTCCTTTCAAGGGTATGGAGTGGTGGGCGGCTCGCTGTACTTTCTCAGGGTCTCAGCGAGCCGCTTGTCGTGGTTGGCTCCTGTGCCACTAGACCACACACATTCGACTACTCAATTGGGCCATCGCCAAAGCCAGCACCTCCTGTATGGCTGCCAGTGTCGTCACATCCTGCTGCTCTTCGGCCCGCGAGGCAGTCCGCTGGATGTAGCAGAGGTCGGCATGGATCTGTTCGACGAGGTCTTCGGTATGGTGCATGGTGTGCTCCTTCTCGGTGGTGCGGTGTGTGTGTCCCCCTGCCTCTGTCATTGCTAGCCGGGTGCCGGGTGCATAACTCGGCGGGGGGCGTGGTGTGGTATTTCGCTCCGTTTTCGTTCCTCTGCCGTCCTGATCCGCCGGTTGTCATCATTAGTCTTTATTGATGCCGGGGGGCGGTACTGCGTGTGCCAGGACTGTGCTCAGTACGTTTGCTACCGGCCTTTTTAGCATCAGAGGCTATCCGGTAGAGTTTCTGAGTCAGATGGCTCTCGCCGCAGGTGTCTTCGGTCTTCCGCTCATGAGCGTTCCCACTGCTGTTAGAATCTGTGGGCATCGGCGACCTTTCACCGTTTGGTTGTTCGTAGGAGAGGTTCTCGCGTTCGATGCTTGCTCTCCTGGGCGTTTGTCTTCGGCAGCCTTCGGGGGCTCTGTACCCCTTCTCGCCCTGGCTCCTGCGTTTCGCTTCCCCCTGTCACTGTCGGCCTGCGCCTGACTCCGGGGCTCCCCTACTCCGCTCTGCTGTTGTCATCGTCTAACTGAAATATAGTATATAGCTTTCCATAAAGAATGTAAAGGTAAAAAGTAGCGTTTCCTAAAAATAATTTGCTTTTTTCTATATATAGAATATACTCCTCTTAAAGGAGGGAGATTCTCATGGAACTTATAGAGATTAGCCGGGACGTCATCGGTCAGCGTATACGGGAGAAGCGACGTGCGAAGAACTTGACGCAGAGTCAACTCGCGACACAATGTGGATTTGACTACCCCATTATTAGCAACCTCGAACGCGGGCAGCAATCAGTCCATGCTGAGCGTCTAGGCTATATTGCTCAGGTGCTAGAGGTAAGTACTGACTATTTGTTGGGGCTGTCTGATGAGGAGAAACATGCATGCCCCTCTCATCGGAAGTAGAGCAAGCCTTTTGGGCAAACGTCTGGCGGTGTACGCATCGCCACCCGTGTAAGAAGTGCTGCTGGCCCTGGAAAACGCTTGACCTCTCCGCTAACTGGAAATGTATCTGGCAACAGCACGCCGTTTTTTACCATAAAGATCTCCATGGTCGAAAGCAGATTGCTGCCGCCCGTGCCGCATATGAATTCACCCGTGGCCCGATGCTGTTCACGGGCCAGAGCTTCCATATCTGCCATCAGTGCCATTTTGGTCCCTGCTGTAACCCCTGGCACGTCCTGCCAGGAACGTGGTCCGATAATACCCGTGATACTGCGCCAAGCCGTGGACCCCGTACCCCTATTCGCTTGCCTGATGGTCGCCTATGGGCCTATGACGTGGCATGCGCTGCTCAAGCGGCCTTCTATGACGCCCGACAAGCGCTGCATGTCTATGCTGGCACTATCCCCCTGAGAATGCGCTACATGGAATACGACTTGTACCACCCAGACTGGAAAGACTGGCGACTCCGCCCTGCACTAGGTAGGGCTCTGGCTACACGCCGCAATCGCCAGAGCTGACCGGTGGTCGAGGAGGTGAGTGACTGCACCATGCGCAAGCTAACCCGTCGCCAACAATCCCCTTGCACGGAGAACCGCTGATGCCCAACGTGACACCTACCCAGCGCGATGAGTTGCTGCTCCTGACGGAACGCCTACGGGTGAGGGCCGTCAGCGCTGGTCCGCTCCATAGCTTCTGGGACCTGATTTTCGATATCGAGGGCTTTCTGGCCGGCAAGCCGACGCTGCTGCAGCACAGTGCCGAGGACTGGATCACGCTGGCGGCCGACTTGCTCGCCAGGCATAACCTGACGACGCCCACACGGGGGCGCGACAGCATGCGCCCCTAGCCTCTTCCTGCGCCAGCGTGTATACTGCCTGAGTTTTTCAGCAGATGCCTTTCCTCTCTCATAGGAGATACGCTATGACCAGTCATACCCGCGTTGGACTGCTCTGTGCTACTGCCACCCTCATCCTGGGCCTCGCCGTCAGTGCCCACGCCCAGAATGCCCACTTTGTCGGCAAGGTGACCGCGACGTTGCAGGGCACCGATGTCCAGGTCTGTTGGAAGGAAGCGGGGCTAGGCGACACGCAGACGATTGACTACGTGGCCAGCGCTGACGCGACCGCGACCTATGTCTGCGTCAACCACGGCGGCCAATGTCCCAATGCCGCGAACAAAATCACCGTGTTCGGGCCTGTGACGGCCAGTGGGACGTTTGCGTCGGGCAAGAACGGCAACATTACGGCCTGCCTGGTCATTGAACCGCCTGGACCTGGGGACTTCACCTGCCCGGGTGGCCAGACACGCACGCTGGCCGAGGTCGGGTATACCAATGTGAGCATTACGGATACGACCAACGGGGTGGAGCAGGATGCGGTGCCGGTCAATGTGTCAGCCACACCGTTTGTCTGCCCGGGGCCGTAGTGCTCTATGGTCACGCCACGCCGCGTCGTGTTCTGCTTTGACGAGCGCAGTATTGAGCCGATAGCCAAATTGATAGAACAGGAAAGGCTGGCGATAGAAGGCTGCGCGTGTCCCTGGTGCGCTTGGGCACCAGGGCGCGTACGATCTGAGGATATTTCCTCGCTTGACAACGCCTGGCCAGTCTCTCTATCCTGTTCCATAACCAAACAATAGCCATGGTAGGCTGTCATTGGTGGTGGGAAACGGTTTTGATAGCGTGGCGGATCGCAGTGATCGAGGAGTTTCATGCGCTCTTCGTGTCTGTGCAATTCAGACGGCGCCACATCGCTCGCTGGGGGCATTGCCCAGTCCTATGTCGCATGCGTGCTTGCGAATGACACGGGACACCCCAGCGGGCGCCCCTTCGCGTGCCCTGGCCCATACACCCTCGGCGCTGCGGGGGCGGCTTGCTTTTTCCCCCGCACGTAGCGTATGATTCAGCTTCAAGAATTCCCTTCCTCTAGGTATGTCTCTATAATATATATCTAGACTAGGCTAGAGGTGCGTCTTTTTCCCCCGTGAGCACATCGATGGCGAACCACCTTCCCTCTTATTACACGCGTTTCACACCAAAAAAGCGTGAACTCTTCCTCGACGCGCTGGCCAAGACGGGCAATGTGCAGAAGGCCGCCAAATCAGCGCATACGACCCCCAAGACGGCCTATAACTATCGCCATGCCGACCCTGACTTTGCGGCGGCCTGGGCGCAGGCCCTCGATGCGGCGTATGATATCGTGCTCGAACCCGAAGCCATGCGCCGGGCGCTCGATGGCGTGGAGCGCCCGGTCTATCACCAGGGGAAAAAGGTCGATACGATCCGGGAGTACAGCGATACCCTGCTCATCTTTCTGCTCAAGGGCGGGCGCCCGGCGAAATACCGCGAACGCTTCGAACACAGTGGCGATCCCGCGGCGCCAGTCGTCATGAAGGTCGTGTATGACCCGACGCCGCAGAGCGACCCCATTGACGTAACGCCCCACCACGCGTTGCAGGACGGCCATGGTCCGGCCCAGTGAGGTAACCATCCGCCTCAAACGCCCGCATCCGGCGCAAGCCCGGTTTCTGGCGTCTACCGCCCAGCGCCGCGCCCTCAAATGTGGCCGGCGCTCTGGCAAAACGACGGGATTAGGCATCCTCGCTGTCCAGGATTTTCTGCGTGGGGAACGCGTGCTCTATCATTCGCCCACCAGCGAACAGATTCTCAAATTCTGGGCCGAAGTGACCGCCGCGCTGAGTGAACCCATCCGCCACGGGATTTTCCGTAAAAATGAAACGCTCCACCTTATTGAGTTGCCGGGCACCGAGCAGTGTATTCGGGCGAAGACGGCGTGGGAGCCTGATCATTTACGCGGGGACTTCGGATCCGTGATTCTCTTAGATGAGTACCAGCTGTTTTCTGAGCGCTGCTGGGGTGAAGTCATTGCCCCCATGACGCTGGATCGCAACGCCCGGGTGGTCTTTGCGATGACGCCGCCTTCGTTGCGGACGATCTCGATCTCCAAAGCGTCGGACCCGCGCCATGCCACGAAACTCTTTCAGCAAGCGCAAAGCGACACGTCGGGACGATGGTCGGCCTTCTATTTTACGAGTTTTGACAACCCGCATTTGTCGAGGCAGGCCCTCGCCGATATTACCAGTGACATGAGCGTGCGGGCCTATCAACAAGAGATTCTCGCCTTAGATGCCCTCGATGTGGAAGGTGCCCTGTGGACTCAAGATTTACTCGACCGGACGCGCGTTGGGGAGATGCAGGTGCCGCCCCTCTCCCGTATTGTCGTCGCCCTGGATCCCGCCGCCACCTCCCAAGAGTCTTCCGATGAGATGGGTATCGTCGTCGCCGGCCTGGGCACGGACGGCCATGGCTATACCCTCCGGGATGCCTCCCTGCGTGGCACGCCGGCCGCCTGTGCACGCATGGCGCTTTCGGTGTATGATACGGTGCAAGCGGATGCGCTCATTGCTGAGGTGAACAATGGCGGCGAATGGATCGAAACCGTCGTGGCCTTTGTCGCGCAGGAAATGGAGCGCACCGGGGCCTTGCCCTCCAGGCGCGTCAATTACAAAACGGTGCACGCCAGCCGCAACAAACAGACGCGGGCCGAGCCGATTGCCGCCGAGTACGAGCATGGGCGCGTCCACCACGTCGGCACCTTTCCGGCGCTGGAATCTGAGATGACAGGCTGGGTCCCTGGTATGCCCTCACCTTCCAGAATGGACGCCACGGTGTGGGCCTATACCGAATTGCTCCTGCATGCCCCGAAAAAGGTTGGTATGATGACGCTACGCTATTAAGGACGCCTGCGCATGAGCGTGACGATTCCCCACCCCCAATATACGAACTATTACGAGACCTGGACCGCCCTGGCCGATGCCTATACCGGCAGTGGCGCGATTAAAGGCGCGGCCGACCTGCGCACGGGCGTGTATGCTCCGGGTGGGGTCAAACTGGCTGGCACGCGCTACCTGCCGCGCCCGACGGGGATGCAGCAAGACGTCCAGTACGGCCAGTACCGCGACCGGGCCTCGTGGTATCCGGCGACGGCCCGGGCGGCGCAGGGTATTACCGGGGCGATCGGGCGCAAACCGCCGACGCTGAAGGTGCCGACCGACATGGAGGCGCAGCTGAACGATATCACCCAGACGGGCATGCCCTGGCAGACGTTCGCCGAACAGGCCGTCTTACAAACGCTCCTCATGGGCCGCTATGGCATCCTGGTGGACCTGCCGGCGCCGGCGCTGACCCCGACCGGCCAACTGGCGCCAGCGGTGGCGGGCCGTCCCTATTGGGTCGGGTACGAGGCGCGCGAAATTCTCAATTGGCGCACAGAGCGCCGGCAGGGTGATACGGTGCTCACGCTGGTGGTGCTGCGCGAGTGGGAGAGTGAGGTGCAAGGGCCCTGGGGCACCGATGATTTTTTCGTGATCCAGCAACGCCCACAATACCGCGTGCTGCGCTTGGATGAGCAGGGGCGGTATGAACAGAGCGTCTGGAAGGAGACACCTACCAGTATTGGTGGGCGCCGCGCTGTCTTTCAAGACCTCGCGCAGACGGTGATCCCGCTGCGCCATCGCCGCCCCCTGTCGTACATCCCCTTTACGTTCCTGTCCGCTTTTACCTTAGAGCCGCACGTGCAGATGTCGCTCTTAGAAGGGTTGGTCGAGATTAACTTTCGCTATTACCGGCACAGCGCCGACTATGAGCATGCCCTCTTCTCCCTCCTCCCCACGCCGTATGTCTGTGCGGACGGGCTCGATGCCCAAACCGAACTGGTCCTTGGCCCGTCGGTGGTCTGGATGATTCCGGACAACCAGGCCAAAGTCGGGATCCTGGCGGGCGATCCTGCCACCCCGTCGGCTCATGAGCGGGCCCTCGAAGCCGATCGCAAAGAGATGGCGACCCTCGGGGCGCGCTTGCTCGAAGCGGCGCCGCAAGTGGCGGAGACCTTAGGGGCCAATGTGTCTCGGCTCTCCGGGGCAGAGAGCCCGATCCAAACGCTCCTCAGTACGGTCTCGCAGGGCATCACGGCCGCGCTCCAGACGCATGCCTGGTGGGCAGGGTTCACGGAGCAGGATACCGATGAGGCGATTGTCTTTGAACTGAACCGCGACATTGTTGCCCGCACGATGGATCCGCAGTTGCTCCAAGTCTTGATGAATGCGCTCTTACAAGATACCATCTCGCAGGAGACGTTTTACTGGAACTTACAGCAAGGCGAAGTGGCCCGGCCGGGCATCGACTTTGACGAGGAACAAGCCTTGATTGAGATCCAACGGGAGCAGCGCCCCTTGGCCCCGGTGGCTGTTGCCCCTGGGCAACGCGGGCAACCCCCGGCCCAGCAGCCACCGCCGCCGCAACGCAATGGGGTGCCGCGCTCCGCAGCGTAAGAAGGAGCCGGATATGCCAATCCGTAAAGTCCGCAAGGGTGCGAGCGCCAAGACGAAACGCGCCCATGCCAGCAAGACCATCAGCGAATTCTCCCATGGCAAGACCTTTGCGAAGACCAAGCGCAAGTTCGGGGCGGCGAAGGCCCGCAAACAAGCGATTGCGGTCGGGTTAGCCAGCGCCGGCTTGAGTCGTCGCCGCAAGAAGAAGAGCAAGTAGGAGACCTATATGGCTGATGACCCCAGTGGGATCCTGGCCGCCCAAGACCGCGCCGCGCAGGCCCAACAACTGGCCAATCAGGAACAGGCCGTGCGCGTGTGTCTCGGCGCGCTGGATCCGGCGACACGCACCGATGCGGGCACGTATGCCGAGGCGCTGCGGCGGCTCATGGCTGTCTGTCAGGAGCATCTCGATCGACTTGAAACAGAGAAAGGACCCTAGCGCATGGCTGATGATCCCCAAACCGAAGCCCTCGTTCGCGCCTGTCTCGAACAACTCGACAGTGCGTCTGCCGCGGCGGCGACGTCCTATGAGGATGCGCTGTATCGGCTGCAAGACAATCTCAAGGGCCAGATGCAGCGCAGTGAACCGCCACCCACGCCTGAAGAGTCGCAAGCCGTGCAGGCGCTGCTGGGCCAACTCCATCCGAGCGCCGATGATCACCTGGTGCAGCATGGCACCCGGTTACAACGCTTGCTGGCCCGCGTGGATGTGGAGCTCAGTCGCTGGACCTCAGGGATCGTGCAGCAGCCAGGACCTTCTGGGGCGACAGCGGTGGCCGAGCGACCGCCGGAACCCGTAGCGTAGCGCCCATGGCGACGATCAACCAGGCGATTGTGGACGCCTTGACGCAGCGGCTCATTGACATTGGCCGCGTTGAGACCAAGCTGCGCCGTGACATCTGGGCGGCGTTAGTGCTCCTCGAAGCGGATCTCGTGGCGGCGCTGAAAGCCGGGGACCCAACCGAGTTCGTGCTGCTGTCCCGGCGCCTGCGTGCCATCGAGACGTTAATGGAGGAGGAGATCGAACCCCTCATTACGACGCGCTACACCCGGATCGAGGCGCTGACGACCGCCGCGCTCATCCGGCTCGCACTCGCCGAAGTCCGTGCTGTGCGTCGCCTCGTGAATACCGCAACGGAAGACGAGACCATCGAGGCGCTCCCGAGTGAGGCGACGGTGCGGAGGGCGGTGACCGATACGCGCATTCCCACGCCCACACGCCCCACGGAGGACAGCGCGACCGGCGAAGAGTGGTGGCAGCGGCAAGGTGCCGGCCTCGCGCAACGGCTGCGGGATCAGTTACTCGTGAGTGCCAGTCTGGAAGAGCCCCTGCCACAGATGGTGGCCCGGGTGCGCGGCACGTCTGCCCAAAACTTTCGCAATGGCTTGATGGAGCAGGCCCGCCAGAATGCCGCGCGGCTGCTCGCGACCCAAGTGACCAATGCGGTCGGCGAAGCGCATGTCGCGGTAGCCGACGTCAATGCGAAGAAGGTTGTGCTCCAGCACGTCAGTCTCCGGGATACGAAGACGTCCCTCATCTGTGTCGCGCGGGACGGGAAGCGGTTTACGGCGGAGACGCATGAGCCGATTGGGCATGACCTGCCGTATTTGTCAGGAATACCGTATCATATACGGTGACGCTCTGACATCCATCCCGTGCTGGCAGCAGGGGGCGGCGTGGCCCAGGAAAGTTTTGCGACGTGGCTGCGGCGCCGGGGGGAGACGCTCCAGGATGAGGTGCTGGGGCCGGTGCGGGCCCGTCTGTTTCGCGAAGGGAAGTTGACGCTCACCGAACTGCTCGACGCCGCCAGTGGCCGGGCCTTAACCCTGGAGGAACTGGGCGCATGACTGGGGTTCCGACGACGCTCATGATGACGCTGCATCTGTCGGCGGGGCTGATGCGGGCATTTCCCGACCGACCGATGTTGCGCGAGTACCTTCAGGAAAGCCGCATCTGGCCCGAGGGGGCGATTCAGGAGCGCTGGCAACAAGATTTTACCGTCCCAGGGGCCTATGTCGTCCTGCTCGAATTCGTGCTGCCTGTGTTATAGGAGCACGCGATGAAACCGCTGCCCGCTGCCCTCTTGCACCAGCTCGAAGCGTTGCCGGACGAGACGTTTCGCATTGTGCTCAACACCAATCGCCAAGGCCATTGGGAGATTGAGATTACGGCCCGCTTTCAGCTCGACGAACGCCCGACGCCTCAGGCACCCCACGCGCAGAAGTCCCCACGGATCAAGGGCAGTCGCATTTCGTATTGACATTGCGAACGTGTGTCGTTTATAGTCGTTGCCATATTGTCTACCTGAGCGGAGAGGACTGCGGGTTCGGCAGCCCTATATAATAAGGGTCGAACAGTCCCAGGTATGCCCTGGGGGAGCTGTTCGGCCTTTTTTTGTGCCTCCAGCCTGCGTGGGATGCGTGGGCGACGCCAGCGACCGGGAGGGTCTATGGCCATACGTCAGCGGTTTGAGAGTGATGTCGAAATTCCCGATATCTTGCGGGAGCACTATATCGAGAAAGACGGGGCGTGGGTCCTGCAAACGGATCCGCCGACCGAAGATGTCACAGGACTGAAGAATGCCTTGAATCAAGAGCGCACCTTGCGGCGGGACGCCGAGAAGGTGGGCAGCGAGCTGAAGATCAAGTTCGAGGGGATCGAGCCCGACGAGGTGGCGCGCCTGCGTGAGCGCGTCAAGGGGCTCGATGATGCCGACATTTACGACAAACAGGGGATTGAAGCCCTCGTGTTGCGCCGCACGGAAAGCATGAAGGCGGAGCATGAACGGCAGCTCTCTGCCAAGACGCGCGAAACGGAGCAGCTCAAAAGCACGGCCGAAGACTTGCGCCGGCGCTGGGAGCAAGACCGCATTCGCACGGCGCTCTTGCATGCCGGCGTGACGGCCGATGTCTACGAGAAGGCCATGGATGATTTCGTGCAGCGCGGCATGGCGATCTTTAATGCCTTGGATGAGGACGGCGTCCCCGTGAGCAAAAAGCCCGATGGCGAAGTGCGCTACGGCAAAGATGGCATTAGTCCCCTGCGCCCCGAGGAGTGGGGACTGTCGCTGAAGCCGGTGGCCCCGCATCTCTGGGGTCCGTCTGCCGGGGGGGGAGCCCCTGCGCATCATGGCGGGCCTGGCCAAGGGCAAGACTGGTCCAAAATTACCAATCCCGTCGAGCGCTTGAGTGCCTTTCGTGCTGCCCAAGCAGGCCAGCAGCGGTCGCCCTAGCTGTCCGGTGGCGTCCTGAGTCTCTGCGCTCGCACTCCCCTGACGTGTGCCTGCGAGGGACTCGTGTATGGCGTTGACCATCGTTGAAGCCGCCAAGCTCAATCCGGGCGATGTGCTGCGGTCTGCTATTGTTGAGATGTATGCCCGGACTTCCGATGTCCTCCGGACTCTCCCGTTCCAAGATATTCCCGGTAATGCATTGAAATATAACAGAGAAGACACACTCCCTGGTGTCGGCTTCCGAGGTGTGAACGAAGCGTTCCCGGAGTCGGTGGGCGTCCTCAATCCCATCACGGAGAGCCTCGCCATTGCGGGCGGCGATCTCGACGTCGATCGGTTTATTGTCCAAACCATGGGGGCCAATCAGCGCTCGGTGCAGGAAGGCATGAAAGTCAAAGCCCTCGCCCACCGCTGGACGCTCGCCTTTCTCAAAGGGGATTCATCTGCTGACCCCCGCGAGTTTGATGGGCTCCAGCGCCGCATCCCCGTTGGGTCGTCGCAACTCTTGGATGCCGGTGCGACGTCCGGCGGGGATGCCTTGTCCTTGTTCAAACTGGACACGCTCATCTCCCGTGTGGATACGCCTACCCATCTCATTATGAATAAAACGATGGCGATGCGGCTGGCACAAGCCGCCCGCAATACGGCGGTCGGCGGCTTTATTACGTGGGATCCGAGTGAGTTCGGGCAACGCATCATGAGCTATAACGGGATACCCATCCTCCAGGTGGAGGAGGACAGCACCGGGACAGCAATCCTCCCGTTCACGGAGGCCAATCCTGGCGGCGGCGCGGCGGCGAGTACCAGCATCTACGCCGTGAGCTTTGGCGATGGCGCGCTCGTGGGGATCCAGAACCAAGGCGTCGATGTGCGCGACCTGGGGGAGCTGGAGACCAAGCCGGTCCTGCGCACCCGCGTGGAGTGGTATGCCGGCATTGCATGTTATTCCGGGAAAGCGATGGCCCGACTTCGCGGAATTAAGGATTTTGCTATAGTTGCATGATTGAAACTATATATTCATATCCTATGCAATGCATATAGAAAGGACTAGTTGTGTCAGTACAAGTTTTTGACAAGGCCCTTGAACTCGTCGCTCCCGGTGCGGCCCTGGCTGCCAACGGCAGTGCGACGGGCGTGCTGTTGTACCCACGGATGCTGCCCGTCTGTGACTGGGTGATCTACGCCTCTGGCACCGTGGCCACTGGCACCTACGTCTTTAACCTGCAAGTGTCGGATCTGGTCGGTGGCACCTACACGACCATCGCCACCTTTACCTGGCCGCCCACGCTTGCCTCAGGCCGGGTGCACATTCCGATCAGTGGGCAGATGTCGGCGTTTCTCGATAACGACAGTCGGTTCATGCGGCTCAACTATGCGATTGGCGGCACCACGCCGGGGATCGTCGTCGGCTCGTTCCTGGCCAAGGCCGCCACGAACGCCGGCCTGGCGATGCGTATTGGCGACTTTGTCACCGTATCATAACCGGGCGCTGCCTTACGAGGAGGGAGGGGGTATGCCTCAAGAACCTGTCATTGTGTATTCCGTGGAAGACGGCAAGCCGCTGCGCATGCATTCCGTGGATGCGGACGAAGCGGTACGCCTGGGCGATTATACGCGCACCCCGCCTGGCGGCAAGGAACCGGATCCGGCGCAGCTCAGTGCGGCCGCTATGGCCATGCGGGGCCTAGGGGGAACCATCCATCCTGAATTACAAACGCCGGAAGAACGGGCGGAGACGCGGCGCCAAGCGAATGAAGCAGCCGCAGCGGCTGCGGTAGCGGCGGGGCAGCCCGTGCCTGCCGCCGTCGCTGCGGCTGCG
>F14TC_100007774_pt1 | contig 15456 bp, 12 predicted proteins | sample KannatnBrdUF14TC_FD_10806 | JGI IMG/M metagenome (IMG submission 10806)
TGAAGTCAACCCAAAAAGCGGTAGTGACTCATATTTACGCATAGCACACAAAAAAAACCACCTAGACATCTTTAACTTACTCTCCAATCATCCTACAATAGATCCCGTTGAACTTTTTAGGGTAGCTATTGAAAATGATTATATAGATATAATAAAAAAATTATTAAAAACATACTCTCTAAGCGAACTTGATCCAAAAAAAGATTCTTTACAAAAAACAACTCACAATGGAAACATAGAAATTTTTAAACTGCTTTTTGAACAATCATCTGTTGATAAAAAAGACTTTAACAGCAATGCCATTTTACATAAAGCTATTAATGGTGGTCATACAGCGATTGTAGAATTACTAGTACAATTACAACACCTTGATATACATAAAAAAGATAATCACGATGAAGCACCTTTTTATAAGGCAATTAAAAATAATAATATAAATATCGCACAATTACTATACAACCACACAAATGACATTGTTGATAAGCTGAGCAATGGCATAACGCCACTTATGTTTGCTGCAAAGCAAAAAAATATAGACATGATCAATTTTCTAATTAATATATGTAAGGCAAATTTATCATTAAAAGATGACCACAATGCAACATTTTTTCATCATCTTGTTATAGAAGATAAAGCATTTGACCTCGAACAGCTAACTTTTTTTAAAAATTATAATGATGCACAAAAAAAACAATTTATTAACGCACAACTAGAATCATTTATACACATTGCATTCACGGATTACGAAAAGGAACATATACAAAGAGCTGTATATCCCTTTATTAATTACTGTAAACAATATGGCGGCGACCTTAATCAAAGATCTAACAAACATGACCGCCCCGTTGATATAGCACATAAAATATATACACTGTTAGCTCAATGCATAGACCATGACTCTGCACAATTTATCATTAAAGAAAAAATTTATCATGCCTTTTTAAATCAAACAGATGCCATACCAGAACATGAATTGCACTTCATACTAAAAAAAAATCTAGGCTTTGATGTAAAAAATACTATAATGCGTTATTACTACGCCGTTACCATTGATCAAAAAATAATATCTTTCATAATAAACGGGCGCAATGAATATCAATCTTATTATGAAAAAAATAAAGAACAAAAAAGAATCTTAAAAGAAAACGCTTTAAATGAAAAATATAAATCACTTGGCTATCCAACCACAAGCAATTTATATGCATAGTCATTAAACTTGTGTATATTTTTTTACTACATTGTATGTTCCAACAACAACGGCTTTGGTTCAAACCCAGAAGCAATCATTGATTCTATCAAAGTTTCACTAAAACTTTTTTTAACACAATAGAAAACCAAGTCCCCTGGCTTTGTGCAGTTATAAGTAAGTATTGACCCAGCAGAAGCTGCTGCTAATATTTTAGACTTAGAAAATTCTATCCTTTTTGCTTTAGCAATATGACTACCAAGCACAACACCAAGAAATGATCCTGATGATAGCCAAAATGCCAAATCTACCCGTCTTATTTGCAACTTACAAGCTATCATTACCATTAAAAACCCAAAAAATGATCCATTCATTAACTCCGCAACAACTATACCCTTCTTTTCAGGAAGGGATGGAGCCTGCATATATGGACTCATCCAATTAAAAAAACTAAGAAAACATATTGCCTGAGTTATACAATATGAAGAATACGCTACTCGATTAGAAAAAAAATCTAAATTATTTATCCTATCAATTCCCTGTCCCATACATACATTAAAAAATGACGGATCTTTTGTCTTTACAAAAATACAATTTCCATCTTTAGCTGCAATTTTTTCTTTTATTCTTAACGGCATACCATAAATATGCTCATATATTTTGTTTGAAGAATAGTTACCAAAACCTTCTGCTTTGAGACAAAAAATGTCACCCTCTTTTACTGCTTCTTGTATGCATGAGCCGATGTACATCAATGCTTGTTTTTGATTATTACCAAGACAATGATACTGCACGCGAGGTATATCATAATGCTTGGATATTATATCAAGCAATTGCGGGTCAGTATTGCATACTGATAAACAGTAACAGATATCCAAAACTTTATTGGTCACATCAGGAAGCAACTTATTTGCATCGCGCATAGCACCAGACCATGATAAAATATCACCAAAAGAAGATAGCTCTCGATCATCATGCATATTAAAACAAGGATATTTACGATCATATAATTTTTCAGACATTATCAGTGAATACAATCCATGATCTCTTTGTTTATAACACCACGACTCTTCCATGCTATACGTTGTAGTAAATAATAAACATAATACTGTCAAAAAAGCGCTGTAAAATTTCATGGAAAATATCCTATGCTATTAGTAACAATTTTTAATAATTACTTAAGAATAAGGCATTTAAAAAAATTAACAAGTTTTTAAAACAAATTTTATTACCGATATAGCATAAGCCATTAAAGTAACCCGTTTTTTCACTGCGCTCGTCCTGAGCCCGTCGAAGGATATCCTCGAGCGCTCGAAGAAATTCTTCAACAAGTTCAGAACGAGCGCGGGGAATATACAGATCGGGTAAGTTTTTAGACGTTTGCTATAAATTAAAATGTCATCTTTTTATAACAGACTCAACACACAAAAGACCCCACGATACATATCATGAGGTTTTTTAACTTCGATTTAATCAAACGAAAACAACTTTTTTTACTCGTTGTTTTTATTTTTATCTTTTAATCCAGCATCTTCTTTTAAGTACGTATAATACTGATGCAAATAGATTATTTCCTGTGCTAATCTTTCTTTACATTCTTCAGTCGTTTTAAGATCCCATCCATTCATATCTTGATATATACCTCTTTGTATTTTATCGTGAGTATTATAATCAATATGACAAGAATGGATTTTATTAAAACCAATTTTAGGATCTTCCATTTGCGCCTTATGCCATGCATTCATAAAACGATGATGATTTGCTAGTCGAAGCTCACGAGTATTTCGCGCAGAAGGTATTAAATCCGAATTTTTTTTACAAAAAAAACTTTTTATTTGCTGCATCCATGATAATTGATTTTTTGATTTATTCTCTGATTGTGGAATACATATTTCATTGCACATGTGACTAGCTAATAATGCATCAATCAATAGAGAAGGAGCTTTTTCTATATGTTTAACAAATTTTTCATCCTCATATATACCATTAGTATGGTTCCAATATGAATCTATATTATCTAAAACCATTTTTGGAGACTTTAGACATACTTCTGGCTCTATTAGACTAAGATTGAGATTTTCATTCTTTTTTTTTGATGTACATTTTCTTTTTTGCACCTTACACAATTGCATTCTTCTCGCAACATTTTTGAACATACCAAATAACGAAGGGGTCAAAATTCCATTCAATAATATCACCGAAAGTATAATAATTTTTTTCATGTGCTTTTTACTTAAATTCTTTATGTTGTTTAAAAACTTACTCTTTTATTGACCTTTGATCTGATCTTGATAATAAAGCCTATATGCCTTTTCATATTCTACAAACAACTGAGCCATATATACACAACCACGACTCGTCGCTTCATCTCGCGGTGTTTGATGGTTATTGTTTTCTATAAAAGGATTAAATGAACCTCCAGCAAGAGCAGCAAACATTCCTGCTACATTTTCTGGATCATTATAATATTCATTTTGGCAGTCTATAGCCATTATATGAGCCGGAGTATTTCCTTCATTATCACGCGCATTAAACATTCTCTTTGCACCATGTGTTTTGATGTCATTATCTTGTTCATTCAAAGCTGAGAGAAAACAAGTATTAGCAATCAAACCAACCAACAATGACATCAATAACAATTTTTTCATAAAATTTACCTCGTTTGTAATATTCATCATTCATCCTTTACAATAAAACTAACTATTTTTTTAACTACTTCTATTAATATAATGCCACCTCACCTAACTCGAGTTCAGCTATCTTAGCATCTAATTTTTGTAACCAAGCATGTGGCTCTAATATGCCTTTAATATTGCATTTTATAGTCAATTTGTCAAACTTGCTGGCTAGAATAAATAGGCAAAAATCAAAAAACAAACGTTTTTTTGCTCGTTTAAGGGCTAAAAACAACAATTGACTTAATTTCTATTTGTGATAGTATTGTAGTTGAAAGTCGATCTATTAACCTAAAAATGATCGATTAATACGTAAAAATAGTTAATTTGACTCAATTATAAAGGAACTTCTCATGAACATGAGAATATTATCATTATCTTCGTTATTCCTTATAGCAATAAAAGGGACATTTTTATGAAAAGTTTTTTAAAAAAACAAGCTTTATTTAATAGACTATTCACCTGTAGTATAATAATAACAATGAGCAATCTTGCCAAAGTATCACCGGAAAAAATACATTACTTTAAAGAAACAGGTTCTTGTGTTGGATGTGATTTTGAAGGCACAGAAAATGTACGTGAATTATTTAAAATAATTATAGACCAAAAACTTCGTATAAATCTAGAAAATGCAGATCTAAGCGATGAAGATTTAAGCAATTTAGATTTAAATAGAGCAAATTTAACAAATGCAGACTTAAACAGAACAAATTTAAGCAATACACAATTAAACGGAGCAAATTTACAGAAAGCATATTTAATAGGTGCAAATTTAAGCAACACACAATTAGACGATGCAACACTAGATGGAGCAAAATTAATAAAAGCAAATTTACATAAAGCAAGATTAGAACGAGCAAGTCTGAGAGGGACCTATTTATCATGCGCTGATTTAAGTGAAGCATATTTACACTATGCAGATTTATATCAGGCTATTTTAATTGAAACAAATTTAACCAATGCAGACTTATATTATGCAGACTTAAATCAAGCAACCTTATATAAAGCAAATTTAACAAACACTATTTTACGCGGTGCAAGCTTAAAGGAAGCATCCTTAGCTAAAGCAAATTTAACTAACACAAATTTAATTTATGCTAATTTATATAGAACGAATTTTCAAAAAGCAAACTTACAGGGAGCAGATTTCCGTGGAGCAAATTTACAGGAAGCAGATTTCCGTAGAACCAATTTTAACAAAAGCCGATTTACAACAATGCCAACAACATAAAAAAATCAATTATTAGGAATTACCCATGAATATAAAAACATTATCGTTATCTTCATTATTATTCGCTACAAGCTTGATACAGTGTGAAACACCTACAAAACCTCTGTCAGCAGAGACATTGGATGCAGGAGCAATAGATAATGTACTACGTCAACGTGCTTGCTCAACCCCAGAACATGAAAATTGGATCAAAAGCTCCAATCTCACCCACACACTGAGACAAGAGCGTGCATTTTTTGAACAACTGTGCCCAGAGGGCACAAATCCCTCTTCTGATACACATAAAGAAGAATGTTTGTTAGCAAAAAAATACAAAGAATTCGTCGATTCAATAGAAAAAGTAACTAAAAGGTTAGAACAAAAAAGTCATAAAACACCTGAATTTATTGCATTAGACAACTTCAGGAAACAAGTTCTTGAGATAGAAATCCAGAAAGAAATGCTAAGAATTACAATAAATGAGCTATCTCTGCCTAAATAACCACAATATGAGTACACCTAAAAAGCAAATAAATGGTGTGTTATTTAAACAACGCACCATTTTAAATATCAATATTTTTCACAACCCAACTATCAATATTTCGTTTCTTAACATCAAACAGGATCCCAACTAAAATTATGGATTTCTGCATATTCAAATATTGCTGATAATAATGCCTTTCTTCTATTTGCTCCAGCGCTCCTTGTGCATCACCAACAATTTTAAACTCAAACACATAAATAATTTCACCCATTTCAATAATCATATCGATTCTACCAATGTTAGTAACAACCTCAACATTAGTCCTTAAACCAATAATTTTTGCTAAAACAAAAATAACTGTTTGATAATACCGCTCAAGAGAAATTTGAATGTTTGATGGTATTGATGCAAAAAAAGATTGTAATAAGTGACAAAACTTATCAATATCTTGTTTTTTTAATGACTGAACAATCTGCATTACAAGATCATTGATAAATGATGGTTCAACTGAAGTAAAACTATTGAGCAAATAATTGAAAAACGACGCTCGTACTTCATAATTAGGAATTCTCAAATGATATGCTTCAGTTTCTTCATCATAGTGATCGATTGTTAAATATCCCGTCTGAAATAGTACCGTTTTAACTGATAAATTCTCTATAGTAAAAGAACCCAACTCAGATTCAGTGGCAACAACATTATCAATATCTATCACGGGAAAATTACGCTTTTTTATTAGTTCCATCAAAAATGTTGGTGTTCCTGAGGCAAACCAATAATTACTAAATTTCTTTTTTAATAAAAATAAAAGTAAAGAAAAAGGGTTATATATTTTTATAGCACCTCTATCCTCAGAAAAAAGATACCCATTATACCATTCTGTTATTTTTATCAGTAATTCATCTGCAGAGCATCTATTATGCTGCGCAGCCTGTTCTAAATAATAGTCAAAATTAATAAGAATCTCATTATGTGTATAACCAAGCAATGCATCAAACCTACCATCAAGACTAATATCATTCAGATTATTAAGACCAGAAAAAATTGAAGTACGAGCAAATTTTGTAACACCAGTTATAAACACCGCCCGTATATGCTCATCTAAGCCTTTTAATACACCATAAAAACCACTTAATGCGTTGCGTATCAGAGTTGCCTTTTCAGTTGATGCAATAGAATCTAAAATAGGCTTATCATATTCATCAATTAAAATTACTACCTTATTCTTTTTAGCAAGTTCTTTTACAAGAAACTCAAACTGACTCTGAACAACAAGAATAGAACTTACATCAATCCCATAACCAAGCCCGATATCTTGTAATTTTAATGATAATGCCTGATAAAGCTGCTCAGGGCTATCATGTGCTATTACAGAAAAATCAATATGTATTACCGAGTACTTTTGCCATTTATAATCACTTGAATCAATCCACAACCCCTTAAACAGCTCTCTATTGCCTAAAAACAACTCTTTTAATGTTGAAATAAGTAATGATTTACCAAAACGACGTGGCCTGGATAAAAAATAATATCGCGTGCCACCACCAAAAAGCTTATAAATATACTCAGTTTTATCCACATATACATAATTATCATTGATCATTATACTAAATGCACTGACATCAGTCGGTAAATATCTCATAACATCCTCATTTACATAAAAAAAACTCCATTTCAGCATCGCACAAATAGACATCAAGATCAATTCAGACATATTTATCAATAAAAAAACTCAGATTTTTTAGGCCCTTTGCCATCTTTATTCTTGATTTTGTCATTTTTTTAATAAAATTATTGCAAAGCTATTGTGATTGATATATACCTATTTATACTGATAGCATAATAATTTTGCACATATAGTCACCCACAAATACAATACAAAAAAAGAAATGGAACAAAAATGAAACATTTAAAATTATGTTTAATGATTATAGCAATGCCATATTCCTTAACGGCCTGCATGACAGAATTAAAAATAGAATGTAATCAACCTTTTTTATCAATCTCTAAATTAATACTAGAAGGTCATAAACGACTTGACGATGTTAGTGCCCTATGGAATCCTGATAATTCCATTTTAGTTTCTATGACAGATGATGAAATTATCTTGCGTGACGGCGAAACAGGACAACCAACACAAAAAAGTACTATGAAAAATATTCATGATCTACTATTTAGTCCTGATGGAACTCGACTGATGTTTAAGGCGTTTGGCTCATCTACACAACCCACAGTATTATACCTATGTGATGGCCATACAGGTAGATGTATCAATGCTATTCCAATAAAATTCACTACAAAAATAATGTTTACTGGTGATAGTAACACTATCGTACTATGGAATAATAACCATCAATTGGAATCTCAACAACACCTAGCATTCTGTTATAATGCAATAGATGGCACTTTTAAAAAAGATGCAATAACATTCACCAATAACGATTTATACACTATACAAAATTTTTATAAACCCATAATAACATTACCCATCACTCAGCAACCACGTCTTCTTGCATTAAGCCCAGACAATAGACGGCTTGCCGCAAAAATTGGTGGAGCACTAGTCCTATACGAACTATTTTCTGATGATCATCCTCTTGCGCAAATAACCACAATAGAGTACACTAAAAACAACACATAAAAGGTGCGTAAACACGCACCTTTTTTAATAAAACGGCTATTATAAAAATTACGGTTAACCTTACCAAAAAACGCATGAATACACAAAAATATGATTTTGATGTTATTGTTGTAGGCGGTGGACATGCAGGTATTGAAGCAGCTCATGCAGCAGCAAAACTTGGCTCAAAAACTCTCTTGATCACCCTTGACCCGACTAAAATTGGCCTTATGCCCTGCAACCCTGCTATTGGTGGCGTTGGCAAAGGACACATAGTACATGATATTAGTGCACTTGGTGGCCTCATGCCACGACTATGCACGCAAACATATCTCCAAGCGCGTATGCTCAATACAAAAAAAGGCTCTGCAGTGCAAGGGCTTCGTCTACAAATTGATAAATTTGCGTACAGCGCGCTCAGCCAAGAAATGCTCAAAAGCATGCCTAATCTTACTATTCATGCCGGTACTGTTGAAGATATTATTCTCAACGAAACAGGTAATGTTTGTGGAATAAAAACAGATACCATAACATTTAACGCATCAGCAGTTATTTTAACAACAGGGACCTTTTTAAATGGATTATGCCACATAGGACAAACAAATTTTTCTGCCGGCAGACGTGATGAAAAAGCAGTAACAGGATTATCACTGTTCTTAAAAAAAACAGGATTAAAGCTTGGACGGCTTAAAACAGGAACTCCACCACGATTACTCAAATCAAGCCTAGATTTTTCAAAAATGGAACTTCAAGAACCTGATCAACTCAACTATCTATTCGAATTTTATCCCCATAAAGTAAATAGCTCTCATGCGTGCTACATCACACACACTAATAGCAAAACGCATGAAGTAATTAAAAACAACCTCCATCTATCAGCAATGTATAGCGGTAATATTTCTGGCATTGGGCCACGCTACTGCCCATCAATTGAAGATAAAATTAGTAGGTTTGCTGATAAAATCTCTCACCATGTATTTGTTGAGCCTGAGGGCGCTGATTCTGATGAAATTTACCCCAATGGCATTTCTACCTCATTGCCACTTGAAATACAAAAAGAATACATCCAAACCATTGCTGGTTTTGAAACTGCAATTATCACTAAGGCAGGTTATGCCGTTGAATATGATTTTGTTTTTCCTAATCAATTACGTGCGACATTAGAAGTTATTACCATTCCCGGTCTCTTTTTGGCAGGCCAAATTAATGGCACAACAGGGTATGAAGAGGCTGCCGGGCAAGGTATTATGGCAGGTATTAATGCTCACTTAAAAGTGATGTGTCAACCTCCATTTATTCTTGATCGCTCAGAAAGTTATATCGGCGTTATGATTGATGATCTTATTCGTATGAGTGTTGATGAACCCTATCGCATGTTCACCTCACGCGCTGAAAGACGACTATTGCTCCGACAAGATAATGCATTTATGCGCTTGACAGAAAAAGCATATAATATCGGCATGATTGATAAACAACTGTATGATAATTTTATAACAGAAAAAACAGTTGTTGAATCAGTACTTGCACAGCTACGTGCCACAATAAGCAGCACTGATTTATTACGATTATTTGGACAAGAAGAAACTGATAAATTAAAAATTTTAGATCATGTATCTATCCCATTATCAGAACGTGCATTACAAATAATCCACTCAGAAATACGGTACGAACCGTATATTACCCGTGAAAAACAGGAAATTAAAAAGACTGAAAACCTAAAAACAATGATCATTCCAGCACAATTTAATTATACATCTATGCCGGGATTATCAAAAGAATTACAAGAAAAATTGACCAAGATAACACCACAAACAATTGCGCATGCAGCATTAATTCCTGGCATGACTCCCGCGGCAATTTCACTTTTGATTTTTAGAATAAAACAATCATAAAAAAGGACCTCAATCATGTTTTTATATCTATTATTAGCAACAGCGATCATCACAACACCTGATACACCTGACATGCCTAGAATTGATCCTGAACTACAAGAAATTATTACGCTTTTTACCGCTACCACCGACGAGGAAACTACAGACACTGCCATTGCAACAAACGCCTCAACAACTGAGACAATTTCTACCACTACACCTGAACAAGCGCCAATTACCATTACCAACGCCATCGAACCAAGCATGCTTGCGTACAAACATTGGACTGGTACGTATAGTCCCGACAAATTTGTTATTACCATTAATGGCACAGAGGTAACGCACGGAGCAAGCTATACAATAACAACAATAAAAGATCCTCTTGAAATTAGCTATAGCTATTCTTTTATGAATGGCATGCGTAGTGGTGCAAAAAAAGTATCATATCAACTTAATGAAAATAGTACACATGCACAGATTACCTTTTCGTGGAAAGACAATTGGAAGGTTTTAGTTGATAATGGAACTCCAATTAAACAGGAAGAGATTGTATAAATAATGAATTTTAATTGTGACCCGCAACTTGTTAATATATATGGCTCTTTTGGAATTCATAGCTATGGATTATTTATTGCTATCGGCATTGTTGTAAGCATGTGGGCAATCAAACAAAACAGACGCTTTGCACAACTGCATCTAGAAAATGTATACCTTGATATCATCACCATGACCATTATTATTGCATGCATTGGCGGCAGAGCTCTTGCCATATTATCAGAACCACATCTATACCCCGATTGGTATGACTGGTTTGCGCTGTGGAAAGGTGGATTTTCTACGCTCGGAAGTGTTTTGGGCATAATTTTAGTCATGCCGCTTTATTTAAAAAAAATTCGCGTGCCAATTTTACCATTATTTGATTTGGTAGCCATTTACGCACCACTCATGCAAGCTATTGGGCGATTAGGTTGTTTTACTGCTGGATGTTGTTATGGAAAAGCAACTACCAATAATGCATGGAGTATTATATACACCAACTCAAACACACTGGCTCCCTGTGGCGTTGCTCTATATCCAACACAACTTTATAGCTCATTAATACTTTTTACAATTTTTCTTTTTCTATTTTTTGTTGCTCAAAAATATAGTAAAAAAAATGGCCAACTTTTTGCCTTATATCTTTTATGCATATCAATAGAACGTTTTTTTGTTGATTTTTGGCGTGATGATCGCATCATGACAACTACTTACTTATCATTTCATCAAATTGTAGCACTTTGTATTATCATATCTATCATCCTTTTTTATTCTTTTTTTGCCATACTCAGTGCAAACAATCAAAAATCACATTAGATGTTACCTATCACCAAAACAAGTTATTATTGATTTTTGGTAAATTGATTGTATAGAATATCGTACAAAAAGGAAATGCCATGATACATCATCTTAATCGTTGTATCGTCATCAATATTTCCTTTATTCTGACATTATGCCATGCTATGGAAACAACAAAAAATTTTACTTTTACTCATCCACAAGCATCAATAATCCTCTCAACGCTTACTACTCAAGAATTTCCACGATCAATGCAATGCTTACACAATAATATTGTTGCAATAGTAGAAAAAAATCAGTGCAATATTTATAATTATTCTACAAACTCTAAAATTAACACTTTTGGCTACGATACAAAAATTATACATACCGCTGTGCACCCACATAAAAAACTTTTAGCAATCTGCAGCAAAAAAGAAAATACTACCAAGATACAGCTTTATGATATAACAACTAACCAAATAATATGGCAACACACTGCAACTAACTGTTGCAGCGAATCATTCTTCAGTCAAATTAATAATGACGCTATTTTTTTATCAACCCAACAAGCGTTCGCCGTGCATTCATTTAATTACAAAAACAATTGTCGTAAATCATATCCTTTGCTCGCACATACTTCTGCTGCTACCATTAAGTGTCTTATTACCAATCCAACACGACCAGAATTTATACTATTTACCAATAACACTGATGATATAAAAATTCTATACTATAACAAAACCGTAAACTCTATTATTACAAAACAAACATATTCGACAGCAGATTGGAAAAGCGGAGAAATAACTGACGGATGCTATAGTCCTGATGGGTCAATTTTAGCCTATAATCATGCACATCTAGGCATATCTACCATAGACCTTCAAGAAAACTTACGTGATAAATTAATTGATTATCAAAATAAGAGAACAAAATTTTGCGGAATGAAATTTCATCCAAAAAGTTTTATTTTAGCAGTTTTTTCAATTCCCTCGGCATTACAGTCCTACCCTATGAAAGCATTTATATCATACTTTAACACCAAACAACAAAGGATTCTTGCCAGAACAGATCTCGCAATTTGCATTGATGATATTGGCCCTTATATGTATACATTAGATCCTAATCAATGCATAGATTTTACTCCCGATGGAACACAACTCATTGTTGCTCTTTATAAAAAATGTCTTGTCCTAAAAGTTCCATTTAATGCACTTTATTTGCCAGGCACAAGAAATAAGTGTATTCGTGTCCTTTGGACACTGCGCAATTGTTTTGATAACAATAATACGCCGCTTCCACAAGACATCAAAAATATTTTGATACAATATCTTCTTGGCGCATGTAAATATTCACTGACTAACCATTAAAGACATCGCATAATTATTTATATATACTTTACGTATGATATTTACATAAATAGCTCATAACAAAAAAACCAAGGCTTTTAAATGAATTATATATATTGCATTGCCACAACACTCTCATTTTTTTCATTGCAACAATGCCTTGCGATGATTGAAATAAAATCAAATAAAACTCCCGCAAACATTATTCATATAATAAAAACTATAAAAAAACCCCAATCTGTTGTTTCCTTTCCTGGAGATATTATAGCAATAGAAGGATATAAAGAATGCAGCATTTATAGTATTGCTAAAAAACAGGAAATATGCCGCATAAACAACAATGATACCATTAAATGCATTGCTGGACACCCAACCAAACCATTATTAGCAATAATAAGTGAAAATAGCCTTAACCAAGGTTATTTAAGAATTTATAATATAACAACAGGAGATAGGATTGCAGAATTACAGCAAAATCATTTACAAAGTCCTCTGGCTTTCAATCCAATTAATGGCACTCTTATCGTTCGTTATCTCTGGAACGGGTTATGCATATATAATTGTATGACTCTCGCTGAAATTACATTATTTACAATGAACACTCAAAATGCTCCAATCATAGCATTCAACCCAACTGCAAATGAATGCGCATTCTACGCAAGTAAAACAATAACTATTCTAAATACCGAAAACAATTTTAGTTCCACCAAAAAAGAAGCCTCAATTACATATCCAGCAACCACATTACTATATAGCTCTGATGGGTCTTTTATGTTATGCAATGCTTATAATAAAAAATATTATGTCATTGACTCTTTATTAACAGCAAAAACTTACGATGGAAACTTCAAAGCAATTGCAATGAATCCAACTAGTCTGATTTTAGCCGGCTTTTCTATAGAAAATAAGTGCATAGATTATATAAACACACAAAAAAATGGACCGATTCTCGCCTCAACAAATCTATCATCTTTCAAACTTGGTCATGCCTGCCATGGAGAATTTATACAATTTTCTTCTGATGGAAAAAGAGTAATTATTGTGGATAATGATAGATGCTATGAGCTAGAAGTTCCTTTTGATGCACTCTATCAACCTGGAACAAAAGATAAATGTATTACTACTCTTTGGGTGCTGCGCAATTGTGTTGATAATAATAATGAGCTACTCCCAGAAGACATCAAGCATTTTTTAATAAAATATCTTCTTGGCACATGCAAATATTCATTCACTAACCATTAAAGACATCTATTATGAATCTATTTAGTTTTATTAAAGGACGGGTTTCAATTCTTGATGTTATCAATGAATACGTCACGCTCAAAAAAGCTGGTGGATATTACAAAGGCACATGCCCCTTTCATCATGAAAAGACAGCATCATTTACCGTAAGCCCCAATAAAGAAATTTTTTATTGCTTTGGCTGCCATTTATCAGGCGATGTAATCTCATTTATTGCAAAAATTGAAAACTGTTCACAAAAAGATGGCGCTAAATTATTAGCTGAAAAATATAACATTGATCTACCACAAAATATATCATTTGAAGTATCTGAAAAAGGGACTGAAGATAAAAATCACTATTTTTCAGTGTGCAAAGCGGTAGCGTTATGGTGCCATGAACAGCTATTAAAAACCCCATCAGCACAATCCTATTTTCAGCGACGAGGCTTCAAAGCAGAAAGTTTTGACTATTTTACCCTTGGTTATTTTCCCAGCGGAAATATCGGCATTAACGACCTACTGTATTCAATGAAAAAACAATCAATACTGTCGCATGATCTTATTGAAGCACATATCGTGGCAAGCGGACGCACAACACTCTATTCACCATTTGAAGAACGATTAATATTTCCAATCAAAGACGCATTAGGCAGATTTTGTGGATTTGGCGGTCGAACCTTTAGAGAACATGATACTCGTCCCAAATATTATAATTCTCGCGAAAATGAGTATTTTATAAAAGGATCGCTCCTATTTAATCTTGATAAGGCAAAAAAAAGCATTCAAGAAACTAATAGAATATTTCTTGTTGAAGGCTATACAGACTGTATGGCAATGACACAATATGGTCAAATCAATACCGTTGCTACGCTTGGAACAGCATGCACCATAGAACACTTAAAACAATTAGCTCGATACGCTGAACATATCATTATTGTTTATGATAATGATAATGCAGGACAACAAGCGGTGTTACGATTAACAGAACTATGCTGGCAGGTTAACCTTGAGCTCAAAGTTATTATTTTACCTCAAGGAGAAGATCCTGCTTCATTTTTGATGAATAACGGTGATATTAATGCGCTGATTCACGAAGCTCACGACATTTTTCTTTTTTTTCTTAATGCACTTGGACATAATTTTTTAAGCAAAACCCTTAGTCAAAAAATTCAATCAATGCGATCTTTCCTTACCATTATCGCTACCATTACCGATCCGCTTAAAAAAGATCTTTTATTGCAAAAAGCTACAAAAGCATTCGATGTTCCCTTTGAATCACTCAAACAAGAGCTCATTCGTATGCAAGCACCACCAGCACTACCATCAACTATTTCTACAGAACAGCCACCACAAAGCCAAATCGTTCATAAAACAGAAGAACCTGTTCCATTGCTAGAAAAACGTATCTTTTGTGCTATAATGAACAATATGCAACTGTTTGATGGGGAAAATAGACAACAGCTTGTCAAATATTTACCATCTCCATTACGGAACATTCTAGTACAACTAAAGGCTACAAAGGAA
>F14TC_100057856_pt1 | contig 15341 bp, 15 predicted proteins | sample KannatnBrdUF14TC_FD_10806 | JGI IMG/M metagenome (IMG submission 10806)
ACTCTCCATGTCGCTCCTCCAGGAGTTGGTTGTTCGCTGCCCCTGCGACGATTTGGGCTTTGATTTCAGGAATCGTTTGATCGTTAAGGACGCCGCCAAGAGCACATGGAGCTAAAATGTCAGCACGCACGCTAGAAAACCCACTCGGTTCTACAGTCTGGACCGCGAGCTCATCCACTACACGTGAGAGACGCTCACTATCAACATCAGTTACGATGAGTTTAGCTCCGGCCTTAGCCAGCATCTTTAGAAGGTGATACCCAACGTGTCCACATCCTTGAACCGCAACCGTCACGCCCGAAAGATCGTCGGTATTCCATCGGTATCTTGTTGATGCCTGGATCGCGCGAAACACTCCGCGCGCGGTATGAGGTGAAGGATCGCCCGAGCGGCCGAGGAGACCAGCGACGTGGCGCGTTTCCAGCCTCACAATTTGCATGTCGGCAGGACTTGTTCCTACATCTTCAGCTGTAACGTAACGTCCGCCTAGCGTCTCAACGAAACGACCGTGCGCTCGCAGGATGGCTTCTCGGTTCGGCATCTTATGATTGCCGATGATGATGGACTTTCCGCCTCCGAGTGGCACGCCTGCCACTGCGGTCTTGTACGTCATGCCGCGAGACAATCGTAAGGCGTCGGTGAGTGCATCCTCATCACTTGCGTAATTCCAAAATCTTGTGCCTCCGACGGCCGGACCAAGAGCAGTACTGTGAATCGCTATAATGCCGCGATAACCGCTCGCCGAGTCGTGTCCAAACAGGACTGTCTCGTGATCAGTGTTAGTTTCCTTCTCTGTTATTTCCATACAATTGATTAGGCTGGGTTCAGAAATCAATTACGCGCGGCAAATCAAAGTTGTTGCATCTCCTTGGAGTGCGGTGGCCCGGCACCGCTTTGTCACGGCGAACATCTGTCTACCGCTAAACAAAAGCGGTGCCAGGCCACCGCACTCCAAGTTTTTTGGGCCGCGACAAACCCACCCCAGAGCGGTAAGAAGCCGATTTAAACCCAGCAGTCTTTAGCGAACAATACAAACGAGGAATTTGGAATGTTCGTGGGCCAGGTGTGAGCTTCGCAATTAGGGGTGCGAACACAAGTGTGCCGTTGTGGTTGCTCTTCTTAGCTGTTCAGATTATTTGCTGGAGCGAAACAGAGCGTGATAAACAGGGCTTCAATTTTCCGGTGTTCCTCGTAATCTCCACTTGGGCGCTTCGGTGACCTGGCCCTCAGGCGACACCTGGATTTCGGCGACTTGATTGCCCTTCACTAAGTCGGCTTCATACAAATACCGAGGATTGTCGAGCTTAATAATGGTTCCGTCCTTCAGCTGTGCACGGACCTCGTCCTTAGCAATCTGCCTTATCTTGCCACCGGCTTTACGAATGGCCTCCATAGCCGGCAGCGGAACCTCTGCTTGGTTGGCTACCGTTTCACGATCAATTACAGAACCATCCTCTGCCACATCCATTTCACCCTGACCTTTCTTGAACTCGATATCGTAGATAGTGACACCGCTTTCAACTTCTCTTGTCACCTTATCAATCGCACAGTCTGGACAGTTCGTCTTGATGGCCTGAGCCACCGCGGCCGGAAGCTGCGACGGCTTCACTCTTACCTCTTTCGGGGGGGTTGCAGCGCGGCCAAGGCTACCGCGGAAGAAACTATCACCAGTGCAAGACCCGTAATGCATGGACGTGTCATAGTGGCTCCTTAATTTTTGGGATGCGCTTAATGCTTCGTCACAGACACGACTTCTTTCAGCAGCCTCCGCCACCTCCGCTGTAAATAGGACGCCAGGTACCTGCTTGTCGTTTATAAATCACATAGTCGTTGCTCTCGTAGTAGCTGCCGCCGGCAATAACTTCTGCCGTGCCATCACCGTCGAGATCGACGACATCAACAAGACTCCGGTTCTCGAAGTCTGCCTCGCCGCCCTTCTTATACCAGGTCAAGGAGGGCTTGTAGTTGCCGGCAGTGGTAGGTGCAAAGATGACGAAAAGGTTGTACGCAACGTAGTTGGCTGCGCGAATCTCGAAGTTGCCGATCAACTCAAACTTGCCGTCGCGTTCGATGTCAGTAGCTGTGAGATTGACCGTGTTCATCTTTTTCACGAGCGCAGCACTGACGCGTCGTTGAGCGTAAAGTGAACGTGCGAGGGCGACCGCTGCAGCACGCTCATCTTCAATCGGCGCGCGTCGCGAACTCTCACCTCGGCCAATGTTTTCCGATGAAACCGCCAGGGCTAACACCTGACCACCGAGACGGGCAGTAGTCTGCGCTAATACTTCCGCTGTCAGTCCTACGCAACCTGGCTCATTCTCCTTCACCACCGTCAAAGTTCCTGCGTCGCCACCTCCGAAGACAACGCGATAACGGCGACCTGGTCGAAAGTACGTATCTGTGAATTTCTTGGTTACGGCAGGCTCGGCTTCCACAGGCGGCGGTAGGTATTTGCCGGCACGAATTACGACAATAGGTTCAATGTGAACGGTGGGCTGCTCTGCGTACTTGGTGACAGAAAAGATAACCTTTTCTTCAGTATCCTGCGGTGCACGGTTAATGTTTGTTTGCGCGACGTTTGCCGAGCGCGGTACGACAAACGAGATGAGGATTGATAACAAGACAGGGAGAGTGGGTTGCATGTCATTGCCTCGCCGAAGATTTGATCAACTCGCGAGGAATGTATCATGCGGGCCACATCGATCACACTTCTTGTTCGTGCAGATCTGTAACCGCATTGGTCCGCTTGGTAGATGTTGTCACGTCGATGCGTTCATCTTTTTCACGCGATTCTTCACGGCGTTCAACTCCTAAAGTCCAAGGCGGTGGATCGCTGGCGGGAAACGTTTCGATTAGCGCTTCGTCGATTTGCTCTTCTGAAATCACTTTACTTGCGTTGGCCAAGCGCTGCTCTCAGTCGTCTGGTTTTGCGCAGCTCAAGTTCGTTAACCCAGCCCTTAATGATGCCCGCCATTTCTCGGTCGCGCTGGCGCTCGGTCTTTCCTTCAACGCGGATGGACTGATCATCCGAGATATTGTTCCGTCTTTGTTTTATTATTCGTATTTGCGATTTCATAAATCACGCGACAGCCCGCCACTTCGCCGTTCGTTCTTTACTCGCCCGCGTCAATGCTCTGCGAAGACCATCGGCATCAAGATCCGCGCCATACACCGGCGTGCCTGGTTGTTGCTGCCAGGAGTCATCAAGCCCGCCTGCGTCAACTGCATCAAATCCAAGTTCGTCAATTAACCTGGAGACTATTGCTTTGGCTCTTGGATCGTCACCAGCGACAGGCAAAGCGATCCGCTCGGGTGTGCCCGCTTGTTGCCCAAGTTTCAGCAGATGTTCGGCGTGAATGTTATTGAATGCCTTGACGACTGGGCGGCCCAGTTGTTGTGAGACCCAACGGCTTTCAGTCGCGCCTTTTTCAATTCCCTCAATTCGGCCGTCACGCTGCTGAGGGTAGTAGTTGCCGGTGTCGACGACGACCACGCTGTCAGGTACTCCTTCGAACAAGTCACGCGGCAATTTTGGAATGTTCTTCTCTGGGATTGTTACGATGACAACGTCGCCGCTCCGTGCGGCCTCGCGCGCTGTCACCGGTGTCGCGCCCGTCTCGGCAGCCAGGTCTTTAAGCGTTTCCGGTCTTCGCGAATTAGCAACAAAGACCTCATGGCCAAGGTCGCTGAAGCGACGAGTCAGCGTGCCTCCGATTTCACCGGCACCAATAATGCCAATTCTCATTTTCCGTTTCCTTCGCTTCTGGGTTCGCGGTTACATGTCTAAACAGGCGGTAACAGAGTCTGTAACACCTTTGCCAATGAATGAATTACTCGGCGTTGTAAGCGAATCGGTGTGCATATCAGTGCCTGGGGAGGTCCAACCCAATTCGAAATGATGATGTAGATTGGCGGCAGAAAGGGCTTCAGGCCGTCGAGGTCGGCAACACGGGTGCCATGGATTTTCCGGTGCCTCTAAGCAAAACAGTCGACGAGACTTGCATGCCAGGAAAGAATCTGGACGGCAGGCATGTATACGCGTGCCAGTGACCATATGCGGTCAAATGACTTCGTACGGTCACGGCTGCAATTCAAAGTGATTATGTTTGGCCTCATTAAGTCTCGCACATCATCGAGCATCATCGAGCATCATCGAGTCTGCATCACGAGAGCTGGCGATCTCGAAGGGTGGCGCGGTTTTTCTACTGAATGCGCCGCTTGTGAACTGTCCGCGTGAAGCATTTCAGAGTACGATTCCCCTGCACGCAAGTCTCGTGCGTTGTTATCAGCGCACGCTTAAAGTCTAACTAAACAAGAGGAGTGCTATGCCAACACGAAGAGCAGAAGCGGAATGGAAAGGCAATCTAGCTGAAGGAAGTGGAAAACTGAAGGTCGGTAGTGGAGCATTCGAAGGTCCATATTCGTTCAAGTCTCGATTTGAAGAGGGACAGTCGGCTACTAATCCAGAGGAGTTGCTGGGTGCAGCTCATGCCGGCTGTTTCACAATGGCACTGACCGCCCAGCTGTCGCGACAGAGAATCACACCCAACCGCATTCACACAGAGGCCCGAGTCAAACTGGAAAAGATTGGTGAAGCGTTTTCAATTACGCAAATTGAACTTGAAACCGAAGCCGATGTCCCCGGCATAGACGAAGCGTCATTTCAAAAGTACGCACTTGATGCCAAACAAAATTGTCCTTTGTCGAAAGCGCTGGCGGGAACGGAGATTCTTCTCACAGCAAAACTGAAGTCTGCTTAAGAGATCACAGTTACCTATGGCCAAGTTACTTGATCACACGCTGGCGATTGCCCGTGGCGACGCTCCTCCGCCTCCGATCGCCAGGCTGCTTGGGTTTCACATTGACTCGGTGAAGCCGGGCGAGGCTCTCATTACGTTTCAGGCTACGGAGGCACATGCGAATCCGATGGGTACGTTGCACGGCGGTGTGTTATGTGACATCGCTGATGCAGCAATGGGGATTGCATACGCATCTAATCTTCAAGATGGCGAATCGTTCACCACGCTTGAATTGAAAATCAATTTTCTGAAGCCTGTCTGGCACGCTCGCCTGCTCGCAACGGGCCGAGTAGTAAAGCAAGGCCGCTCCGTCGGCCTCGTAGAATGTGACGTCACTGACGAGCGGGGCAGTTTGGTTGCACGAGCAACCAGCACTTGCATGACTTTGCGAGGTGAACAAGGAAAAGGAAGATAAACTACACTCAAACTTCCAGGAAGTAGCGATCGTGTCTTCTAACGACAACACATCAGTAATAAAACTCAAGAACTTGATAACGGAGTCTGACCATATCTCCGGACCGCCGACCGCGCCGGTAACGCTTCTTCAGTATGGAAACTTTGAGTGCGTTCATTGTGGACAGTTCTTTCCGGTCATCAAACAAGCGCGTCGGCTTCTTGCCACGGATCTCCGATTTGTCTTTCGGCACTTCCCGACAGTGCGAACTCACCCAAACGCGTTGCGTGCCGCAATCGCTGCTGACGCTGCTGGTTTGCAAGACAAGTTCTGGGACATGCACGACGAACTCTTCAAGCATCAAAGCGCCCTTCAGGAACGCGATATCTCACGTTACGCTCGTCGGATCGGACTTAATGTCGAGAGCTTTGCGCGCGACACTGCGAGCGACAACATTCGCCAGAAGATCGAGGCTGACTATGACCGCAGTGTGTTTGACGAGCACATAACAGGAACGCCGACGATCTATATCAATCAAGTCCGTTACACCGGCGCGACCGATCTCGAAAGTCTTTTGGAAGCGATCAGGACTGCAGACGTAGAAGCGCGCATTCAGTGGCCCAAAATTCGCGGCCTAAGGAGTGTGCTGGATCGATTGCGGCACTGATGGTGGCTATTGGAACAGGATTTCAGGATTACTGGATTAAAACCGACGACGCCGTCCGCGAAGGTAGTTCACTCCCTTTTTCTGAAATTCTGTAATCTTGAAATCTTGTTTAAGGCGTAAGCCAACGGGCGACGTTATTCACGTACGTCTTTACGTCGTTCAGTTTCTCAGGCTCCTTTATGACTTGGTCACCAGGCGCCTCCATCAAAAAGCTCGGACAGCCCTTTGAGATGTCCCAATTGTAATCAACCAAATGATGAAAGCTGGATTCAGCTACGCCTCGTCCGAGCATGTTGCCGTGCCTGTCGCGGGTGCTTTCGAAAGCGACAATCAAGTTGAACGGCCGGTGTGTCACCTGGCTTACTCCGGTGGCAATCACACGTGCGTTTCGTTCACCTTCCGGAACACCGACGTCGCCTTCGTGTGGGTGAGCTGGAAAGAATTCAATTAGACCTGATGAGGTGTTTAAGTTACGCAGTAATTCATGCGTTGGCTCAATGGCAGTGATCTTCTGATAGTCCCCGTTGCTTCCTGAGTGGTAATTAGGCCATGAAATCGCCGGCGTGCCCTGATCATCACGAGCTTGTCGCGACTTATCCGGGTCCTGGTGCTTTGTGTGAAAGAAATGCGCATTGCCTAACCCACCCAATGTACAAAGCGACGATCCTAAATCCTGATGATCGCGGGTCGTTAAAATACCGCCACCTCTTTGGCGAAAACGGGTGATCCCCTGGCAATCAGCAACCGTTAACCCGTCCCCCGCGTCAACGGCGAACAGCCAGAGTTGGCTGAAATCCGTTTCGTCGAGCTTATTTAATAGCTTATCGTCACCATTAGCGCTTGCTTCGCGATTGCGCGCCGTTACTTCATACAACGGTCGGCCGTCAGCATCTGTAAGCGAACTTAAATGATCTCGTAGCAAAGAAAACCTGCCGACATGCCAATCGTCCGCTGCTGGACCTATCGTCGTTTGCAAGAGTATTCGAATTGGCTTGCGCATAACTACTCAGTCCCTACCTGAGGTGAATCCTTCTCACTAACTACCGACTAAAGTGATATCGATAGTACCCCCAAAGTCAGAATTCGCGCTAAGCGCAAGCCACAAGGTCACTAACCCCCACCGCCCGGCGAAAAGATGGTACCGTGGACGGTGACGCGATCTCAAAGACCGTGTTTAGGCGTGAGATTTCGAATAATCGACTAACTCTGTCCGTTGGGTTCATCAGTCTGATCTCAATTCCCCTTGCCTTGAGCTCCTCTCGCAGCTTCAGCATTAGACCAAAGCCCGCTGCGTCGATCATGCTTGTTCTCGTTAAATCGAGGACAACTACTGTGACGTGCATTAGGCTGGTCACAGCGTCGCGAAGGGCCGCAGTTTCACCAACCACGATTCGCCCTTGCAAGCATAGAATGGCCAATGTTCCCAACTTCTTTATACGTACCTTCAACATAAGACCTCCTTAATTACTTCGGAGGGCTCCTCCCATGATTCAACAGTGTGCGAACACTAAGGTTCATGCCTGAGTTTCTATCGGGCGGAAGTTGCTGCGGCAGCTTGAGTGCGAGACTGTTCAAAGAATTGTCTCATTGCCGCAATATGGCCCGGTGAACGCCGGTCGGACCAAGCTTCGAATCGTTGCGCAGCTCGTTCAAGGTTTGCGAGTAAGTTCTTGTCAGCAAACTTTTCGCGAAACTGCGGAACGACCGGTTTTAGCAACTCCCAGACGCCAAAAAACTCGCCACTTGTTTCAAAGAAAAGATCCTCATGAAGCAAACCGTACTTAAGCAGTGCGCAGGCTTGCTCCCAATAGCCGATTACCATTCCAACGAAATTTCCGTTCTCGGTTCCCGGCGCGGCAATGCGCATGGCTTCCTCGAACGTTTGCGCGCGGTAGTTTTGTTGAAACCAATCACGCGCCTGGCGTAATCGCGGCTCGCGCCGCAGGTCGTAGACTTTCAGATGCAATTGTGCTTGGTCATGGGTTGGTTGGGTTGCCATATTATTTCCTTCTCCTATCTATAAATTGATTTTGAGACCTTCCACTAGTTAGTCGAACATCGGGTGTCGTGATCGACCGTCGATTGAAAAAAATTGCGGAAACGTCGCGACGCCCGTGACTACATTTGGTCGTGACTGACGACATGTCGTCGCCCGGCATGTGTTCGATTTCCGTCAACAATTCAGGTTTGCGTTGTTATTTGAGCGATTCCGCGGAAATCGATACCTGACCTCCTGCTCATGTATTGCCTGGCCTCCGGCAAGACGCTTGCCATCGAAACATTTGATTGAGAGGAGGATGAATATTGGATGAGTTCTTCGTAAACCGAGACGCACATCGCATCCACGTGCGCGAATATGAGGGTGCACAACCGGCAATCGTATTGATGCATGGCTTTCCTGATAATCTTCATCTCTACGATCGAGTTGTGCCTTATTTATCTGCGTCGAGTCATGTAGTTACTTTTGATTTTCTGGGATGGGGCAACTCCGATAAACCCGCTACGTATGCTTATACGTCAAAGAACCAAGAGCTTGAATTAGACGCAGTGATTAAGGAATTGAAGCTCGACCAAGTGGTTCTCGTAGCACATGACGCCTCCGGACCTCCGGCGATTGATTGGGCCCTCAATAATCCCGATCGCGTGGCTGCGCTGGTGTTGTTGAATACCTATTACTGTGAAATGCCGACACTCAGACCTCCAGAAGCTATCTGGCTTTTCTCGACTCCGATGGTCAGAAACGTCGCTCGCTTCATATCAGGAGCCTTCAATCACTGGCTCTTCCGTCGCATGTACTGGTGGCAAGTCGGCCGTTTCTTCAGGGATGCTGAAGTAAGAAATCAATTCGTACCGCTGTTGTATCAACAGTTCGATGCAGTACCGAGTGCGCGTCGTGCATTCTTCTCTCTGAATGAAGACCTGTTGTTTACTGTACGCTCGCATTCAAAGATGATCCCGAGGTTGAAGGCATTCATGCGACCCGTGCGCATTATCTTTGGTGCCGCCGATCCATATTTGAACAAAGGGGTGGCCCGACAATTTCACGACTGGTTTCCCAGGTCTGATTTGTTTTTAATTCCTGGTGCTCGTCACTTTGTGCAGATGGACGAGCCAAAAGAAGTGGCGCGCTTGATTCTTTCTGTCGTGCAAGAAGTACCTCGCACTACGGCTGATATCGGAGTAGAGACCTTCCCGGCTCAAATAACAGGAAACCATTCACAACTAAACCTGCCGAAGTGAGTTAATACACCTCGACAGGTTAGTTGTTGCTGGGGGAGGGGCTAATTCCTCGTAATCCCGACCGCCTTGTCTAAACCATTACCGCCTCTATGTTGTGCATGCACAAAGAGGGTCGTCCCGCTAAGATCGAAATAGATACCGGTGGGCTCGGCGTTGCAATCAGTAAGAGTTGCAAATCTGACCACTGCAGAAGCAGAAGCATGTTGGTCGCCGCCCTGGGGAGGAACCGCCACCCAAATGTCGTCACCACGGCCAGTGGCAGGCGCCGTTGCGGGGTCTTCCGCAATGTACAGATTGCCATTCTTGTCGAGCGCGAGATTGTCTGGTAATTCGAAATCTGACGGTGCGTTCAAACCGATCTTCACATAGTCGTACACGAACGCAGTTTCATGATCATTGCCGCCAACTGATTCACGCAAGTCGATTCCCAACACGCGGTTATCACCAGCTCCAGTAACTGCTACGTATAAGGTGTTGGCACCGCCTCGATTATTGCCCGTTGAACTGGCGATCTCGACATCCTCTGGTCGATTGTAACCAGTGGCTCCAACGGCCGCAGCAGCATCGTCAGCGTTTGTCTCAACGTTGGCTTGATTCAGTTTTACCCAACGAGCCTCACCGGTCCGATCGCCGATTGGATCGACAACCTTCAAAGCATACGTCTGGCCACTTGAAAGGTCGCCTCTTACATCCGGCACAAACTTGAAAATGTGACCTGGATTCGTTTCGCTGATTGTGTAGAGGTTGCCTTGCGTATCAAACCGCATCCCTTCATGGGATTTCAGACCGATGGCGGGACGGGCAATGGCCGCACCCGAATTCGGATCGAGCTCAAATACCAAACCTCCGGCACGTTCCTCTGCAATTAAGAGGGTTTGCCACGGAGTCCAGACGATGCCATCAAGTCTTGACCAACTTGCACGTTGCGCAAGCAGATGGGTTTCTCCCGTCCATAGATCTGTGAATGTAACCGCACCATTGCTTCCAACTTCGTGGGTTCGATAGAGATATCGGCCAGCTTGGGGACCTGTTTCATTCAAGGTATTCATGTCAGGCACATCGGGGAACTGAGGTTCACTGGCAATTACGTTTTGTGTGAAACCCTCAGGCAATAAGAACGGTTGCGCTGCGTTACCGCCCGGAGTGCAAGCGGCAGATGTAAGTAGGGGCTCAAACTGAAATGGACCTTTGGTTTCAGTTGAAGTAGTAAGGGCTGTCGATGCAAGACTGTTAACAATGATCGCGCCCATCACCGTGACGGCAGCGATTGTTAGGTGGATTGTTCTTGTGATGGATGTTGATGGCCTTCGGTTTGACATTCAAGAGTCTCCCTTCCCGTGTTGTTGAATTTCGAGTAATCCATGTGGTGATTGTTGGACTAAGCAGACGTCGACCTCGACTTCAGACGTAAGTTGTCCGAGACATTTGTCACCACACAATTTTTTCGTTCGAGAAATTCTTATCTGCGTGAGGCTACGCGCTGGTTACAGTCACGCTAAATGAGCGTTAAGTTATGAGACCGGATCGAAGTTCTTGTCCCTTTAGCGACAGAGCGGGAGATGTCGTTCAGACGTTTTTTAAACGTCGTTCTAATCTGGTTGGCGTGAGCGCTGAGCTCTCGGTCAGTCGCCGGACGAGCCCTGGACTGTCGCTGCTTGTGAGCGACGTGAGCGGAAGAATGAGGTGCGGTCGAGAACGCTTTCCTGGAATTGTTCCAGGTAAAGATAGATGACAGGCGTGATGTAAAGCGTTATGAACTGCGAAACAACCAGGCCGCCAACCACTACTAATCCCAACGGTTGACGAGACGAACCATCCGCGCCATAGCCGAGTGCGATCGGGAGTGCGCCGAATACTGCGGCCAAAGTCGTCATGAGTATTGGCCGGAACCGGTCCATGCTGGCGTCGTGAATTGCTTTGTCTGCCGCTTCACCGTGTTCGACACGTTGACGCGCAAAGTCGACGATGAGAATACCGTTCTTTTTAACGATTCCCATCAGCATGAACATTCCGACAAAAGCGTATAGCGAGGCCTCTTGTCCAAAGACCAGAAGTGTTAATAAGCCGCCGACCAGCGCTGTCGGCAAGGTCGATAATACTGTCAATGGATGCACGTAGCTCTCATACAAAATCGCGAGAATCACGTACATCACAAAGACGGCAAGCGCCATTAATACAGTCAGACTGTTAACTGTGCTTGCAAATGTTTGTGCTTCACCCTGGAGGTCGGATCGAACACCAGGAGCCACAACTTCGTCCGCCGCCTTGTGAGTGAAACTGATCGCATCACTGAGTGCCACGCCTGGTTTGAGGTTAAAGAACAAGGTCATGCTGGTGAACTGGTTCAAGTGATTGACTGTTTGCGGGCCAAGCGTTGTCTTCCACGTTACCAATTCGCTTAGAGGTATTAATCTCTGACCATCATCTGACTTGATATAAAGAAGAGAAAGATCCTCCGGATTTTGGCGGGCCGAATCTTCCATCTCCAGGATCACCTGGTATTGGTCTTCCGGCTTCTTGATCAGATAGAGATAGTTTTGCGAGTAAGCATTGCGTAGGAGTGTCAGAATTCGCGCCTCCGACACGCCAAATGTTTTTGCCTGCTCACGGCGAATATCGATATTCAAGTTTGGAGTGTTGCTGAAAAAGTCAGACGAGACGCTAAGGAAGCCCGGATACTCCATCAGCTTCCCCATTAACTTCTGGCCAGACTCATACACCTGTTGCGGATTCGCGCCGGAAACTGCGAACGCATACTGGCCTTGTTGCTGACTCGTCACGCCTGTGCTGATCTCCAACACTGGAAAGGGTCTCAGGAATGTCATTAACCCTGGGATCGTGTTCAGCTTCCCCATCATTTCCGCAGTCACGTGCGCAATTGGCCCACGTTCCGCAGGAGGCTTAACCAGGGTGAATACGATGCCCTGGTTGGCAGCTAGAAAGCCTGTGGCGCCAGTCAATGTAAAGTCGGTGATTACATTCGGATCCTGCTGCAGCGTTTGATCGACACGATCTTGCAGCGCCTGCATTTGCTGTGGGGATGAACCTTCTGCCGCAATGAATGCTCCCCAGATGACGCTGCTATCACCGGGAGGAAGAAACGACTTCGGAACCAGGATGAATAACCCGATCGTCCCGGCGAGGCAAACTATCCAAATCACCAACGATAGCCAACGATGACGCAAGAACCACCAAAGCGAGCTTCCGTAGACCGCGAGGATCCTTCGCTCAATGGCGCCAATAACCCGTTCGACCCAGGTTTTCTTTGAACCCTCACCGCGCGACTGCAACAGCCGAGCACACATTAGGGGTGTTAACGTCAGCGACACTAACCCAGAGGCAAGAATGGAAATAACGATCGTGACGGCAAATTCACGAAAGACTCGTCCGACGAGTCCGCTCATAAAAAGGAGCGGAATGAATACCGCGGCTAATGAGATAGTCATTGATACGATCGTGAAACTGATTTCTTTCGCACCATTGATTGCCGCCTCGAATGGTTGTTCGCCACGTTCCATGCGGCGAACAGTGTTTTCCAGAAATACGATGGCGTCATCTACTAAGAACCCAATCGCCAACGTCAGGGCCATCAACGACAAATTGTCCAGGCTGTAACCTAACGCTCGCATCGCCATGAACGTGATTAACAGCGACAGCGGTAGAGCAACTGTCGGAATCAGTGTGTCTCTCGCGCGGCCCAGGAACACGAAAATCACCATCACCACCAGAACGAATGCGATTATCAGTGTCATTCGAACGTCGCTGACGGAATGCACAATTGTTTGTGAGCGGTCGTAAATTGGCGTGATACGTATGGAACCAGGAAGTTCCGCCGCAACGGTCGGCAGTATTCCGTAGATACTTTTCGAAACTTCTACCGCGTTGGCGCCCGCGCGTCGGTTGACTGCAACTATCACTGTTGCCGAAGGAACAGAATAACCGCGCACCCAAAACCGCATGTTTACCCGCTCGTCTTGTACCGAATCCTTCACGGTAGCCACGTCACGGAGATAAATCGGCGACGCAGTTGTGCCGCCGACAATCAGGTTGCGGTATTGCTCCGCAGTTTCGAGCTGACCTTGTGGCCTAAGAATAGCCGTGTGTGATTCGCTATCCAGCTGACCAGCTCCGGTTACATTTGTTCCGCTTCTTATTGCCGCATTCAGATCATCTATGGAAATGCGGCGCGCCCACATCGCAGAGGGGTTGGCTTTAATTCGAATGGCCGATTTCGTTCCGTATACGACGACTTGAGACACACCCGGCAGAATACTGATGCGCTGGCCCACTTGCGTGCTGGCGTAGTTATAGAGTTGACCTTGAGTAACCGAATCACTGGTCAATGCGAGATACATGATCGACTGATCATTCGGGTTGCTCTTTGAGTATGTAGGTGGCGATGGCAGGTCCGGCGGCAGACTGGACGTTGCTTGAGAGATGGCTGTCTGAACATCGGTTGCGGCTGCATCGATGTTCTTGTCGAGATCAAATTGAAGAGTGAAGCTGGCGAATCCCTGCGTGCTCCGAGAGGTCACCACTTCAAGCCCGTTGATCTGCATGAACTGACGTTCAAGTGGCGTGGCTATATTGTTAGCAACAGTATCTGGGTTCGCTCCAGGATAACCTGCCTGTACTTGGATTACCGGATAGTCAACTGCCGGCAGATCGTTTACCGGAAGTTGAGAATAGCTCAGCATTCCGAAGAGAATTACCGACAGCGTAAGCACAGCCGTCATCACAGGGCGACGAATGAATGGTTCCGAGAGATTCATGATTTCGGGGCGCCCACATTGGTCGGATTTGCTGCGTCGCGGGGTTGCTCGATTAGGACCTTGCCGCCCGGCGTTACGCCGAGCTGACCAGTAACAACGACCCGTTCACCTGCCTGCACTCCCTGCTCTATTACGATCAACTCTCCCTGACGTTGGCCCAACATCACCACGCGCTGTTCAGCAGTTGAATCGGCTTTAACAACATAAACATAGGTCCCTTTCGCTGACGTTTGGGGCGCGGTGACTGGCACCAGGACCGCCTGATGGATCGTGTTCAGAATCAAACGGACGTTAACAAACCGACCGGGCCAGAATCGATGGCCTGAGTTCGGAATCGTAGCGCGAAGATTTACCTGCCCCGTTGCATCCTGAACTGCATTGTCGAGAAAGGTCAGCTGTCCCACAACCGGATCCTCAGGGTTATCTGGAAGTCGAACCTCGGTGCTGAGTTTTCCAGCACGCATCTGTTGCTGAACTACACTCAAACTGTTCTGCGAGATCGTGAAGTCTGCGTAGATTGGATCCAATCGCTCAATTACCAGCAGCGTGTTGCTTGCATTGCCACCATTTCCGGAACTACCACCGCCGGAACCACCTGGATTAATAACGTTGCCAATGTCGACGAGTCGTTGTCCCGCCCGGCCATCAATCGGCGAATGAATAAAGCAGTAACTGATGTCTACTTTGGCGCGATCTACTGCAGCTGAATCAACTTTTATTGTTTCTTCTGCGCTGTTGACGGCTGCGCGAGCTGCTTCGGCTGATGCCTTCAACGAATCGTAGTTCGCACGCAGTTGTTCGTATTGCTCGCGCGGAACGACACCCTGTTGGACCAGCGTCGCATATCGTTCAACCTGAGCCAATCCCCAGTTGGCCTGCGCTACTTCTCGTGCGAGATTCGCTTCAGCCTGTTTTTTCAAAGCGACGCTTCTCGCAAGATTGGCCTGTTGCTGTTTGAGATTGGCTTCAAAAGGGCGAGGATCGATCGTGAAGAGCAGTTGCCCTTGCTTCAAGTTGGCGCCATCTACGAAATGAATCTTTGTGATACGTCCAGACACTTGTGGTTGAATTGAAACGACTTCCCTGGCAACCGTTTTGCCAATCGCATCAATGTAGGTCGGGACATCCTGGCTGACTGCCGCGGTCACCTGAACGGGTGATGGTGGTCGATCAAAGCTCGGCTGGGCCTTACTGCCGCAACCGATTACGGCGAGCATAAGCAATCCTTCAGCCGCTAGCAGAATTACCAGGCGATAGAACATGCTCTTGTAATTTGACATGCAGTACCTGACTCTCCCGGTGCCCTCGAATACTAGGAAGACGTTTCTTATCGATGTGCAGGGTTACGAGTCGATTGGTTTTACGATGAGCTAAAATGTTGGGTTCAGTCTCTCATTTTCAGACTCCAACCTCAAATCACCAAAATGACGCAAGGAGTACCTCCCTGGAGTGCGGTGGCCCGGCACCGC
>F14TC_100177987_pt1 | contig 15240 bp, 11 predicted proteins | sample KannatnBrdUF14TC_FD_10806 | JGI IMG/M metagenome (IMG submission 10806)
CACTACCTTTCGTGGAAGGCCCGGCAGCATGGTTTCGATTCGCGCTTCATAAGTCTGGCAGAGGAAGTAAACTCGCGCATGCCTGAACACGTTGTGCAGTTGGTTTCGGATGGCCTGAACGACGAATGTAAACCCATGAAGAATTCCCGAATCCTTTTGCTTGGCGTGGCCTATAAGAAAGACATCGACGACGTCCGTGAAAGTCCCGCGCTGTCGATCATTGATCGTCTACGCGCGAAGGGAGCGCATGTTCGATACCATGATCCTTGGGTTAAAGAGGTGCGCTTCGACGATGCGCACACGGAAGGCGGTGGCGAACCCTTGCAATCTGTTCCGCTGACCGACGAAGAGTTGAACAGCACCGATTGCCTCATCATTGTCACCGATCACAGCCAGATCGATTACAAGCGGGTTTGTTCGCTCACACCGCTGATCGTCGATACTCGTAATGCGCTCAACGGGGAACTCCGAAAGACTAGTTCGGCGAGAATCATCCGACTTTGATCTATCCGTTGTCTTTCCGTAGATAGGTCATATGGGTCATATATAGGTCCTATCCGGACCTATCTATGCCACAGAGAACCGATAGAAGTTTATGCTCAAGGTCATTAATGTTGTCGGCGCTCGTCCAAACTTCATGAAGGTCGCGCCAATCGTCGCCGCCATGAAGAAGCGACCACATATGTTTCTTCCGCTCGTGGTGCATACCGGCCAGCATTACGACGTGGCAATGTCCGATACTTTCTTTTCCGATCTGGAGCTTCCCACACCGGATACTCATCTAGGCGTTGGTTCAGGCACTCATGCTGCACAAACTGCCGCTGCCATGGAGCGATTTGAACCCCTGGTAAAAGACGAGAAACCTGATTGGGTCGTGGTTGTTGGCGATGTCAACTCGACGCTTGCGTGCGCGCTAGTCTGTGTGAAACTCGGAACCAAAGTAGCTCATGTGGAAGCTGGTCTGCGTAGCCGTGACCGGACGATGCCGGAAGAAATCAATCGGATCCTGACGGATCAAATTGCCGATTTACTATTTACCACTTCAGCGGATGCCGATCAGAATCTGATTGCAGAAGGCATTCCCGCCGAACGCATTCGATTGGTGGGCAACGTCATGATCGACTCGCTAATCAAGAATCTCAAACGTGCCCAGCAGTCGACTATCAAGAATCAACTGGACCTAACGGAAGGTTCCTATGCGGTGCTCACGCTGCATCGGCCTTCCAATGTTGATAACCGCCAGACGTTTACTCGAATACTAGACGCACTCGAGGCCATCAGCAGATCGCTTCCAATCGTTTTTCCAGTTCACCCACGAACGCGGAAAACGATTGCTGACCTGGGATTGGCTAAGCGCGTAGAGGCCATTAGTAATCTTCGGCTCATCGATCCACTTGGCTATCTCGACTTCATCAATCTCTACAGCGGCGCGCGGCTCGTGCTGACCGATTCCGGCGGAATACAGGAAGAAACAACTTTTCTGGGTATCCCCTGCCTCACATTACGTGAAAACACGGAACGTCCCGTGACGGTGCAACTAGGAACAAACGTGATCGTCGGTACCGACACGCAAAGGATCATCGCTGCGGCAACAACGGCTCTAAACGGTTCGTCGGGCAGGCAGTCGCAACCAGTTCCTTTTTGGGACGGACACACCGCGGATCGAATTCTCGACGCTCTCGAAGAAGTTTCAATCAATACCTGAAGAATTAATGAGCGTACTAACCAAACTGAAGCGCGCGGCTCGTGGGGAGGTAAAACCAACAACCGCCGCGCTCGAAACGTTGCGGCGCGCCCGTGTATCTCTCTCACGGCGCGCCGAAATGCGTCTACTTCAGCAGGTTACGCCCCTGCAGACCAGGCTGCGGCGTCCATTTGCCGAGATGACGGAGGAACAACTTTCGTCGCACTTCAACAATAGAACTGAGCCGCTTTTCTTTCCGGCATTTCGCGACCCCGCCACGAAAACGATCCAACTCCAGCAATTTCCTTCGGAAACAGCCGAATTAATTGCTTCCGCAAAAAAGATTGCAGTCGAACATCGGTGGGAGTTGCTCGGCTTCGGTGAAAAGAGTTTCGGCGAAAAGATCGAGTGGCGTCGAGATCCACTGTCTGGCTATGTCAGTCCACTGGTTTATCACCGTGACGTGCAACTCATGCGAGACGATGGCTCAGATGCGCGCGTTCTTTGGGAACTAAACCGAATGGGTCACATGATCACGTTAGGCCGCGCGTATGTTGTCGCCCAAGACGAGACGTTCAGTGCCGAGTTCCTTAAACAAGTACAGAGTTGGAGCGACCAGAATCCGTTCGGCCAAGGGATAAACTGGCACTGTGCAATGGAAGTAGCGCTGCGCGGAATGAATCTTCTGGCCGCGTTCGAACTGTTTCGTAATTCGCCACAATTAACACCATCTTCCATTTGTCACCTTATAACCCTGCTCGATCAGCACGGTGCGCATATCCGTCGGAACCTGGAGTTTTCTTACCTCGCAACAAGCAATCACTACTTTACCGATGTTGTTGGTCTGCTCTGGCTTGGCATCATGGTGCCCGAACTTAGTGACTCGGAAGAATGGCGCGAGTTCGGTTTTCACGAGATGTTGCGCGAAATGGAGAAGCAGGTCCTGCCTGATGGAGCGGACTTTGAGTCGTCAACCGGCTACCATCGACTCATTGTCGAATTGTCGCTCTATTCTTTTCTGCTTTGTCGCTCTAACGGGATTGAAATACAACAGAAATACTGGGACAAGCTTCGATCGATGCTTGAATACATGCGTTACTACGTTAGACCAGACGGATCAGCACCGCTGATTGGCGACTCTGATAGTGGCCAGGTACTCCCGATTCGGCGCCGAACAGCCGACAATCATGGGTATCTCTTGTCTATCGGAGCGGTGGCTTTCGATGAGCCGTTCTTAAAATCGAGAAATGCCGAACCTTCGGTGGAACTGCTGTGGCTGTCAGGTGTCGAAGCCCTCGAAAAATTTCAGACGCTTCCCGCCACGGAGCCTCCGCGCTCAAAAAGTTTTCCCGATGCGGGAACGCACATCGTTCGCGACGCAGATCTCTATCTCTGCTTCAACACAAGTGGAACGGGGATTCACGGACGAGGTTCCCACGGCCACAACGATGTCTTAAGCATTGAAGTCTCGGCTTGTGGGCGAACCTTTATCGTTGATCCCGGTACTTACGCGTACACTGGCAACTTACCCGCTCGTCATCGATTTAGATCGACAGCGTATCACTCCACGGCAGAGGTCGATGGGCAGGAACAGAACACGATGGATGCGAATGCTCCATTTGTTATCGGAAACGAAGCACAGCCGAGGCTTCTTCTTTGGGAAACGAAACAGGATTTCGATAGAGTGATGGCCGAGCACCATGGCTATGCGCGGCTATCTAATCCCGTGATTCACAGACGCACTGTGACGTTCGACAAAGGGAACCGTTGTTGGCTGCTCGATGATGAGTTCCGCGGAGAAGGTGAGAACAACGTCTCAATTCGATTTCATTTCGACTCGGGGTTGAAAGTGACAACTCAAAACGACGCTGTAATAGCTCATGATCAAAAGTCAGGGTCAAAGCTCGTAGTTTTGGCGATTACCCTCGCGTCCGAGCCGCTGCTTGAGGTTCAAGCCACATCACATGATTATGGAGAACGCCGGGACTCGATCACGGCCTGTTGGAATACAACCAACAAGCATTCGAAGGTAAGTTGGTTGATTGTTCCCGTTTGTGCAGATGAGCGCGAAGCGGATCGACTGAACAGTTGCACGACGGCATTCGAACTGCCAAATCGACACAAAGTATCGAATGAATACTGAAGATTTTTTTGTCTGACCTCGTAGGTTGAGTTTAGGTAATGTGTGGAATCTGTGGAGTTTGGGAATACGGAGCCAGCGAGGGTCGCGTGACCGAGTCCCTGCTTGGCCGTATGCGCGATCAGATGAAGCACCGTGGTCCGGATGACTCCGGCGAGCTCGTTTTTGACAACGCTCGTGGTGGTTTCGGCTTTCGCAGACTATCGATAATTGACCTCTCTGCTGCCGGTCATCAGCCAATGCACGGTTGCGACAGCCGGACCTGGCTGGTATTCAACGGTGAAATCTACAACCACGCCAAATTGCGCGAGGGGTTAGAAAAACGCGGGCACGTTTACCGATCTAAGACTGATTCCGAAACTATTCTTCATCTATATGAAGAACGTGGAATAGACTTCGTTCATGATCTTGAGGGTGACTATGGGATCGCGATCTGGGATGCAAACCGCGAACAGCTGCTATTAGTTCGCGATCGCATAGGTGTTAAGCCGCTTTACTATTACTTCAAAGATGGCCGCTTCATCTTCGCATCTGAGATCAAGGCGATTCTTCAACACCCCGCGGTTACTCCTGACATTGATGAGCACGCTCTCTATCATTACCTGACTTTTCTGACTACACCTGCACCGTCGACTCTGTTTCGAGACATACAAAAATTACCAGCTGGTCACTTGCTGATCGTCAGCCGCAGTGGCTGCGCCGAGATCCGCCAGTACTGGGATGCGTTACCACCGGCGAATGCAACCGAGCGCACTGATGAAGACCACAAAACTGAGATTATCCGTTTGCTGCGCGAATCAATTAGCAAACGAATGATGTCAGACGTGCCCTTCGGTGTATTCCTATCGGGTGGAGTTGACTCCTCGGCGAATGTGGCATTGATGTCTGAACAGATGTCTCGTCCGGTTGATACCTTTACGGTAGGTTTTCGCGACGCTGAGTATCTTAACGAGCTCGACTCCGCGCGCAGGATCGCTAAGCAGTTCAATACGAATCATCATGAGGTGATTATTTCCGAGAAGGAAATGCAAGAGTTTCTTCCGGGTTTGGTCTTTCATCAGGATGAGCCAATAGCGGATCCCGTCTGTGTTCCGCTGTACTACGTATCGAAACTGGCGCGCGATTCAGGAACGATTGTGATTCAAGTAGGTGAAGGCTCCGACGAGATATTTAGTGGGTATCAGAACTATGTCCGGTACTTGAGAGTCTACGAACATTTCTGGCGCCACGCGGAGAATCTACCGCTCGCGTTACGCCGCACGATAGCGAACATTTCCCGCCCTGCTCTTGAAGCAAGCGGAAGAAGACAGAATGCTGTTGAATTGATCCGGCGCTTAGGGGCGGATGAACCGTTGTTTTGGGGTGGCGTAATTGTTTACGACGAAGGTCTGAAAACGCGCGTTCTTTCTCAAGCATTACGTGCACGACTCAACGGTCATTCGTCCCTCAACGTGGTGAATCGATACCTGAAACGGATTGAGGTCGCTCGACCGCATTCGGAGTTCTTGGCGCGGATGACCTACCTCGAATTGAAGCTCCGGTTACCAGAACTGTTGCTGATGCGCGTTGATAAGATCACCATGGCTACGAGTGTTGAAGCTCGCGTTCCGTTTTTGGATCATCGTCTGGTTGAATATGCTATGGGTGTGCCGCGCTCGCTCAAGGTAGAGGGCGCTAGTGGTAAGCACATTTTGAAACGAGCCCTGGAGGATATTCTTCCGCGCGATTTGCTCTATACGAGAAAACGCGGATTCGGTGCACCAGTTCGAGAGTGGTTTAGATCAACGCTGGGCGGCTGGTTTGATTCTCACGTGCTGAATTCTCCGATGCGCAAACGCGATTTGCTCGATTACAACTTTGTCAACAAGATGTTCAGTGAGCATCGCAATCAATCGAAGGATTGGGGCTTTCATCTTTGGGCGTTGCTGAACTTGAGTCTGTGGTACGAACAGTGGATTGATCGAGGTTAGACGCCGAAGCTTGGACCAAAAGTTATTACATTTTCCCAAAGCCGTTGCTGTTACTTTCATTACGCGTCTCGTGATGTTAGCTGGAGCTCTCGGCACGAGCATTACAGTTGGTCGTTGGTTGGGCGCTGAAGGAGTCGGTTCACTTGCGGTCATCAATGTGACTGTCGCATTGGGTGTGCAACTTGGCTGCTTCGGACTTCCGTCAGCCAACACCTATTTCATCTCGCGCAATCGCAACGATCTAGCCAGGATTTGGTCCAACGCCTTCTTCTTTGCACTGGTTGCTGGCGTGCTCATTGCGATCCTGATAGTTGTTACCGCGCGATTACGGCCATCGGCCTTCGGCCAGGTCACACCTTGGCTAATTACGATCGCCGCCAGCTCACTCCCATTTCAATTGATTTCACTGCTCGGTCTCAACGTTTTTCTGGCTATGGGCCAGATCAGTCGTTTTAACTTTACGGAGGCCGCCTACCAGCTTGCCTTGCTCGTAAATGCGCTCGTTGCGCTCGTCGCATTGCGTTCTGGTCTGCAAACGCTGGTGTCATTAAATGCTGGTTTGGCGGTAGCCACAGGCGTAATCATTGTTCTCGTAGTTCGACACGTTGCAAAAAACATCGGCGAAAAATCATCCTGGTTTGACCTGACGACTTTTCGCAAAACGCTTCGTTATGGCCTGAAGTTTCACATCGCGGTAGTGTCAGCCATCGTCATTGTGCGTGCCGACCTGTTGCTGGTGAATCACTTTCGGGGTCCAAAGGAAGCAGGTGTTTATGCCGTCGCAGGGCAAATGGCCAACTTGTTGATGCTGTTTCCCGCCGTCATCGCTACACTCCTTTTCCCTCGTACCTCCGCAGACCCCGACCCTCAGGCGCGATTGACGATGCGTGTTACGCGTCACACTGCTTTCATCTTGTTGATTGTTTGCTTAGCGGCAATACCATTCAGTTTTGCTCTGCCGCTGATCTACGGCAGTGCCTTCGAAAACTCGACTCTGCAACTCCTAATCCTTCTGCCCGGTGTTTATCTCTTCGGAATCGAATCCGTACTGGTTCAACACTTCACTGGATCAGGCTTGCCGCTCCCCATACCCCTGTTTTGGATTGGTGTTGTAATCTGCAATCTAGCATTGAACATGATGTTTATTCCGACATACGGCGCAAAAGCAGCGGCGATCATTTCCTCCTTCACATATGCTCTGATTTTCCTGTTGGTCGCGATTTATTTCCGCGTCAAGACCGGTAACAATCTATTAAGCGCGCTAGTGATGCAGCGCGAAGAGATGCGAGCGCTCATCAGGCCGACACGTCTTGGTTTGTTTTCCGAATAGATATAGGCGCTCGCCTGTTCTTGATGGTTTCGAACGGCTTACGAAAACGGCCAGACGCAGGGGACGAAGAGGTTGCGCAGAGAAAAGCCATCCAGACTGAATTAGCGTATGAAGGTTGTGTTGCTGGCAGTTGACGGTGATGAGGCACGTGCACGAGCGGTGCTGCAAAACACGTTTGCTGATCCGCATATCGAAGCTGTATCGCGTCTGAAGATCGAGTCTGCCGGAGTAACACAGCGGATCAGGCTGGTGCGGGCGTTACGTCCACAGGTCTTCGCAATCTCGATGGAGAATCTCGACTGGCAGCGTGGGCAGACGCTGCTCTCACTTTTTGGCGGAATGTCCGGTGCCAAAGAAATCGTTGCCTTAGATCATTCTGGCCGGTTTCGCCGTGAAACAAACACTGAGATCATTTTGCGGGCGCCTCTGCGGTTGCTGCGGGAAGCATGGTTAAGTGTGTCCGCGATCTGGCAATCGCGCCGCCAACTGGTCCAGCTCGAAAAGGCAGTGAGACAAACCAGCATAAATTCACTAGAGCGTACAGCGACAAACAAGAGTTCGCCGCAGATTGTATTTCTGCGAGCTACACCTGGACCAGGCACTCAGGCCGGGGGAGCCTCAAGCCATATCAACGGCTTCATTAATGCGGCTAAAGCCGAAGGAGCGAACATCAGCGTAATTAGCAACGACGAGATTGCAGGCTTGGACCATACTAGCGTTCCATTTACCGTAGTGCCGTTAGAGGCCACTGGTCTGACGCGTTCCGCGTTTGATCTTCGTAACAATCTGCTCTTCTCAGCCGGTGCTCTGGAGCTCATCAAGAGCGAGCCACCTGACTTCATTTATCAACGCTACAGCCGGTTTACCTGGGCTGGCGTCACGGCCAGCCTTTTAGTTAAGAGACCGTTGTTTCTCGAGTATAACGGGTCGGAAGTTTGGGTCGGCAAACATTGGGACGAGGCCGGTATGTTTGATTTGCTGCAGAGATTCGAGCAGTTGAATCTCGAGGCAGCAGCGCGGGTTTTCGTAGTTTCAGAAGTCGAACGACGGAACTTACTTCGGGCTGGCGTTTCGGACGAAAAAATAGTGGTGAACCCAAACGGTGTGGACGTAGAAATGTTTCGCCCGGGAATCGGAGGCGAAAGAGTCCGTGCCGAACTGGGGGTCGAGCCTGACGAACAGCTTGTTGGTTTTGTTGGCACATTTGGACCATGGCATGGTGTGCTGGAATTAGCCAAGGCGATTACTCTCGTACCGCGTGAGTGTCGGTTACGGTTTCTGATGGTTGGCACCGGTAAGCTCAAGAATGAAACTGAAGTGATGCTTAAGAAGTCGGGTGTGGCGGATCAAGTGGTTTTTACGGGCGCGGTTCCACATGACCGCGTTCGAGGGTTGCTCGACGCGTGCGGTATCTTAGTGGCGCCCCACATTCCGTTGGCCGATGGCAGCGACTTCTTCGGTTCGCCAACAAAACTTTTCGAATACATGGCGATGGGTAAAGGAATCGTCGCCAGCCGCTTGGGCCAGATCGGTGAAGTATTGGTTAACGAAGAAACAGCGTTGTTGGTTGAGCCGGGTAATCCGGTGGAACTGGCGAATGCGATCGTACGCCTTTCAGGTTCACCTGAGATGCAAAAGCGGCTTGGCGAAAATGCGCGACGAGTAGCAGTTGAAAGATACACTTGGCGGCACAATGCGCGACGGGTTCTAGGTGCATATAACGAATGGAAGTTGAGTTAGTGGCAAGGGCTCGGTGCACGGGTGAAGTCCGTGCGTGAGCAGAGCAGTCTTGCGAGGGAGTCGTGAGCGGTTTAGCTAAAGAAAAAATTCGAGCGCGCGAGCAATGGGGCCATGACCCATGCGGAGCCGAGTACGCTCGCGGGCATGAACTGGGTACGCGTGTCTTCTTTGATGCTGTCGAACGCAATCGCTACACGGAATACGCACCATGGATGCCGAAAGTCATGGGCTTCGATCGGTTTGCCGGTGCGTCATTACTCGAGATTGGGTGCGGCATGGGCACTGATCTCCTTCAGTTCGCCCGCGGTGGTGCGTCATGTACGGGAATAGATTTGACTCCGCGGTCCATTGAGATCACTCGACACCGGTTCGCCTTGTATGGTTACGAAGGATCATTCATGGTGTCTGATGGAGAACAGTTGCCGTTTCGATCGAATACTTTTGACGTCGTGTATTCGAACGGCGTTCTTCATCACACACCAAATACTGAGGCAGCGATTCGTGAGATTCATCGAGTTTTACGGCCGGGCGGAGTTGCAAAAGTGATGCTTTACCATCGCAACTCTCTAAACTACTGGGTTGAGATCGTTTTGCGTCGTGGCATTCTTGGAGGTGAATATCTCTGCGGCCGATCTTCGGAAGATATCATGAGTCGCGTAATTGAATTCAGCGAGCACGAATCTCGCCCGCTTGTGAAGGTATACAGCAGGAAACAAGCCGGTGACCTATTCACGCAGTTCAAAAATGTAACGGTCGAAGTCGAACAGCTAACACCCGCGGAATTGCGTTTTCTCGCTCCGCTCATTTCGGACTCGTTGTTCGGCAGGCTTCGTCACACAATCGGGTGGAATATGATCATTACAGCACGCAAGGAGCAGCTCAATCGATAAAGCGCAGCAAAGTGGTGTGTTTTCTCTGGGCAAAGTCGTCGCCATACTACTCATCATCGCGCTCGCCCTGGTCGTACGCGGACTAACGGCCAACTTTGTCCGTGCTCACCTTGATGATCCCGGATGGTTTCAAAGCGGATCATTCGCCATTTTCGATCGGCAGGCACGAGATGTACTTGATGGACGGCAATCCCTTTTCTGGATTCCCGATTCCACCAGGACCGATCTTATTCAATATCCGCCAGGGAACCTGGTTTGGGTAGGCGCAATTTATGCGGCTACAGGTGCGCGATCAGCTGAATCAGTTCAACGAGTGCAGTGGTTCATGGATGCACTGGCAGTGTTGTTAATCATTGCGATCGCAGTCACCGCATATAACTGGACCGTTGGTGTCACAGCAGGCATTTTGGCAGCGCTGTCACCGCTTCTATCACTGTATGCAGCGACGCCGGGTGCCGACGTACCGACGAGTTGGTTAATACTTGCTGCTGTTTGGCTCTCGCTCCTGGCGTACAAGCGTAAATCCCTCGGCTTCGCGATTGGTGCAGGAGCGTTGTTGGGTCTGTCGTGTTGGGTTCGTGTCAATCCTCTCTTTCTTTTTATTGCGTGGGGCATTGCTTTTTATCTCCTCCTAAGTGCAAGCAGGAAACATCGCGTTCGGCTTGCTGCCGCCGTAGCCGTCGCTACGTTGCTCGTAATCGGCCCGTTGATCACTCGGAATTTAGTAGTTTTTTATCCAGAGATAGCTCCAACTGGTCTGAACATCGGTTGGAACTTACTGGCAGGTATTGGCGAGACAGATCGGGGGGCTGAGCTTGGAGCTCCCTGTTGCGATGCAATAGTGATTGAGCAGGATCGACGTGACCTGGGCCTACCTCCTGATGCACCACTCGGCCTGGTTTATCCAGATGGCATTCGACGCGATCGTGAGCGAGGACAACGCGCACTCGCCATCATAAAGGCTCATCCAGTCTGGTATACGGGCGTCATGTTGAAACGCGCACTGGGCCACCTCAAACTCGCAGGCAAACCTGTCGCAAGTCTGGGCAGTGCCGGTGTAAATGTGACCAGTGCTAAGTGCTTACCTGCACAACTTCAGTTTATTCCGATATCAACCGCGGTAAATGTTTTAGGTTCAGTTCAGAGCCTCCTGCGCTACAGTGCACTTCCGTTCATGCTCTGGGGACTCTGGGTAGGCCTACGTGCTGACTTTCGGATGACAGCGCTTCTTCTGTCGACCGTCATCTACTTCCTGGCAACGCTTGCAGTTGGTCATTCGGAGATACGGTATGGGTTGCCGATGCAGGCACTGCTGGTCGTGTTTCAGGCAGTTGGAGTCTGGGATGCGAGTGCACGGTTGGCAAAGCTGGAAAAACGGTCCGTTCAGTTCGTAAGAACTCCTGGTGATGAGAGAATTTAGGAAGATTACTTGGCGGCTGATCGAGACAGCGGCTGGGGTTTCGTATTTCGCTGCGCTGAAAAACGATATCGCAAGAGATTTGAGGTGAACTCAACCACTGCTTTCGGCTTTACGAAAGAACCCCTGGCATCATTCGCAACGAAATGGACAGGTGTTTCACCGATCTTCAATCCGAGTTCGCGCGCGCGGATGACAATTTCAGCGTCGGCAAACCAGTCGTCAGATTGCAGGTTCAGTAGTTCGTATTTGTCGCGCCGGATTATTTTAGGTTTGGAATTGATGTCGCGGACCTTGAATCCAAAGAGAACTCGAAACAACCCGTTGTATACCAGGGAGATGAAACGTCGATACAGGCCATCGTCGCGTACGACTCGATAAGTTTTTGTTAGGTCCAGATCCTCCAGTTCACATTTCAGAAGACAAGCTACGATAGATTCGGGTGGAAACTGCCCATCGCCATCGATAACTCCTATGTAAGTTCCGCGCGCCGCATCGAGACCCATGCGCATATCCCAACCCATCATGCCCTGCTTGGGCCTGATTACGGTTCGGATATTAGGCGACCGGTCAGCCAGTTTTCTCACTACCTGTGGGGTTTCGTCGTCGCTTCCCTCAATGTAGTTACCGACGAGGATCAGTTCCCATGAAAAGTTGCAACGCGACAAAGTTCGCTGCAATCGTTCTACAAATGGAATAATGTTTTCTCCGCTGCGATAGCAGAGAACCACAAGTGAAAAATGGGGATCGGCCACGCAGTGATGGTATACGGAACGGGATCTGGCGGCAACGGCTTTGGTGAACTGAGATCAAGAGAACCTTGCGAATACTAATTACCGGTGCGTCGTCGAACCTCGCTGTCGGAGTTATACGGCGTCTGCTCAAGAACTCCGATGTGGAGATTTGGTGTAGTCGCCACCAGACACAAATCCCGATCGTCGACGGCAGGTTGCGCATACTTGACCTGGATCTTGAATCAGATTTCGATTCATCATTATCCGAACGCGCTTTTGATACGGTCATACATTTTGCCGCTTTAACTCATTCCTTCGATGAACGTCGGTACTGGAGCGTTAATCTTGATGCAACCACCCGACTAGCGCACACGGTCTATGAGAATGGTTGTCGAAATTTTGTCTACATCAGCACACGCTGCGCGATCGAGGGCGCAGGAGCTTATGGCGAATCGAAGCTTGCGGCTGAACGCGAGCTGCAAAAACTTGAGTGGAGAAGTCTTTTAATCATTCGTCCCGCTGAAGTCTATGGAGCGAACGGCAACGAGGGGATCGATCGGCTGCTTGCAATCGCACACAAATGGCGAATCGTTCCGGCACTGTTTGGCAATTCGAATTTACTCTTCGCGCCGTTGCATATTGATGACTTCGCAAGAGTTGCCGCGGATTTGATTTTGCAGAATCGGGAGGGCGTCACCATTGAACATCTGTGTGGCCCGGAAGATCTTTCCGGCGTTACTTTAGCGCGCCGAATCAGTCGGAATTATCGTGCGGTTCCGCTGCCGCTATGGTGGCCTTTAGTAGCCGCTGGTTTAAAGATCTTACAGAAGTTTCGACTTTCTGAAGTTAAGCCAGACCAGCTAACAAGGTTAACAACCAGGAAAACGGCAACTGCGGAAAGCGCCCGGATGCAGAATGCCGATTTGCGAGGTTTCCTCCTAGAATAGTAGACCCTATACTTCGGAGCGAGGGCACCAAGTGGAATCAGACGCAAACACCATCACGAATGTTCTGCCGAAGGAAATGATGGTGCATACCTATCCAATCCTCTATGAGGTAGAGCAGTCGCACTGGTGGCATGTCGGAAGGCGTCGAATTATCCGTGAGTTCGTTGAGGAGATCTGTGGGCGAGTAGAGGATCGCACTCCGCAGATACTAGACGTCGGTTGCGGCACCGGAGCGAATCTCCTGATGCTTTCGCAGTATGGCCACGCTGAAGGAGTCGATGTATCTCCCGATGCATTATCATTTTGTCGTGATCGTGGTCTGCAAGAAGTCAGGCAGGGAGCTGCAGAAAAACTTCCTTACGCCGATGCATCGTTCGATTTGGTCACTGCTTTGGACGTAGTCGAACATCTCGACGATGACCTCGCGGGCCTTAAAGAGTTTAGGCGGGTGTTACGCCCCGGCGGACGCGCACTGTTATTTGTCCCCACCTTCATGTTCCTTTGGGGCCTACAGGACGATGTGAGTAATCACCGGCGCCGCTATCGGCTTCCGGAACTTGAGCGCACGCTCTCCGAAGCAGGACTCGAAGTTGAACGATCCACTTACGTGAATATCACGTACTTCGCGCCGATACTATTGATCCGAAAACTGATGAAGCTCACAGGTACGAAAACAGACAGCGAAAATAACATCAACATCCCGGGACTGAATGGTCTATTAGGATCGTTGTTTGGCGCTGAAAGGTTCGTACTTCGCTATACGAATCTGCCCTTTGGCGTGTCCGGGCTTTGCGTCGCACGTCGCCGTGAAACGTGAGGAATCGCAGTTCGTGATTGCATGTCACTAAAGCTGATTACATTAGCGGCATTCACAGTAATTTTTCTGAGCTATATCGCCTTCCCCACAAAGAATTACTACTACGACGGCATCTTCTTCGCGCAAGTAATTGAGAACTCCAAAGGCCTGAACGGATCGCTGCTTCATCCGAATCACCTCCTCTACAACGCTTTTGGGTATTTGCTTTACCGTACCAGCCAGGCGATCGCCTTATCCGTTAGAGCCGTGCAGGTTTTGCAGTTTGCGAACAGTGTTGGCGCCGTTCTTTGTGCGTACGTTTTTTTTCGGATCATAAAGAAGCTATTTTCAGAATACCTCGCGTGGACCCTCACATTCCTGTTTGCGTTTTCTGCGACGTGGTGGAAGTTCTCGACTGACGCGGATGCATACATCTTTAGTGTGCTCTTTCTACTGCTCAGTTTCCATCTACTTTTGCACAAGGATTCACAACCACTCCTACTGCTAATCACTTTCTCGCTCGCGGTTTTCTTTCACCAGCTGGCAATACTTTTTTATCCCATTGCGGTTCTCGGCTTACTCTGGCATCGGGCTCGACACCCACGTCACGTGTTCACTTTTGCAATCGGCGCTTTTGTCGTGGTGTTTGGTTGCTATTGCTTATTTTTCTATCTCGCTTCGGGCTCAACGAATCCCACTCGGTTTGCGCGGTGGATCACGTCCTACTCACCCGACGCAAGTTTTAGTTTCAACCTGCTGAGCAATCTACGTTACACGTTACGTGGGCATGGTCGCCTCTTCTTCGGTGGGCGAGTTAGTGCCCTGCAGGATCTCATGAGGTTCTGGATCGTGATGTTGATAGTTGTGTGGGCAGGTTTGATTGTCGCATTGCTCTTTAAGTCGATCCAGAGCCTGAGAGACCGGCACGATAGCGACTCCGTCCAGTACACTTTGCGATTAGACACCGTCGCAAAACTGTGCATCGTGTGGATCGCAATCTATGAAGTATTTCTTTTCTTCTGGTTACCGCAAAATACTTTCTATCGGTTGTTCTACCTGCCGGCGATTGTTCTTTTGATCGGCTGGGTTATCTCCCACCTAGCTCCAGGACCTCAGCGTCACTACAGGTTGGCTCTGTTCGTCGCCATAATGGCGTTTGCGAATTTCTTGTTCTCGATCTTTCCTTTTGCCCACGTGCAAAAGAATCCGCCATTGGCTCTGGCGCTCGAGATGAATCGTCTGTGGCCGGCTGGGACGGTGATTTATTTCGCATCCGAGAATACCGATAACAACCTTTTCCAATACTTCAACCCGGGTACGCACTGGAAGTCGCTAGTTACAAACCGCCTCGAATCTGACCTGGGACCGATGAGTCGAAACGGGGCCAGCGTTTGGCTTGATTCGTCTGCCATTGATCAGATTTCAAGCACGCCGGCTGGCGCTGACTGGCTGGCGCGTCATGAACAAGCAGGTTCACGTCGAGAGTTGGTTGATCGTTCGTATCGAATTCGATTCATCGAAATAACCCCATGACGACGAAGTGAATGACTCAAGATGCGAACAATTGCAGGTTGGGAAGGGCAGTTTACCCC
>F14TC_100025180_pt1 | contig 15062 bp, 5 predicted proteins | sample KannatnBrdUF14TC_FD_10806 | JGI IMG/M metagenome (IMG submission 10806)
GCTGTTTTTATGCTTCTGTTTTTCCATAATAATTTCTTCGAAACTTTTACCTGAGAGTTTGCTCTCAAGCCAGCTAAAAAGGTCAAATTCGGCAATGTTTGTAAAATTATTTCTGACTTCAAAGACTGAGGTATTTAACCCGTACTCATTTGTTTTTTTATTGTGCTGTTTTGCCTTTAGCTTATCCAGTGATTCTGCAAATAGAGTTAATAACTGATATTTTGAGGAAATACCAGGCAGTTGTTTTAAAAATTCTATTGCAATTTTTTCATCACTGCCTGTCAGGGGACTCTTCTTCAGAAACCTGTAAGTAGTTTTAATTAAGTAATCAAGCAGTTCAAAATTACCGAGCTCATAATGTATTATTAAGTTAATGATCTTTGATTTAACCAGCAGCTTTCTTTCATTGTAACTTTCTTTATCATTAATAATTTTATTTATCCATAACAGCGCTTCATTAAATTTTCCTGCGCCAAAATATCCATAAGCCAGCAGATAAGATAAATGAAGATTGTCGGTTTTTGAAATTGTATTGCTGAATTCTTTCAGGACGTTTTCAAATTGTGCCATGTTATGAATCGCATTTGTGAATTCCCCTTTTTTAAATTGTATTCTTAATTCGAAAATTAATGAAGCCATTAAGTTGAATTCCACGTCAACACCCGAGTATTTACCAGGGTAAGTTTTATCCATAGTCCTTAGCTTCTTAATATAAATTTCAAGTTCTTCATATATGCCAAGATTTAAGCCTGAACCGAGTAAATTGAAAAGGGCTATTCTGTAATTAACGATATTTCTGTAATTAATAATATCTCTTTTTAGTGTATCCGCATTCTTTTCCATTACATCAACTATCTTCTTTCGGTAACCAAAAGCCTCAAGATTTCTTCCAAGGCTGTCATGTACATCGGCAAGAGTATGGAAATATAAATGAAGCGCAGGAAACGATAATGCCTGCTTTTCAGTACGCAGAAGTGGATCATTTATTATATTAACTAATTCCTTTTTTATATCTGCACCGATATGATACGGATTATTGCCTACTATAAGACTTCTTACACGGTAGGAAAGATATCTGTAATCACTTAAATTATTTATTTTGGCTATAATTTCCTTCTCCTCCCTGCATGCTTGTTCAAGATTGATATATTGGTTGCCTTTAAATACATCCATATTAATAAGGTTTTTTTGCCATTTTAAAAGTTCAAGAATTAAAAGAAAGTTATCTGTTCTGTAGGCTTGCTTTAATGCCCTCTTTAAAATTCCTGCGCAGTTTTCAAACAGATCTTTTTCGTAAAGTATTTCTATATATCTTATATCATTTTTAACTTCATTATCGGAATTTGAAGCGGAGTAAAAGCTGTTGAGGCTTTTTAATATCATTTCGGTAAGATAATTTTTCATAACAGGAAAGTATTCTACAAACTTCTCACAAATAAGTTTCTTCTTAATTTCTTTTTCATCGTAACCGTTTCCGCTGCGCGAAATTGCATCAAAGAGCTCAGTGTATTTATTTTTCTCACCAATTATATGTCTGGAAGCATATTTTTTAAAATAAGCTTTTTCAGTCCTTGTTAAAGATTTAATCAATTTATATAAATTTTCAGATTCTCTCACTGACTTCTAATTGAAATTAATAGTTATAGTAAAAATAATAATAAAACTAACAATTATAAAGATAAACTTTATAATTGACCTTTAATCTTAATAAAAAGTAAGTTTGATTTACATATAAATATAATTTAAATTATTACTTTAAATTTACTTGTATTGCAAGCGGCAATGGGTCAAAAGGAGTATAAAATGATTAAGCGATTATTAATTTTAATATCTTTTTTGATAACCCTTTCTCCGTTAATAAATGCACAGTTTACCCAGCAATGGGTTGCCAGATATAATGGGTTGAGCAACGGTTATGATAAAGCAAACTCTATAAAAGTTGATGTTTTGGGGAATATTTACGTAACTGGTGAAAGCGAAGTGGGCTTAATAAGCAGGGATTATATTACTATAAAATATAATTCATCGGGAATACAGCAGTGGGCTGCCCGATATAATGGTCCGGGAAATTATATAGACCAGGCAACCTGTATTGCAATTGATAATTTGGGGAATGTTTATGTTACCGGCGGCAGTATAGGGATAGGTACCGGAAGTGACTTCTGTACAATCAAATATAATTCAAGCGGGGATTCTTTGTGGGTTAGGAGGTATAATGGCACCGGTAACGATATTGACGCAGCAATATCTGTTGTTATAGACGCATTAGGCAATGTATACGTTACGGGTTTCAGCGATGACGGGATTAATCTGGATTATTTAACAATTAAATATAATTCTTCAGGCACGGCGTTATGGACTTCAAGATATAACGCTCCTTCGGGTGGAACCGGAAGTGAAGACAGACCGCATTTTTTGGCAGTAGACGGAAACGGTAATGTATATGTTACCGGAGAAAGCAGCACAGGTTCAGGTTCTCTTGATATGTATGCTACTATTAAATACAATTCAGCTGGGGATTCGGTTTGGGTAGCAAGATATAAAGGGCCAGGTTCTGAAGGATTGAGCCAGGCATATTCACTAGCAGTTGATTCAGGAGGGAACGTATATGTAACAGGCAGAAGCGACCCCACAAGTGGTTTTGGCTTTAATTTCGATATCTTAACAATAAAATATAATTCATTCGGAGATTCATTGTGGGTTAAAAGGTATAATGGCCCAGGCAACAGCAGTGATGTAGGTTATGCTATTGGTCTGGATGCTGCGGCAAATATTATAGTGACGGGATTGAGTGTTATAAGCACATTTACTGATTATTGCACAATCAAATACAACACGTTCGGAGATACTTTATGGATCTCCAGATATAACGGACCCGCAAATAACGTTGATGTTGCATATTCTTTAGCCATAGATGCTTTGAATAATGTATATGTTACCGGTTATAGTGTAGGTTCGGGCTCGGGTGACGACTATGCAACATTAAAATACAATTCATCAGGAGTTCAGCAGTGGGTTGCAAGATACAATGGCCCCGGAAATTCTATGGACCAATCAACCTCAGTTATTATTGATAGCTTGGGGAACGTATATGTAACGGGAGCAAGTAATGGAAGTGGATCAGGGGCTGACTATGCTACAATAAAATATTCACAGACTGTTGGAATTCATCCTGTTTCAAACGAAATTCCAAATCAATATTCATTATCACAAAACTATCCAAACCCGTTTAACCCAACCACAAACATTGAGTTCTCGATTCCAAAGTCTTCATTTGTTAAGCTTAGCGTATATGATTTGCTAGGTAGGGAATTAGAAACTCTTGTTGAGGAAGAATTAACAGCAGGAACATATAAAACAAACTGGAATTCATCGCATTTTTCCAGCGGTGTGTATTTTTATAAGCTTGAAACATCAGAATTTACATTTACAAAAAAGATGCTGATGATTAAGTAACCATCAAGATGTCATCATACATTTGTCGCGGATCAAAGGGCTATGTTTAATATCAAATTAGTAAATAATCAATTTTAATGAGAAATCTGAATGGAGCATTTTATTTTGAGAGCAGGAGGTCGCAGGTTCGAGTCCTGCCATTCCGATTAATAACTGCATATTTTCCCTACATTTTCTCTTTAAATGACATATTTGACAAAATATTAAGAAATAATATTCAATTCTGTAAAAAAGATTAATATTTCCTGCTCTTATATATAATTAATAAACATGGGATTTTGGCATAAAAATTGTGATTTAATTAATAAATGTCGACTAAAACTATAAAAAAAATAGGTAAAGTTTTTCTTTTCCTTATAGGTTTTTTTTTATTATTTATTATAATCTTTGCAATTTTTATCCAAACTCAGACATTTAATAAGTATGCCCTTGAATATACTTTGAAGAAGCTCAATGTTTCTCAGGAACCCCGGCAAAATAAGATCACCGCAGAATCAATAGAAGGTAATATTTTAAGCGGTATAAAACTATCTAATGGCAGCATAACTGTTAGAGAGGATACTTTGTTAAGATTTAACTATCTTGAGGTAAAATATAACCCATGGGGATTATTGGATAAAAGGATACTCGTTCGTGAATTTACACTGAAAGAGCCGGTTATAAACATTTCCAGAATAAAATCAGGTGACAGCCTAATATGGAATTTTGAAAATCTTTTTGGGCAGCGTGAAATTGATACAATACCAAGTGAACCGTTTAACTGGGATGCTGCTATCGAAAATCTAAAAATAGAAAACGGTTTTGTCCGCATTGTCGGTGATTCCTTGAAACCTGAGGCACGGTGGAAATCAAAACGAAGCTTAATGGAGTTTTTTGATTTTAATCAAACGGATGTTTATAACCTAAACGCTGAATTAAATACAGAATATCATAGAAATTTTAAATCTATTAACGTTAAGAATATTTCGTTCAATACTAACTCCGAATTCAATCTTCATAAACTGCAGTTTAATGCCAATCTGAATGAAAAAGATTCTACAACCGAGCTTTGGGGGTTTGAAGCTGTTACAGATAACTCAGATTTTAAAATTTATCATTTATATGCTGAGAAATTTAATCCTTTCAGCAGTTTCACCTATGATGAATTGGGCGATAAAAATATTGCATTATCTGCGGATATTCAAAAGCTGAATTTTAAAGAGCTTGCTTTTTTTCTACCAGAAGCAAATGTTTTCGATAGTGTTGTTAGTATTAAGATAGAAGCGGCTGGAAAATTTCGGGAGCTGGATGCTCAAATTATTCAGGTACGGCTTCCAAATTCAACTATTAATCTCAATGGCAAAATCCTTAACCTGCAAAAGCCGGATAGCCTTTACCTGGATGTTTCAGGAGAAAATATAACAATTGACGCAAAGGACATTAAAAGAATATACAAAGGGGAAATAACTGATTACGGGCATATCGGAATAGTAAATGCAGATTTGCATTATAAAGGCACATTATCAAATTTTAATTCTGATTTTGAACTCAATACCCAGATGGGATCTGCCGGTGGCGTTTTTAATTATAATAAAGAAACAGACGTATATTCAGGCTATGTAACCACTAGAGCACTGAATTTGGGCAGGATATTACGCAATAATTCATTAAACGGAGGCATAAATCTTAATGCAAGATTTAACGGTTCCGGGCTTAGCATGAATAAAATGAATGCGAATATTGTCTACTCAATGAATTCTTCAAGAATAGGAAGATATGATGTGAGAAGTTCTTATGGGACCATTAACGCGGTCAATAGCAATATAAAATTTGATATTAAACATTCCTCATCAATGGGAAGTGGAGTGGTCAACGGAAGAATAAATATAGCAAATCTGAATAACCCTATATATAATCTAAAAGGCAGAGTTAACGGACTGGATATATCTAAAATCACGGGTGAAGCCGACAATAAAAGCAATTTGAATTTTGCATTTAATGTCAACGGCAGTGGAATCAGCCCAGATAATATAAACGGTTCTTACAAATTGGATGTTGCTGATTCTTATTATGGTAAACATCAGATTCCATCAACTCCTCTGGATGCAGAAATACACAATAGTAATTCAGCCGGAACAGTCAAAATATCCACAGATATGATGGATTTTGATGCAAAAGGAAGTTTTAAGATAGGTGATATTATTGATGCAATTATGTATAATAGTGCCAAAGTGCAAAGTGTGTTTGCTAATGGCACCGGGATACAAACAAATGATTCATTAAATATGCAAATTGCTGAGTTTAATAATTACAGGGTTAATACAAATAATTTCAATTTTTCATATAACCTTGTTACTAAAGATAGTGTAAAGCTTGAAAAAATTTTAAAGCCATTCGGAGTCATATTTAACGGTAATGCTTCGGGAGAGTTAACTAACTCCGCTGATAAGTTCAGCTCACTTACAAAACTTGACATTAAAAATTTCAGCTACAATGATACAGTTATTGCTGCAAAGAATTTGAAATCCGATTTTGTTTTCAATAATGATTATACTAATTCACTAAATGGAATTGACATAAAATTAAATACTGCAAGCAATGAGCTTTTGATCGGGAAAAATAAATTTGATTCTGTTGCAGCAGTTTATAATATGGCGGGGAACACTGCAAATATTAATTTTTATGCAAGTAAAGATACATCAGAAAAAGCAAATATCTCCGGAAACCTGAATTTTGGAGGAAAAATTGATGCTGAATTTGATTCTGTTTATATTGATTACAGCGGTTACCACGTGCAAAATAACGGCAATTGGATACTTAGTTTTGAAGATGGCGACCGGATAAAATTCCATCAGTTTGATGTAAAAAGCCGAAATGCTGTTATCAATGTTAATGGCGAGTTCTCATTTAAAAATGAAAGCGACCTGACAATCGAAGGCAGTAATATAAAGATAACCGATATTGCCAATATAATTAACAAGGCCGATTCATCCCATATTTTTTCAGCTGAAAATGATATTCAGGGAGAAATTTCAAAGATTTATATAAATTATAAAGGAATAATTGATGCGCCAATATTGAATTCAGAAATTACAACCAATACATTGCGGTATAAAAATACTGATATTGGTATTATGACATCAAATATGAGTTATGAAGCTAATACCGCTAATATTAATATAACGATGAATAATGCAGGAGGAGTAGGAAAACTAATTCTAAAAGGTACTGTTCCTTATTCAAACCCTTTCTCCGGTGATTCTTTAAGTATTGCAGAAATTTCGTCAATGCCTGTGGAGATCAATCTGAAAGCAGATAATTTTTCGCTTGACTACTATAGTGTACTTATTAGTGATATAGAAAGCCTTAGAGGGCTTGTAAATGCGGATTTATCTGCTAAAGGTCCTGCCTCAGATCCCATTCTTACAGGTAAACTAAATATTACTGAAGGCGGGTATTTACTGCCTCTAACGGGAATGTATTACAGGTTTGATGTTGATATGACCACAAATAATTTTAAACTTGTTTTAAATAAGCTGAAACTTTACAATGACGATGATGAGTCACAGCATATTGATATTTACGGGAACCTGGATTTTAAAGATCTGAAAATAAAGGATATTGACCTGGAAGCAAGCGGTGACATGGTTGTGCTTGATAAGGATGTTGAGCATAATGATTTGGGTGTATACGGATACATATATGCCGGTATCGGTAGCCCCCCGGTAAAGATAAGAGGGAGTATGGATAGTCTTTTTATAACCGGGCAGCTTTTAATCAAGGATGCAACTATATCCTCTGTACCAATTGAAGGGAGCGGATATAACACTAATAATGACAATTTTATTTATGTTGATGCCGATATAGCCGATTCTTTGAAAAAAATGTCAGCCTCTGTTAAAGATGGTAAATATAAGCCAAAGATGGATTCAGTACGATTTGTTGTGGATTCAGTGGAATATTTTTCAGATACTCTGATAATTATTACACTTGAAGAGTATAATAGGTTAAATCCTTTCGAAAGAATGGGATACAGAGTATCAGATGAAAGCAAAAAACAAAGATTAATCAATCTTGATGTTAATGTAAAGACTGAAAATGAAATATATGTCGATATCGATTTTAATAATATTACAAAGGACAGGCTGTTTGGCCAGTTAAAAGCCGATTTGGATATTAAAATTGAAAACAATAAGCTGCAGGCATTTGGAACTGTAGATGTTGAACGGGATTCATATTACCGCTTTTACAGGGATTTTAAACTAAATGAAAGCCGGATAAAATTTGAAGGAGATTTAACTAATCCAATTCTCGATATAAAAGGAGTTTATTCAGGTCAAAAAAATAATGAGCAGCTTGGTACGGTGACAACCAGCGATGTTGATGTGGTTGTAACTATTACAGGTTATGCAAATGAACCTCAAATTGCTCTTAAATTATATGTTAACGGAAGTGAAATTAGCGGGAGCGATGCACAATCTGATGCAATAACCTATCTTCTTTTTGGGAGATTTAAAAGTGAGCTGACTCCTTCGGAAAGATCTGCAATAGCTTCAAGCCTGGGTGCAGCGATCGGTTCATCGTATGCTTCTTCATATTTTTCAAAGTCAATCAGAGAAATCCTTCCATTTGTAGTGGATGCTCAATTTACGTATAATCAGGGCGGTGCTAAGAATACAGACGTGGAACTTGTTTCAGATATTGGTGATGCCCATATCAAGTTTGGCGGAAAGCTGCTTAGGGATGTGAAAAATTTTGAAGTTGTTGTCGATTATCCTTTAAATGATTTAATTGGCCTTAAGCTGCCTGAAGCACTGCTTTTTGAATTTTCACGGGAAGAAAAAGAACAGGCTCTTTCTACAAACAGTACTAATGATGTTATGACAACTGAAGCAAAAATACTGTATAAAATTAAGTTTTGATCAGAAAGCCTCGCCAATTGCAAACTGTAGTGCAAATTTACTTTTAAAGATCTCTCCAAAATTTTCAAAAAGCCATTTATTACCTTCAGGCTGGGAGGGGTCATATAGTTTAAACCCGAAGTCAAATCTGATAGGTCCGATAAAAAGATAATACCTTATTCCAAATCCTATTGCAAGTGCAATTTCTGAAAAATGGAAATTCTTATGGGTTTCCCAAACATTTCCGTAATCCAGGAAAAATGCTGCTCCTAAATTTTTCATGAATCCTTCTTTATCCGGGAACAATTTTTTTCTTAGTTCGAAGCTGCCTTCAACTAAGAATGTTCCTCCATCCAGCTTATTATCCAGCATTCCGTTTTCCTTTGCATTCCATCCTCTGACACTGCTTGAGCCGCCGCTGAAAAATTTGTATTGCGGCTGCGCAGGTATAATTTTCTCACCTGCACCGTATTCAATTATATCCCCAATTTTGATATCAGTTGCAAAAATATTATTGGCTTTTTTATCTAAGGAGAAGTAAAATTTGTTCAATGTATATGCCTTGAAGAACTGGGAATAAAAAATCTCTTTGCTTGTTATTGAGGTTATGAGCTTCGGCAGAAGTCCCGACGTGCCTACAAGCATCGAATGGTAGAAACCGCTGGACGGAGTCAAAACATTATTCGTATTGTCATGTTCAATAGTAAAGCTTAAAAATGAATTTATTTGGGTTTGTCTGCCTGTTGCAATAGTATCATATTTTATCCAGATGAGCTCTTCAGACAGGTCAAAATAAATATTATTGTAAAATGTGTAGGGTGCAATGAAATAATTGAGTGTGGTTAAATTTGATAAAAAATAATTTTTATAATTTTCCAAATTGTTGAAACCTATACCCAGCTTGTTTATTAAGGTTATCTTCCTGATTATGAAATAAGGTTCAGTAATTGTTGCTGATAGCTCAGTTCTGTTAATATTACCAGAATTAAAGTCTTCATCCAGTTCCAAAGATAATGTCCTTTTATCAGAAAAAAATGCCTTATCAAGGTATTTTATTCCTCCTCCAAGATAGAACCTGTTCTCAAAATTAGACCCCTTTATGTAAGGTGACAGTTCATTTTTTTTATTGAGAACTACCTCTGTATTAAAATTTACTTTTTTGTCATTCTGGATTGAACCTACATTAATTTTAGCGCTTGAGATGATTGGTATCTTGGTCATATTTCTCTCGCTGGCCTGCTTTTTTACTTTACTGTAAAGCTCACCTTCTTTATATATAATTTCTTCTCTAAGCATTTTTTCCGAAACCCCATATTTATTGTTTTTAATATTCATTGTGGTTTTTCCGAAATAATAAATTGAGTCAGCTGCTTCCAGGTTGAATTTTACATTTACCATGCCCTCTCTCTTATGACGTGTAATAATTGTTCCTGAGTCTAAACTTAAACGTGCATTCATAAATCCGTTATTCTGAAGCGTATCAATGATCTCGCTTTGATGCTGAATAATCAGGGCTCTGTTATAATAATCGTTTTTTTTAAGTGTTTTTATTTTCTTGATCTTCGCAATGGTTTCAGCCGGGACTTTATCAATGCCGCTGATTACAATTGAATCAATCCTGTATTTTCTGTTTTCAGTTATAATAAACGTTACAGAAGCTTCTTCATTTTCATAATCAATTGAAATTGCGGTATCCACAACAGTGTCAAAAAATCCATTATCAAAATAAAACTTTTTAAGCTTTGCAATATCAGATTCAATTATTTTACGGCTATATACGTCAGCTTTCGAAATCGAAACTGCATCGCTCAGTATAGCATCATCAAAAGATTTTTTATCCTTATGTTTAAAATTAATTTCGTCTACCCCTAATAACTGCTGGGATGCAATTTTCACCGAAAATAATAATAGTAAAAAAAGTATTTTCATCAAAAAAACCTCATTTTTAAAATTACTATCCTTATAATATTTAATATCATAATCTATCATTAGGTTCTCGATTACTCATAAAAACAGAGGTTTAAAAATTCATTATTTTGAAGATTTAGATCTTCTATTAAGATTTAAAGGCCTATCTTATGCTTTTGGGATTAAAGGAAGTTGAAGATTTAAGCTCCCAAAAAATATGATTTCAGTCATTAAGAAATGTGATTTTTATATGCTTAATTGCCTGTTTTAAGATGGGGGTAATAAAAACCCCCGGATTTACCGGGGGTTCAAGAGAGGAAATATATATGAAACAGGAGAAATTAATGAATATAAAAATTTATTTTACCATGATCATCTTTTTAACATCAGTGAAGTCACCTGCAGTGATCCTGTAGAAATAAACTCCGCTGCTGACATTGTTTCCGTATCCATTGGTTCCGTTCCAGTCAACACTGTATTTACCTCTGGTGATCATTGAGTTCACAAGTGTTTTTACTTCCCTGCCTGTGATGTCATAAATTATTATCTTTACCACACCGGGCTTAGGCAGTGAAAATGTGAACTTTGTGACAGGATTAAACGGATTCGGGTAATTCTGAGAAAGTTCATATCTACCCGGGATTTCTGTAGATATCGGAGTTATTCCAACAAGTGCATTCAGTGATGCAAGAATTGCGTCAATCGTGTATTTAGGATTATGCATTCCGCGTTCACTGCCTTCGTTTGCCAGCAGGTAGTTCCAGTATGCCTTTCTCAAAGTCACATTGTTTGAATCGGCAGCAATTAATTGCCATGATACAGAATCAATACCCACCGGTGGTAATGCGATTCTGAGCTTGGTCAGGCAGCCGTCAAATTCAAGTCTCCAAGGTTCAACAACCTGGTCTAGGTCATAATCCTGGTCAGCAATAAACTGGTCAAATCTTGTTTTGCCGAAATGACAGTTCTCGCAGGCTTTCAGGTGGTCATAATCGGTTTCATCGTTATGAAGGAACAGAGCATGCCCCCCCACTTTGTCTTTGTCGGCTGGATTTGTAGAAGTTGGTGCCATATGGCACGTTACACACGCGTTCGGAAGGAAATCCTTATGCTGTGTAGTTCTGTATGGCGTTCCTCCGAATGTCGCATAGTTTTGTCCGAGGTAAACATCGCTCTGGCCGTTATGATGCGGTCCCCAGGTTGAAGAAGTAACTCTTGTATTTACGTATGCTGTGGAGTTCTTTCTTGATTTATGGCAATCCATGCAGACTATCCCATTACCTACATTTGTGTAATGGAACCCGTTTGCCAGAGTATCGCTATTTGCAGGCCTTGTCCTAAGCTGGTGAGGAAGTGTGCTTCCATGGGGGTCATGACACGATGCACATGCAACCATTTCCTGTTTAGCCTGTGTAAAGCCGTTAGTATTGGTTCCGATCCCTTTGGTGAAATTGACGTATCCATAGCCGTCATGGCATCTTATGCAATTATCAAGATTGTTAGTACCATTATTGTTTTGAGCAAAGCCGCTTGTCCACACAACATGTGAATGCGTTGCATTTTTCCATTGTGTAAACTGTGAGCCTATAAGGGGAGAGTCATGGCATTTGCCGCAAGTACCTTCATCCACACTTTTCGTTATCCTGTTTGTATCGCCGCCGTTAAAAACATGTTCGCTTCCGGGTCCGTGGCAGTTTTCACAGCCAACGCTTGAAAATGCAACCAGAGAGGGGAACCTGTTTTTGAGTGAATCCCAGTTAGCAGGTTTGGGCGGTGAGTAATTATTCCAGTTCCAGCCAAGCTCACGGGCTTTATCATCAAATCCGTTATTTTCGGTATATATGTACTGGTCATATCCAACAGTGTTAACCCTGAATTGTTCTATTCCGTAAGTAGGCGGCCCGCTGGTAATTTTGGTTTTAAAAGTTGTAGCGTGTTTGGTTACCTTCCACCTGTTGAAGATATCCTGAAACTTAGGTGTTGAACCGTGGCAGCTCATACAATTCGGAAATTGGGCCGGTACATTATCAAAACCGCCTGTGCCAACATATGTTGCCGCGTAAATTGTTGCAGTTGTATCTTTCGTTCCGCTTGATGTAGTTACCGAAACCTGAACCTGGTAAGTACCGGTAAGATCTGCTTTAAATTTCTGCCATGTCGGCAAACCCGTTACACCAGATAGAACTGCTGTTGAGCCGGAAGGTTTCTGAAGCATTGTCCATACTGAGGTTTGTATTGCTGTAGTATCTCCGAAATTCCAGGCCCTGAAATACATATAAGTCCCTTTTGCTATCGTCTTCATCCCGCTTGCAACTGTTGAATCCGCTGTAAAGGTAGCATTTGCCGTGTACATATTCGGAGTAACGTATTCAGTGACTAATTTTATCCTGGGAGCCCCCAAGATCACCCCTGTACAAAAAACAAGTAATAATAGTATTTTGACTGTATTTTTCATAATATTTCCTCCAAACATTTTTAAATTATGTATTTCTCCAGTGCCTTTATCTTTCATAAAAATTTTATCAGGGTCTTCTTTCATTTTTGGCCTTATTCTTAAGTATTCTTTCATTATACCTTACTTATACTATTCAAAATTACCATTCATAGACTACAAAAACAAATGATGCCTATCATCCTGAAATATGATAAATATCATATTTATCACGCGATTTCAGTAATATTTTTGTGATAGAGCTATTTGTTATTTTCTAATATTTTAATGTAATTTTTTGCTATTTTTGGAAATGAGTTGACCCGGTAAAATGAAAAGCTCTGCCAAAGCTATATTATCGATTTTTGTTCCGGCAATTTTGATCACAGTATTTCTTACGATTGCTGATAGCTATCCTAGATCTCCAAAAGGGAACATTGAGCTGTGCTTATCCTGCCATGATGATAAAGACCTTTACACGGAAAAAGACGGGAAGAAAATTTCACTATACGTCAGCTTAAAGCAGTACAAAGAATCAGTTCATTCACCGGCTGAATGCGGAGATTGCCATGAAAATTACAATGCAGATGAGCTTCCGCACACGAAAATTAAACAGGAAGTAAAATGCGCCGGCTGCCATAAGGAGGCAAAAAATATTGAAACGGGGGTTCATTCAAAAGTCAATTGCTGGGCTTGTCATTCAAAGCATGATGTAAAGCCGGCAAAGGAGTTTGCAAAGGACCAGACCAAAAATTGCTTAAGCTGTCATAATAATAACAACATTCAGTATTACTCTGAAAGCATCCACGCAAAAAAAAATATTGGATGTGAAGGATGCCACGGCGGCGGTCATACTGTCAGGAAGATAAGTAAAAAAGAATCTGTACAGCTTTGCGGAAAGTGCCACGGTGAACACGAGAAGAATTTCAGAAACAGTATTCACCAGACTGTAATGAATGCAGGAAATAAAAACGCTCCCGTTTGCACAGATTGCCATGGCTCGCACAGGATATTGCGAAACAGGATGTCGATTGAATCAGAATCCTGTCTCAGGTGCCATCTTGATGAAAAGAAATTCCCGGGAGATAACCAGGGTTCTGCAAATTTTGTGGCACGGTATAAAACAAGCGTTCATGCATCGATCGAAAAAGAGGGGCTTCTAGAAGCAGCAGGATGTGTTGACTGTCACGGCAATCATATGATACAGAATCTTGATAATCCGAAATCCTCAACAAGCCGTGCAAGGCTGGTTGAAACATGCGGCAAATGCCACCGCGAAATTGCCGATGATTTTAAGAAATCGAAGCATGGACAGGAACTTTTAAAAGGAAACCAAAAAGCTCCGGTGTGCACAGATTGCCATGGTGAACATGACATAAAATCAGCTTTGATGTCTGATGATTTTTCGAAACTGAATTTGACAGATAAATGCCTTAGCTGCCATAAGGATGGGAAGATTCCTCATAAGAACTATAAAGGAGAGGAAGAGCTTATCACCGGTTATCAAAAAAGTGTTCACTATGAAGCGCTTAAAAAAGGGAATTTGCGCGCACCGACCTGCTATGACTGCCATGGTGCCCACCAGATGGAAAAAGCTGATGACCCCGCATCCAGGATCAGTAAAAATAATATTGCTAAAACCTGCGGTCAGGTAAACTGCCATAGCGGCCAGCTGAAGGAGTATTCAGGAAGCATCCATGAAACAGGTGTTTCAAAAGGCAGCAAAGATGCCCCGGTTTGCAATAACTGCCACGGGAACCACGGAATTGTAACAAAGGAAAATGATAACAAGCTGCAGAAGTCGCGCGACCTGATCCAGCTTTGCAGTAATTGTCATTCATCAGTTGAACTAATAAAAAGAAATGACCTCCCGACGCGGGTCAGTGAAACATACATGGAAAGCTTCCATGGGCTTGCAACACGGGGAGGGTTGAAGGAAGCTGCAAATTGCGAAAGCTGCCACAGCTATCATAATGTAAGGCCTTCTGATGATACGTTATCGACAATAAATAAAAAGAACCTTCCCGTAACATGCGGAAAGTGCCACCCGGGAGCAACCGAGGTTTTATTTACAAAGAAAATTCACCTGAACGACGTTGAAAATGATTCACCATGGGTTTATTGGATAACAAGATTCTATATGGTTATGATATTCGGACTAATTGGATTTATGCTGATACATAATATCCTTGACTTAAGAAGAAAACTTATCCTGAAAAAGAAAAGATGACCGGCCAGGATAAATATGATGATAAATACCTGAGAATGACAATGAATGAACGTATTCAGCACTTATTGCTGCTTGTAAGTTTCATTACCCTTGTCATAACAGGTTTGGCTTTAAAATTTCCCGAAGCTTTCTGGGTAAAATGGCTTTGGATGCTTGG
>F14TC_100049465_pt1 | contig 15031 bp, 16 predicted proteins | sample KannatnBrdUF14TC_FD_10806 | JGI IMG/M metagenome (IMG submission 10806)
AACCCAAAGAAGTTAATGTTAAAGCGGAAATTATATCTGACACAAAATCAGAGGACGCAGAAAAAAAACCTTCTGTTTAATTTAAGTCATCATGGATGATTACACCCGCTCGCGGTTTATCCAGGCTGTCGATAAGTTTAACCGCACAGATTTTTTCGAGTGCCATGAAATACTCGAAGACATATGGTTTGATACCAGGGATGATTCGCGGGACTTCTTTCAGGGCATGCTGCACATCGCAGTTGGCTTGTATCACCTGACCAAGAAAGCAAACACTAAAGGGACGGTCATTCAGCTGACCAAGGCCCAAGACAAGCTTGCAAAGTATGCAGAAAAGCATAAACATTACAACGGCGTTGACCTGAACAAACTTTTAAAACAAATTGAAAACATTGTAAAGGAATTAAAAAAGAACAAAAAACCTACTCGCCTTCCTAAAATTACTCTTCAGTAAGTATCACATTTTTTTAATAAAAATCACATAACCATACCGCCGTCAACTACTATTACCTGGCCTGTGATGTAATTTGCTTTCTCTGATGCGAGGAATGTTACCACACCCGCAATTTCAGACGGGGCAGATGTGCGTTTCATCGGGACGACGCTGAGCATAAGTGCGCGCTGCTCATCGTTCAGCTTGGCTGTCATCTCGGTTTCAACGAATCCGGGAGCAACGCAGTTAACGTTTACGTTTCGTGATGCAAGCTCTTTGGCAACTGACTTAGATAATCCTATAAGTCCGGCCTTGGATGCTGAATAATTAGCCTGACCTGCATTTCCCATTACTCCCACTACTGAACTTATATTAATTATCTTCCCTCTCCTCTGCTTAGCCATTACCATAGATAAGGCCTTCATCATGTTAAATGCTCCCTTAAGGTTAACCGTGAGTACAGCGTCCCAGTCTTCTTCTGTCATGCGCATAATTAGCTTATCACGTGTTATTCCTGCGTTGTTGACAAGGATATCTATCCTGCCGAGCTCTTTTGCGAGCTCTGCGCAGACCGTTTCAGTCTCCTTGGAATTTGTAACATCAAGTGATTTTGAGATTATCCTTATGCCTGTTGTGATATGGCTTTCTTTCCAGTTTTCAAAGTCATCCTGGAAAAATTTATCCAGTATCACAACATCTGCGCCTTCGGAGATAAAATCATCGGCAATTGCGCGCCCGATACCTCTTGCGCCACCGGTTATGATAGCAATTTTATTTTGCAGTAATTTATCCATGATTATTTTACCAGTATTAAAGTTTTTTTAAGTCTTCGGCTTTATCAACTCCTTTAATGCCTACGGTGCCGTCTATTCTTTTAATAAGCCCCTGCAGGACTTTCCCCGGGCCAAGCTCTATGAATTCCAGTGCGCCCGCTTTGATCATGTTGATTATGCTTTCTTCCCATCTAACTGAAGATGTAAGCTGGTCATAGAGCGATCTTTTTATGTCTTCAGAGGGTGTATCTTTTGTTATAGGCTCTGCTGAGACATTTTGATAAAGCGGTATCTGCACTTTTTTGAACTCTGTGAAATCCAGTGCGGTTTTGAAATCCTTTTTGGCAGATTCCATTAATGGTGAGTGAAACGCTCCATGCACAACCAGCTCCTTTACTAGCTTTGCCCCCTTAGCTTTGGCAAGCTCCATAGCTTTCCGAACGCCTTCAACACTGCCGGAGATAACAACTTGCCCGGGCGAATTAAAGTTTGCCGGCTGAACAACTCCAACAGCAGAAGCTTCTTTGCAAACATCCTCAAGCATTGCTTTATCGAGCCCTATTATTGCAGCCATCGTTCCCTTATTTTCCTCGCCGGCTTTTTGCATCAGCTCACCTCGGAGCTTAACAAGCTTAAGCCCGTCTTCAAAACTCAGAACTCCTGATCTTATTAAAGAGGAAAACTCGCCTAAGGAATGTCCCGCGGTAAAAGCCGGCTCAATATTATTTACAAGCATTGTGGCTGCGACAGAATGAACGAGTATTGCAGGCTGAGTGATAAAGGTTTGCTTTAATTTTTCCTCAGGTCCTTCAAAGCTAATTTTGGAAATTTCATACCCTAGTATCTCATCTGATTTGGTGTATAATTCATTTATCTCGGGGTAATTTTCATAAAGATCCTTCCCCATTCCTACATACTGCGAGCCCTGCCCCGGATATACAAATGCGATGCTCATAAGATACAAATATATAAAATGCCTGAGTCAGTTAGTAGTCCATGGAATTAAATGCGTAAATTTTGGTTAAAATTATAAAATACATGTAGTATACTGCTTAAAGTATTGCTTTGAAAAATCATAGAAAATTCATTATTTTATGACGATTTAGAGTATTGATTATGTAAATAAAGTTGACAATCTTTAATCAAATTGTTCGGAAATTAATGAAATATTTTTTTAGTTTACTGTTAGTTTTGTTTATGTCAAATTTTATATATTCACAGGATGATGATAATCTGATACTCGGAAAGTCAAATGCTTTGGGTAATGCTGCGTTGTATGATCTAAGTGACCCGACAGGGGTAAATATGGAAGTAAATTTATGGGGTTATGTAAGACTTCCGGGCAGATACCGGGTGCCTATAAAAACAACGTTTATTGACTTAATGAGCTACGCCGGGGGACCGGGTGACGAGTCTAATTTTGAGGAAATCCGGATACTAAGATACGAAGGTGATCCTTCTAAAAAACCTCAGGTAATTAAGCTAAACTATGAGGATTTATTGTGGGGGGACAAAGTGTCATCAAATCCAAAGCTCAACCCGGTTTTGCAGCCGGATGACGTTATCTTGGTGCTCAAAAAACGACGCTATACATTCAGAGATGATATCGGTCTGGTTTTACCAATAGTTACAACGCTAGTATCAGTAGCAACATTAATAATAACGGTAATAACACTAACACATCAATAAATATGGAATCACAATCATCTGGGAAATCAATCAGTAACATAGATTCTAACATAAAATCTTCCCACAGTATAAGATTTTATTTTAATCTGATTTTAAGGAATAAAGTACCCATACTATTAAGTCTGGCTGTTGGACTGATCGTATCTTATTTCTATGCATATTCACAGGTAGATATATATGCCTCAGCATCATCTTTAAGGCTTACAAAACCTAAAGAAAATGTACTTGAAAACAAAATATTCTCTGATATCGAGGGCGAACTTCCAGAAAGGTATATCAACAACGAAGTTGAAATTTTAAAATCATCAGCTATCAGGGAAAAAACTGCTCTTGCACTCCTGGATTCTTTTCAGGTGTTAAAAGGGAAAATGCAATTTTCATTGATTTGCGCAAACCCTGAAAACTGTATGACACCTAAAAGCAAAAACCAGATTGCCAGCTTACTTCAGTCAAAAACTGAGATTTCCCAAAAAAGGGGGCTGGATATCGTTTCAATCAAAGCAGAAAGCCCTTCATCACAGGAAGCCGCTTTAATATCAAACTGCTACGCTGAAGCATATGCAGATTATTCCTTAAAATTTAACAGGGGACATTTAACATTAAACAGGGAATTTCTTGAAAAACAGGTTCAGGAAAAATATAATTCTCTTCTTCAAACCGAAGATAAGCTGACAAATTTTTTAAAGACTGAAAACGTAGTTGAATTAACTTCACAGGCAAATTCTATTATTAACGCGCTTGCAACAACTGAAGGAAACTACCACAATGCTCAAATTGAGTTACAATCTACATCTAAAGCACTAACAGATTTAAAAAATGAACTTGATAAATATGATCCAAGGGCAACAGATTTTTATGAAAGCCGGATCACTGACCCCTATATTGCTGAATTACAAACTGAAATAGCGCGCCTGGAAATTCAGCGTGATCTTGCAAAGACCGGCAATGAAGAAATTGTGAAGAATTCCAAGTCTCTGAAGGATACTGAAAAGAAAATCAATGAGCTTAAGAACAACTTAAACGAGAAACTTGAAATCTTAAAGAACGGGGCATCCTCAAACACTCCCGAAGAAGTCAGGAACATTTCAGTAAAGTATTTTGAAGCTAAAGTTTTAAACTCACAGAGCAAAATAAAGGAAAACCTGATTAAGAATTATTTAAACGGGTACCAGGAGAAATTCAATAAGCTCCCCGCACAGAGTATTGAGTACGCAAATCTTGAACGCGAGCGCATGGCAAACGAAAAAATTTATTTAATGCTTCTTGAAAAATACCAGGAAGCATTGATAAACGAAGAATCGCAGCCAAACAATGTTAAGATCATTGACTATGGTAAAGTTCCCTCTGCCCCAGCCAAACCAAACAGGTTTTTAATAATTACTATCGGTCTTTTCATTGGGCTGGGCTTAGGTTACGGGTTCGCACTTCTTAGGAATATCCTTGATGTATCGGTAAAATCACCAGAGGATCTTGAAAACGTTGGCATCTCTCTTATCGGGTGGGTGCCCACATTTATGCGCGAATCAAAAGCAGGAAGGCATACTCATTCAGAGCAGGAGCTTATACTTGCCTACAACTCCGATTCAGCGCCGGCTGAAGCTTTCAGAACTCTCCGTACAAGACTCCAGTTCTCGAAGCTTGATCCTGAGCCGATAAAGACAATACTTATAACAAGCTCTATACCAAGAGAGGGGAAAACAATCATCTCCTCAAACCTTGCTGCAAGCTTCGCTCTTTCATCAAGAGTGCTTTTGCTTGACTGCGATTTCAGGAAACCCCGCCTTCACAATATCTTTAACATGAAGCGCTACCCCGGATTGTGCGATTATCTTTTCGGCACCGTGCCGCTTGAAGATGCAATCAGAGAAACTTCGTTTCCTAACCTGCACCTGATGACCTGCGGAACAATACCAACAAACCCGGCAGAGCTTATTGCATCAAAACATATGCAGACGTTCCTTAATCTGATGAAGCCTAAATACGATTACCTGCTTATCGATTCACCGCCTCTTACCACGGTAACCGATGCAGAGCTGCTGTCATCATATGTTGACGGAACCGTTGTTGTTAGCCTTGCAAGCAAAACAAGGCTTGACCTGCTTGTTAATACAATAGACACTCTAAATAAAATAAATGATACGTTCATAGGCGTAGTGCTTAATAACTTCGATTACCAGGCAACTTACGGAAGCTATTACAAATATTACTACTACTATTACGGTTCAGAAAAGGGCAAAACAACTGCAAACGGAACCCCGGCATCAAACGGGAATTCCTCAGCGGATAAAGTCAAAAAGCAGATAATTAAACCTAATTAGGCTTGCAGCTTAAGATATTTTTTAAGGCATTCCCGGAAACTTCAAAGTGTCCGTCTTGCGGAAAAATAGGCACGATAAGGCGCAGCAGAACAAAGAATTTTGCGGAATTTCTGGTTAAATCCTCAGGTGTTGCCAACCTGTATAAATGCAGGGAATGCGGCTGGAGGGGACCGCTTAAAAAATATACTGTCAATAAATATTCCTTTGTAACTCTTATATTTTATGCTATCCTTATCTTCTCCGTTGCTTATATAATCACAAATGTTCTGAAGAAAAACTTCAGTGCTGAATAAACCTTTCCTGCCCTCAGCAATATGCACAATGACTTTGCCAATATAGATTTCCATAAATTCACGGATGATAAGCTTGCAGAGAACGGCTTCAGAATAGTGCTGATAAGCAAAGAACTGATGGATAAACGTGCAGATGAATTTATGAATTTTGTTAACGGCATAAGGCTTGAACACAAAGAGCTATATGGCTGGGGCACCGAGCCGAAAGAATATTTCCTCAACGGGCTTAAAGATAAATTCAAATACAGCTTTACTATCCTTAACAGCAAAGATGAGGTGTGTTTTCTTAACTTTTCCTCTGTATATGATAAAATAATTCATAACCACTGCACTTATGCCAGGAAGGATACAAGAAAATTCAATTTCGCCAAGCTTCACATCATTAAGCTTTGCCAAACAGGGCTTGATAACGGTTTTACACACCAGGAAGGCTTCTGGCCGAAAAATAATAACGGCTCCATCATACTTTTTCTTAAAATGGGATGGCAGATAGAAAACTTAAGAAACAACAAAGAGCTTTTTATGATAGCAGACCTTGAGAAAGTAAGGAACCAGACCTATAAATTAGTTATAACCGAAAAATAAAATGTCTAAAAATATACTGCTTATTGGCGCATCAGGTGGATTAGGGAAACACATTACACAGGGGCTTGCAGATGCGGGTTATAACCTTGCACTGCATTACCACGATCATCCAGGCAATATAGAACAGTCGCTTGTAGGCTCCCTTAATAAAAACGTTAAATATAAAACATATAAAGCAGACATCATTTCCGAAAATGAAGTTCAGGAAATGATAAGCAGTGTAAAAAAGGATTTCGGCAAGATCGATGTTCTGATAAATAATGCTGGGCTTTCAATAAACGGAATGACCTGGAAGATGAGCATTGAAGACTGGAATAAAGTAATTTCTGTAAATTTAACCGGGCCTTTCTTATGCACAAAACATGTTTTGCCTGTAATGAAAGAAAACAGCTTTGGCAGGATAATATACATGTCAAGCGTTGTATCCCAGATCGGCGTACCTGGAACTGCAGCATACGCTGCAACAAAAGCAGGACTTGGCGGGCTGTGCAAAACAGTTTCAAAAGAAATGGTTAAAAATAATGTGACCGCAAACGTGATATCACTCGGTTATTTTGAAGCAGGGCTGCTTTACCAGATACCGGAGGATATCAGGACCCAAATAAAAGATACTATTCCTAAAAAAGAATTCGGAAACCCGAAAGATGTGCTTGAATGTATACTTTATCTTTGCAGCGAAAACTCCGGCTATATTACAGGGCAGACAATTAATATCAACGGCGGGTTATTCTAAAGAAATATGTGCGGAATAAACGGGATAATGACGACTAATGATGCCTTAAAACGCAAAATGCCATGCATGAATAATTTACTAAAGCACAGAGGCCCTGATGATGAAGGGTTTGTTTTAATCAATCCCCGCAATAATGAATACATGCAGTTCAGCGGAGATGATTCTGTCCCGGAAATAAAAGCAAAATATCCGCACATAAGCACGGCCCGTTCTGAAAATTATGATGTGGTCTTAGCGCAAAGAAGGCTTGCGATCATTGACCTCACCGAAAACGGGCATGGACCCATGAGCAGCACTGACGGAAAGATATGGATTACATATAACGGGGAGATATATAATTATATTGAGCTTCGCGAAGAGCTGAGATCGAACGGATTTGTATTTAAAACCGAAAGCGATACCGAAGTAATAATAAATTCATATTTGCATTGGGGCATCGAATGCCTGAACAAGTTCAATGGCATGTGGGCATTCGCAATATGGGACGGATATAAAAACCAGCTTCTGCTTTCCCGCGACAGATTCGGAATTAAGCCGTTATATTATTCCCATCATCAATATCATTTTGCATTCTCCTCAGAAATAAAACCGCTTATTTCATTATCCGGGGCATCTCCTGAAATAGATAAGGAAAAGATCCCGTATTTTATAATATACGGTAACCGGCTTAACTCCTGTACAACGTACATTAAAAATATATATTCGCTCCCTGCATCGCATTACCTCGTTTTTAAAAACAATAATCCCATTATTTTGCGTTATTATGACGTGAGGGCTGGACTAAACCAGTTTGATACCGAAGAAGAGCTTAAAGACAAAATTGTTGATACTTTAAGTGATTCAATAAAGTTACGTTTCAGAAGTGATGTACCGGTTGGAACATGCTTAAGCGGCGGGTTTGATTCATCAAGCATCGTATCTCTTTCAAGCAGCATGAAACTAAACAAGCTAAGTACTTTTTCTGCAGTGTGGGATGATAAGGATTGCGACGAATCAAAATACATTGACCTTGTTAATACTGAATACGGCTGCACGCCTAATAAAGTCACCCCAAAGGCTGAGGATTTTGAGAAGGTTTTTGATAAGCTTAACTATTTCCAGGAGATACCTACCGAAGGCCCCGGGTTATACCCACAGTGGTATGTTATGCAAAGGGCAAAAGGGAACGTGAAAGTCCTGCTAGACGGCCAGGGCGGCGACGAGGTTTTTGGGGGGTATTTTTTAATGGGCACATACCTCAGAGGCATCTTAAGAGACCGGAAAATACTCGGACTCTTTTCAGAGTTCAATAACTTCCTGCAGTTCCTCAACAAACAGGGACTTCATTCCTTTTCAAGCTGGCTTTTCCCCCGGCAGTACGGCAAAATTGCAAGGACAAACTTATCTGAAAAATTCAAAATTATAAATAAATCCGTTCTTGCTATTCTGGAGAAGGATGCACTCATATTTGATGTTGAACCACCGAAGAAATTCAAAAGCTATATCAACAACCTTTCATATCACTTTATAACAAACATGACTATCCCGGCTCTGCTTCATTATGAAGACCGTTCATCAATGGCTCACTCAATAGAAAGCCGGGTTCCGTTCCTTGATTACCGTCTGGTTGAAATTGGGCTGAACCTGAGCCCGCGTTATTTATCACATAAAAACGTTTCACGGCCGCTTTTCCGTAAGGCTTTAGAACCCTTCCTGCCTCGTGAGGTTTCAGGCAGAAAAGATAAGCTGGGCTACCCTGTACCTTTTGAAAAGTGGACTAAAACGGTTTTAAAAGTTTATATCAATGATAATTTAACAAGCTCCGATAACTTGATCTTTGAATATGTTGATAAAAATCAGCTTTTAGAGAATCTTAAAAAGCATAATGAAGGCTCAAAAAATTACAGCTGGGAGATCTGGCGGCTTTTGAGCCTCGAAAAAATTTTAAAGCTTTACAGGTCCCAGGGTAATGCAGTAATTTAAAATCAAAATTAAAGAACTATTCCCGCAAATAGTTTAATAAATATGATATGCTGAGATTTATTGTTTCGTCATATAGTTTCAAATGGATGGTGATAACATCTTGCATATTCATTGCAATAACATGGCTTTCAAGCTGGATATTTGATGCGGCGTGGGGAAGCAATTCAACCGTTCCAGTAAGAAACCTTGATGATGTTTATAAACCGCCGCCGCAGTATGACAACTTTTACCGAGTGAACCTGAAGCTCGTTTCTAAAGACCAGGTTGCTATAGAAGGTAACGAAAAATTCAAGCTTAAGGATTCCCGTAAGGACTATGACTTTTATGATACACTTAAATTTAACTATCCTGATTCATCTTACGATAAAGTAAATAAAATTTACTTCCAGTTTATTAATACAAATAGCATTGATTCAATATATCTTGTAATTTCAGTTTCACAGACACCAAAAATATTTTATAACCAGATATTCTACAGCTCAGTAATCGTTTATAAATTAAACCAGTTCAGCAAGAACCCCGCTAATTTCAGGATAAAACATGAAGAGCTTGTCAGTTCTGCTCTTTTGGCTGATAACGATACTCTGATAAACAAAGTTTTCAAGTATTTTAATGATAATATAGATGCTCTGGGCCTCGCGGAATGCGGAACAAACTGCCAGATATTAAGGACGCTCTGCTCCAATTTCGGCGTCCCATGCAGAATAGCGGGTCTCCAGGGAGGGGACGCCAACGAACCCGGATATAACAGCTTCCTTGGGTATCCCATGCACAATGTTTGCGAGATATATTCAAGCAAACTCAGAAAGTGGTATGTGGTTGATCCTACCTATGGTTTCCGTTTTATCCACAACACAAGCAACGATTACCTGAACGCAGTTGAAATAAGCAACAATTATACATTTGTCAGGGAAAATGAGATCAGGCAGGATTCCATTTTGTTTACAAAGAGATCGCTGGTAGGGCGCGATTATTTTAAATATTATGAAAACGTTTTCTTTAAAGTCCAGCTTGATAACAAATTTTTAAGAAAGGTCCTGAAGCTCTTTTATCCCCGTTTCATATATTATATTTACTGTTACGCAAACAATTACCCGCCTGTTAATAATGGTTTTTACTACTTTGGATTAAAGACATTTATGTATTTTTTTATATTAATTCTTTATATAAATTCAGTATTGCTTGTGCTGACAAAAAGGCTTTTTTCCGTAAAGAAACCAAAAAATAATATTAAATCATAATGATAGACAGCATAATTTCATCCGCGCAAAAAGGCAAGAAGAAGAACGTAGTTGTTTTCGGCGCGCATCCGGATGACTTTGAAGTTGGATGCAGCGGAACAATTCTTAAGTATTTCAAGGAGATAAACCTGAAAATATATGTTATGTCAGACAGGTATGAAGACGGGAAAATGAGAAACCTGAAGGAAAAGGATAAATCTATAAAAATCCTTGGTATGACAAAGGTGCCGCTGAAAGTTTTTGATATCCCGACAAGGATATTTCATGATCACCGCTCGAAGATCAGGAACATCTTATACGACATTGCCACGAAAACAGATGTTGATATGGTGTTCACCCCTCCGATCCATGATATCCACCAGGACCACATAGTTCTTGCTGATGAAGTTATCAGGCTTTTCAGGGAAAAAACCATATTCGGGTACGAAGTAATAAGAAGCGGGTATGATTTTATGCCAAATATGCATGTTAAGCTTAACAAGAAAATAGTTGACCTTAAGATAAAGGCGTCGCAGTGCTATAAATCTCAGTGGTCAACAACAAAGAGCGGCGGTTATTACTTTTCAAGAGACGTAATGCAGGGAATGATGAGAGCACGAGGTGCGCAGTTTGGGTTTGAATACGCAGAAGCATTTGAAATTTATCACTTAAAATTATAATTTATAAATTACACAAATGAAAAAAATTCTGGCAATCGGACCGCATCCCGATGACATTGAGCTCGGGTGCTTCGGAACAATGGCAAGATACTCAAGCGAAGGAGAAGATGTCCATTTTCTGGTTTTATCCAAGGGCGAAGGCGGTACAGGAGACGAAGATGAAAACCGGCAGGATGAAGCTGAAGAATCAGCTGCTTTGATATGCGCTAAATTATTCATGGAAAACCTTCCTGACAGGTTTATAAGCGAAGGGCCTGAGACTATTTCTGTGATCGAAAAATACCTGGATAAAATAAAGCCTGACAGGGTTTTTATCCCTACAGCAACTGATACTCACCAGGACCACAGGGCTACATTTAATGCGTGCATGGTAGCATGCAGGACTATAAAAGAGATATATGCATACGAGACCCCCAGCACATCAAGAAATTTTACTCCCAATTTTTTTGTGGATATAACTGACTTCATTGACCTTAAAGTTAAAGCCGTTAAAATACATTCTTCACAGGGAGGCAAAGGATATATGGCAGATAGAGCTGTTAAAGGTCTTGCAGAATACAGGGCATTCGATATTTTATTGAACGACAGGTATGTTGAGGGATTCGATATCATAAAGGCCGTTTTGTAGATGATCTGTACTGTACATCAGCCGAATTATTTACCATACCTCGGCTTTTTTGAAAAAGCGTACCGCAGCGATATGTTCGTCCTTTACGATACCACTCAATTCAAAAAAAATGACTGGCAGAACAGGAACAAGCTCTGCATTCCAAACTCATGGCAGTGGATCTCGCTGCCTATATTGCATGACTTCGGACAAAAAATATATGAAGTAAAGATAAAAGACCCTGAAAAGTCACTCCAAAAAAACTGGCGCTCAATACAGGTTATTTACGGCAAAGCTCCTTTTTTCAAAAAATATTCGCCTGCTCTGGAAGCAATTTATTCATCTAAAACTGAGCTTTTAAACGAAGTGAACACCCGCATCATTTTAGCTGCAGCAGAATTCCTGGGGTTAAAAACAAAGTTCATAAGCAGTTCAACTCTTTCAAAAATAGATACAACAAGCACACAGGCACTGATGGACCTGTGTCATTTAGTAAAGGCAGATTCATATATCTCAGGGGCTGAAGGAAAGAATTATATAGATATGGAATTGTGGAATACCTCAGGGCTGAAGATTGAGTTTCAAAAATATACCCACCCGGTTTATAAACAGTTCAACTCCCCGGAATTCCAGCCCTTTATGAATATATTCGATCTGCTGTTCAATTGCGGAGATGAAAGTCTTGAAGTTCTTTTATCAGGGCAGTCTTAAATTTTAACAAGGGATGCAGCCCCTTGTCCAAAAACAGTATAGCGTTTATGATAATCTTGAGGCTTTTAGCAGGTTGATTTTTTCCTCAGTTCGATAACCTAAGGATTCGAACCTTTTTATAAGGTCATTCATTCCATATGTATCATTATTATGCACCTCAATAATATAATTTTTAACGCGCTTTATTGCTTCATCTTTTGAATTGAGTAAAATTTTATATTCACTGCCTTCGCAGTCTATTTTTCCGAATTCAAATTCGTTACTCCCAGTAATTTCCGCTATGCTGTCAAAAGACCTGCACTGAACAGTCGTTTTTTTGGAAAGATTCTCATCAAAGTTCCCGGGCAGTAAAGTATTGCACCCAGCCCACTCAAATGAAAAAAAGTCCGCAGTTCCGTTGAAATCACTTATGGCATAAGGAAATGCTTTGATATTTTCTGCGCGGTTATTTTCAAGGTTTTCACTTAGCCTTTTATAAGTATCCGGGAACGGCTCAAAGGAAAAAATTTTAGAGTTCGGGAACCTCATCATTATATATAGAGAAAAATACCCAACATTAGCCCCGATATCAAGAACATTTATATTCCCGTTTTGGCTGTTAAAATCATAATCATCATTAACAAAGATCTCAAACAGGGTTGTAAGGTCACCGGCGTTCTTGTTTGCATTTACAGTTAAGCCGTTCCTTAATTTAAGCCTGTGGAGCTTATCATCTCCGTTCCTAAAATATTTAAGCCAGTAAAATGTAAAGGCGCCCTTTAACTTAAAAACCGAAATAGTTTTTAAAAAATTTTTTACTTTTGTCATTAAAGCAGTTTTTGAAAAGCTGTTTTGATCAAAAAATACAGTTCAAATATAGCAATAAATTGATTTTTATTTATACCCGAAACCGGGTGACAAACAATGAATTAATACTTATTTATGAAATTAGATTTAAATAAAAATTATGTTATATTTACAAAGTTAAATGATTGCTTTTACAAGTGATATAGATTGGGGACCAGAAGCCGTCATTGAAGATACAATTAGTCTGTTTGAGCTCTTCGATGTAAAATGCACCTTTTTTTCTACCCATCATTCTTCAGCACTGGCAGGATCAAACAAAAAATTATTCGAAACCGGGATCCATCCGAACTTTAATCCTATTTTAAAAGGGAATACCGATAAATCATTTGACGATATTTTGGATGAAATATTGGATATCCATCCTGAGGCTCTGGGAGTAAGAACACATACAATGCTGCAGAGTATCCCGATGCTCCAAAAATTCGCCGATAAAAAGCTGCTCTATGACGCCAATAATTTTCTGCCTTACCAAACCGGGCTGAAGCCAATGAAACTGTGGAACGGGCTGGTTAGGATTCCCTATAACTGGGAAGATGATGTTCACTGGGCGTACGGCTACAGTTTTGATGACTGCAGGATGAATTTAGATTCCGATGAACTTATTGTGTTTGATTTTCATCCGATACACATTTATATTAACACCGAGAATAAATACAGGTATTCAGAAGCAAAGAAGTATTACAACGACCCGGAGAAACTGCTTGAATACAGGAATAACGAGGTGCCGGGAACAAGAGATCTTTTTATTTCACTGCTTAAGCACTGCAAGAGCAATAAAATTCAAACCCATAAATTAAAGGATATTGCATATCTTTGCCTGCAGAGTAATATTTAATTATTATTTGATGATTTATTGTTAATTTTGTAGACCATGGACAATTTTAAAGGTAAAAAAGTATTAATTACCGGCGGCCTGGGCTTTGTGGGCAGTAATCTAAGCATAAAGCTTGTTGAGCTTGGCGCAGATGTGCTGATCGTCGATAATATGCTCGCGCGTCAGGGCGGGAATTTGTTCAACATTGAGCCTGTAAAAGACAAAGTGAAGGTAAATATTTCTGATATCCGGAATTATTCATCGATGAACCACCTGGTTCAGGGAATTGATTACGTTTACCATATTGCCGGGCAGGTAAACCATGTTGACAGCGTAAAAAATCCATTAAATGACTTATCGATCAATGTTGAGGGAACACTTGTTTTAATGGAGGCGCTGAGGAAAAATAATCCGGGTGCAAAGGTGATCTTTACCGGAACTCGCGGCGAATACGGTTCATCGGTAAAACTCCCGGTTGCAGAAGACCATGTTATTAATCCAATTGGTATTTATGCTATCACAAATTTTGCGGCCGAGCGGACAATATTGACTTACCATAACCTGCATGGTATAAGATCAATTTGCCTGAGAGTAACCAACACTTACGGCCCGCGCCACCAGATGGCCCACGATGAATACGGAGTGTTCAACTGGTTCATCCGCAAAGCAATGGATAACGAGATGATACCAATATTTGGCGACGGCAGGATCCTCAGGGACTATCTTTACATTGATGACCTGGTGGATTCGCTTGTATCGGTTGCCTTAAGCGATAAAACTTACGGTGAAGTCTATAATGTAGGCTCAGGTGTGCCAACAAGCTTTATTGAGCTTGCCGAGAAGATAATTAAAATTGCAGGAGGCGGAAGAGTGGATTATACTGAGTTTACAACCGAACGCAAGGCACTGGAGCCGGGTGACCACTACTCAGAAATATCAAAGGTAAAAAAAGCCACAGGCTGGCAGCCCAAGACTTCAATGGAAAGCGGCATTAAAAAAACACTGGAATATTACAGGAAATACAAACAAAAATACTGGTAAATCACTATTTTTCTCATAGAAACTTACATGAAATCTGAATATTTTACTAAAATATGCCGGAAAAAAAAGAAAAATTAATAATCGTCGGAGACAGCGCCTTTGCAGAAATTGCCTATGAATATTTCACTCACGATTCGCCTTATGAGGTCTCATGCTTTTCAGTAGATTCAGAGTACCTTAAAAGGGAAACTCTATTTAACCTGCCGGTCGTGCCGTTTGAAGATATTGAGAAGAAATACCCACCGGGTGAGCATAGAGTTTATACCGCCATAACTTACGGAAAAATGAACAGGGTCAGAAAGAATTTCTATGAAAGGGCAAGAGAA
>F14TC_100064731_pt1 | contig 14967 bp, 11 predicted proteins | sample KannatnBrdUF14TC_FD_10806 | JGI IMG/M metagenome (IMG submission 10806)
CAGGGTGCTTTGTCAAGAGCAGGACTAGATATATTTTTATAATAATTCGGTTTTACATTTAGGCAGGGTTACTTGTCATAAAACTGTATGATTTTTATAGGATTTAACCTAAAAATCGTAATTGCATTCTGCATTTAAAAGAATTATATTATGGAAATTCAATTTGCTATGATACCCAATGTTTGCGTGTATTAAACAGAACCTATTCATAGTCAGCTCTTCACGTCTGGTAATCATTTTTTTAATAACTAAATCACAAATGAAAAGGATTAGCTGCAACAGTTTGCACAATTCTGCTAAATTTAAGCAGACGCGATCATTTATTTGCTTATTTATCCTTTATTTTATAAAAATCAAACATTGCATGATTTTGAAAAGCAACTGTTATGATAATTCACGTACAAAATCACACATTATTAATTGTCCACTTTTTCGGGAAAGATCACCTCGACTCCTTATGGAAGTTCAATATAAAAATGATTAAATCTATCTACTACATAATATTTTTAATTTTATTTGTTGGAAGCGTTTATTCTGAGAATGATAATGTTGATACTGTTAGAAGTGGCAATATAAAATTAAAGGAAAACATTAATAAAGATATTTATGAAGACAATTTCACAAACTTTCCCTTTAGGTTTGGCACAGAGTTTTTATATGGTATCAGCTTTAATTCAGATTTTAAATCCTACCCTGGTTTTTTAATATTCGTAGATATTAATTTATCTAAAAATTTAGCTTTCTTAAAATTAGAATATGGTAATATATATGAATCCGATAGAGAAAACAGCACCCATCTGACATCTCTGGGCCTTAATTATAATATACTTAAAGGGAGGAGAAATAATCTTTATCTTCATGCAGCTGGAATTGCATTTTGGAATTCATCAAGTGGTGGAGGCATAGGAGGAGGTGTCTCCGGTTTTCTTTCTATAAGATATTTACATTCTTTTAGTAATTACTTTGGCATAATTTCAAGTATACGATACCCGTTTGGGAATTTCAATAATATCGCATTAACTGCAGGAATTCAATTCTTTACTAAATAAATTAAAAAATAAAAACGATGATAAAAACAAAAATTGCATGCATATTTTTTATTTTTTTCATAAATTTAGATTTATTTTCGCAAAGTGATCATGTCCAAGATGCTCATCAACATATTGTTAAACAGGCATGGGAACTTCTAAAACAAAGTTACCCTAACTATAACTATATTGAAATGAATAATTGGATAGGAGATAATCAACATGACGGACCTTGGTCCTTTGGTAATACGGGTAGAGTTGTTGCAGGTGCTTACAGAGAGGATGATGAAGACCCAATATATAATTACACTTGCTGGGGCGTTGCTTCCAGTACTCATTTTTGGAGAGTAGGTGTCCCCTGGAACCCGAATCAATATTCACCATATCACTTGCTTGAATGTCAATTAGCAAATTGCAATGTGCCTGGTAGTGCATGGAATAAATTAGATTTATATACAAGAGGTGGATGGGAATTAAAAAAGGATTATCGAGTGAATAATGAATCTTATTCAGATGTTACTTTTCAACGATGGGATGGGCTGGGCACATATACTGTGAGAAGTTGGGGTTCTACAGGTATGATGTATGAAGGATTAATTGAAGGACCAAGAAATTTGTACAGTACTGGATATATGAAAATAACGGGACGATACGTTAATGAATTGGCAGAGTGGGAAGCATTTAACCCCCCACTTGAAGTTAGATTAACGGGTTCGCAAAAATATTTTTGTTATGAAATATTAGGAAGGATGGCGCATTTAATCCAAGATCAAAGTGTGCCGGCACATACACATTTAGATGCCCACCCAGATGGATTTCCTTGTTTTCATGGTGACTCATACGAAACAAGAATGGGAGGCCAATATCAAAATTATAATTCACAGAATTGTGGTGGAACTTTTATTAACCCATATCTTCAATATGAGTACCATCCGGTTTTCTATTTAGCATTTATTCAGAACCAAATTGCCAGAAGATTTCCCAGTAATGATAATGATGGGGAAGCTAATTTTCCCTACATTGGTCCTTTTAATATTGAAGGTTATTTAAATGGGGCACCTTATTGGAATAAAGATATTTTTACTGGATATGGTGAAAATGGTGTGACACAGGCTAATTTTGTAACTATTGCAAATTATTGCATGAAAAGTGTGATAAGGACAACGGCAGGTTTGTTGTATTGGTTTATAGCTCAAACCGGTCAAATACCACCAATTGCACCCAGTAATTTAAGCATCAGCACAAATTTACCTGGCAATCCTGTAACTGGTTATGAATTGTATCGGGGAGTTACAGGTAATTTGATCGCAACCGTACAGGGTACTCAACTAAATAAATTATGGTATTTGTATGAATGTTTAGATGGTTACCCTGTATCTTTTCCGTACAATTCAAACGGGCTTCAAACCTTAACTGGTAACAACACTCTTACTCTTTCAATCAGGAACAATAATTATTCTTATGTTTTTTGCCCCGAAGATGTTCCTACTACCTTATTTTTAAGAACTAAGCTTAAAGTATGGAATGATGCGGGAACTTTATGGTCGCCAGAAATATATATAACTCCCAAGGAAAATCAAATTGGTGGTGGTTGCCCTTACATTTTTACATATTCAAAAGATAGTCTTGGAAACAATAGGTATCTACCAGATAATAATATCCTGCATCGTTCCGAGTTTTCAGAGTATATTGGGAAAAACATAAGAGATGTTTACCATTTAATAGTACCGCCGGATACAATTGACAACCAAATATCCATCCAACTTGTTGAAACAGAATCTGATTATAATTACTTTGATAACATAAAATTCTTCGCAGTTGATCATCTCATTGGAACAAAAATAGGTATAACCGAAAGTAATGATATTATAATGTATGATGAAACAAGCGTGACATCGACAGATGGTGCTTCGTTGAATGCAAATTCTAACATTACCGACTATATACAATATTATTATCAAGGAAAGAAAATTGTAACAGGTATTGGAGGTGATTCAATTTATGCACATTATGATAGTTCTGCGCAATCTAAAAGTTATAATAAAATTAAAAATATTTATTCAAAGTTATTAAGAGGCTCCAACGATAGTTTAGCACTAATTGGTCAGTTATCAAGAAATCCTAATATTATACCAACTGTTAAGGATTATGCTGGTACAATTAATATTTACAGTATGGCTGGCATTAGTTCAAGGACATTTTCAAGGAGAGAAAATATATCAACTGTTGTTATACCTTTTTCAACTTCAACTGACGCTGTTGATCATATTGACGTGAACTGGAATGATGATTATTCTGTTACATATTTTTCAGTAGTGCCAATTATGTATGAAGGTTTTGAAGTTTATGAAATGCCTCTGGTTTCAGCTAATCATACTACTTGGGGAAACATAATTGCTTTAGTAAATAATTTAGATGATGTAAATGCAGAAATGGATACTTCAGCAATAATTGACTTAAGATTTGATAATATCAATCCTCCTCAACAAGGATTAATCAGAGATTATGTGATTGATATAAATGGTAGATACTCAACAACCGGATATGACTATAAACAAAGCATTATGAATAATGCAAGTCAACATAAAACAGAGGTGACTCAACCAATTAAATATAAGCTGTACTGGAATTACGCCAATCCTTTTAATCCGGTAACAGTGATCAAATATGATATTGCTAAAGGCAGTAATGTGACTCTTAAGGTTTATAATTTACTTGGGCAACTAATGGCTGTTTTAGTGAACGAATACCAAAATTCAGGCGCTTATGAAGTGAAATTTGATGCAACAAATATTGCTAGCGGTGTTTATATCTATCGTATTGAGGCCGGTGATTTTGTAGACAATAAAAAAATGGTACTAATGAAGTAAAAAATGTATATCAATATTAGAAAAATTTTATTATTGGCATTCAGTTTTTTTTTGCTGAATGCCAATTCATATTCGCAGGTCACTCAAGAATGGGTTGCTAAATATAACGGTCCTGTAAATAATAATGATTATTCTTACGATTTAAAAACAGATAATATTGGAAATGTATATATCGCTGGATATTCACAGGAAGGACCCCCAAATGACCAGGATTTCCTTGTTATAAAGTATAACTCAAACGGTTCTCAATTATGGATTAGAAAATATAATGGTACTGGTAACAATAATGATGTTGCAGTGTCTTTAGCATTGGATAATCAGGGTAATGTATTCGCTACTGGTTATACACGAAGTATTAATGGAGCCAATGATTATATTACAATTAAGTATAATACATCAGGCGATTCAGTTTGGGCCCGAATATATAATGGAGATGGGAATGGTAATGATTTTCCCAGAAAAATTGCATTAGACCAAAATGGAAATGTATATGTAACCGGTTACAGTATTGGCATAGAAGATAACGAAGATTATGTTACTATAAAATATGATTCACTGGGTACACAGCAATGGGTAAAAAGATATAATTCCACTGATAATGCTTATGATATCAGCTATGACATGAAGGTCGATAATTCGGGTAACGTTTACGTTACTGGCCAAAGTCTTAATTTCAGTACTGACTCAGATTATTTGACAATTAAATATGATAGCAATGGTAATGAGATTTGGAATAAAAGGTATAACCATGCAGGAAATTCTATAGATAATGCGTATAAACTTGCTTTTGATAGTAGCGGCAATGTTTTTGTAACGGGTGGCACTTACAATTCTACAACAAACTTAGGTGATATTCTTACCATAAAATATAATTCAAATGGTATATTTCAATGGGCTAAAGTATATAACGGGCCAGGTAATGATGATGATGATGGTGTTGATATAACAATAAATAATTCAGGCAATGTATATGTTTTAGGTAAAAGCACAGGTATAGGTACCGGTTATGATTATGTTTTATTAAAATATTCAACCATAGGTGATAGCATTTGGTCAAAAAGGTATACAAGCGGTGGGAATAATGATGATATTCCTTCAGAAATCGCAATTGATAAATTTAACGGAACATATATAACAGGTTCAGGCTTTGCCAGCACAATCGATTATGCTACAATTAAATATGATTCATCGGGTGCTTTATCCTGGATAAAATTTTATAATGGTACCGCCAATGGAATAGATATTGGAAATTCAATTGAAGTGGATAGTAATTTGAACGTTTATGTAACAGGGTTTAGTGTAGAGAGCGGTACAAATGGTGATGCAACCACAATAAAATATTCTCAAATAATCGGTATTATCAATAACAACGAATTCCCATTTATTTTCAATTTAAATCAGAATTACCCGAACCCGTTCAATCCAACTACCATTATAGAATATTCACTCCCGAAAAGCTCGCTGGTTACAGTAAAAATCTATGACCTTCTCGGTAGACTTGTTCAGGAGCTTGTGAATCAGCAACAGCCCGCAGGGGTGCATTCAGTCCATTTTGACGGTTCCAATTATGCAAACGGTGTTTATTTCTACCGCATTGAGGCAGGGGATTTTGTGCAAAGTAAGAAAATGGTGCTTGTTAAGTAAAAAAGTTCTCAAAGTTATAAAGTTTGTAAAGTTCAAAAAAGGGGTTAAATTCCCCTTTTTTGTTAATAAACGCTAAATCTGTATATAGATTTTAAATTTTAATTTTTATATATTTGTAAGCTAAAATCAAACAATAAAGGGGTTAGTTAAAACTTGATAAAAGTAACAATTCAGGAAAACGAGTCAATTGATAAGGTCCTAAAAAGATTTAAAAAGAAATATGAAAAAGCCGGGGTTTTAAAGGAAGTAAGAAAAAGAGGCTTTTTTGTTAAACGTTCGGTAAAAAAGAGAATGAAAAAAGCTAAAGCAATCAGAAGAAATAAAAGAACTTTGGCCGAAGAAACCGCAATTTAATTCTGTCTATTTGCAAATAAGGTTTGTCCCATCCAGGATTCATTACTTTAAGGATGGGGTTTTTTATTTAAGGTGTTATTGAAGATTTGAAACCGAATTTACATATAGATTGTTTTAAATCTTGAAATTACAATATGAAGGCATTCCGGATAAACATGATCTAAAGCCGTTCATAAGCGGGCAAAAGATAAAAAAATGTGTAAGCAGGCTTGCCGGAAAGATAAGTAAGGATTATAAGAAAAAGGTCCCTGTTTTGATCGGTGTTTTGAATGGTTCTTTTGTTTTCATGAGTGACCTGATAAGAGAACTCGCAATAGATTCAGAAGTTGATTTTATCCGGCTTTCAAGTTACGGGAACAGCAAAGTTTCATCGCGGCAGGTTAAGCTGTTAAAAGATATAAGCAGCAGCATTAAAGATAGGGATGTTCTGGTTGTTGAGGACATTGTTGATTCAGGGCTGACATTGAAATTTATTAAAGACCTGATATTGAGCTATCAGCCTTCATCGCTTGAATTTGTTACTCTGCTTTTTAAGAAAAATGTGAGTGAGCTCGATTTTAATGTAAAATATATCGGGTTTAAGATTAAGAATAAGTTTGTTGTTGGTTATGGAATAGATTATGCAGGAAAGTACAGGAACCTAAAAGAAATTTACTTTTTAAAAAATTAATTAAGAATGTCCGAAGATTTTCAAAATAATAATAGTTCTTCAAATCAGAAACCGCCCAAGAGGAGAAGGAACGAAGAGTTTAACTGGAACAGGGTTTTTAAAGTAGTTCTGGGCTGGAGCGCTATTCTGTTCGGGTTTTTCCTCATAATGATCTGGTCTAAATCGGGAGACGGCGGCGAAGTTGAGATCGGGTTTGACCAGTACCAGAAACTTCTTAACGATAATAAAATAAAAGAAGCAGTAGTAAAAAAGCTTGACAATACCTATACATTTCACGGAGTTTTAAAACAGCCTGAAACTGTTAATATAGGTTCGCGCCAGCTCACCACAGAAAAGATCACTGTTCTTCTGCCATACACAAACATTGATGATGCAATCATCAAAACCTGGAATGAGAAGAATGTTGCCTTCAGAATTGAAAAAGAAGATACCAGCTGGATCGGCCCCCTGATAGGCGCGCTTCCATGGATACTCATAATTGTTTTCTGGATCATCATAATGAGAAGGATGCAGGGACAGGCAGGAGGGACAAAGGGAATATTTTCATTCGGCAAATCAAAAGCCAAGATGCTGACTGAAAACCAGCTGCGTGTAACATTTAAAGATGTAGCCGGCGCTGATGAAGCAAAGTATGAGCTTGAAGAAATTATAGAATTCTTAAGGGAGCCCTCAAAATTCCAGAGGCTCGGCGGAAAAATACCAAAAGGCGTTCTGCTTCTGGGGCCTCCCGGAACCGGTAAAACACTTTTGGCGCGTGCTGTTGCTGGGGAAGCCGGAGTGCCTTTCTTTTCTATCAGCGGTGCCGATTTTGTTGAGATGTTCGTCGGTGTCGGAGCTTCCCGCGTTAGAGACCTGTTTGAGAAGGGAAAGAAAAATGCCCCGTGTATAATATTTATTGATGAGATAGATGCTGTTGGAAGACACCGCGGCGCAGGCTTAGGCGGCGGCCATGATGAGAGAGAACAGACTTTAAACCAGCTTCTTGTGGAGATGGATGGCTTTGAACAAAACGCCGGGGTTATCATAATTGCTGCAACAAACCGTCCTGATGTGCTTGACCCTGCACTTCTCAGGCCGGGCAGATTTGACAGGCAGGTTGTAGTCGATAGGCCTGATGTTAAAGGACGTGAAGGTATTTTTAAGGTCCATGTCAGAAATATTCCCTTAGATAAAAATGTAAGCCTTGAAGTGCTTGCCAAGGGAACTCCGGGACTTTCCGGTGCAGATATTGCTAATTTGGTAAATGAAGCAGCTTTGCTTGCTGCCAGAAAGAACCAGGACCAAGTTACTATGGCTGACTTTGAAGAAGCCAAAGATAAGGTTATGATGGGAATGGAAAGAAAAAGCATGATCATTTCTGAAACGGAAAAGAAAACCACTGCTTACCATGAAATAGGACATGTGCTTGTTGCAATGATGATCCCTGAATCAGACCCGGTACACAAAGTAACTATCATACCAAGAGGAAGAGCCCTTGGTGTAACCACATATTTGCCTATTGATGAAAAACATACCTATTCAAAAGAATATCTTGAAGCCATGATAGCTTATGCAATGGGCGGAAGAGCAGCGGAAAAACTCATTTTCAATCAGTTAACAACAGGTGCAGGCAATGATATCGAACGGGCTACAGCACTGGCGCGGAAAATGGTTTGTGAATGGGGGATGAGCGAAAAGCTCGGTCCGCTTAGTTTCGGCAAAAAGGAAGAAGAAATTTTCCTCGGCAGAGAAATTGCGCAGCACAGGGACTACAGCGAGGATACCGCCATACTTATTGATGAAGAAGTAAAGAAAATTGTGAATAAGGGAATGGATAGAGCCGAAACCATTTTAAAAAATAATATGGATACTCTTCACAGGCTTTCGGGTGCGCTTCTTGAAAGGGAAATCCTGGATGCTGATGAAATTGATAAGGTTATGAAGGGTGAAACACTTCCTCCATTTGAAAAAATTAAATCCAACGGTGAGGCCGGAGATATCTCTTCAAACGGTTCCGAAATAAAAACAAAGGAAACTAAGAAAGATTAAAAATCAGTTAATATAAAATCATGCTTTCAGGCCTGCCGTTTAGGCGGGCTTTTATTTTATGGACGGGATAACACAAAATAATATAACACAAAATAATAATACACCGTTTAAAGGCGAAGTATTCAGAAAGATGATCCATTACTCATCAGCTGCTATACCGATAGGGTATCTTTATATAGATAAATTTACCGTTCTGGTCGTTCTCGGGATCCTGCTATTGCTGCTGCTTTTGGTTGAAGTAATAAAGTATAAAAGTGATTTCATCTATAACCTTTATTTAAAGTATTTTAAGGATATGCTCCGTGAACACGAATACGACAGGTCAAGGCTGAGGATTAACGGAGCTTCATGGGTGATCTTTTCTGCTATATTCTGTATTATTTTATTTCCAAAGCTGATCGCGGTTACCGGATTGTTAATGCTTTCATTTGCTGACAGCACTTCCGCTCTAACGGGCAGGCTTTTCGGGAAAAAACAGTTTGCTCCAAACAGGTCATATACCGGAACACTTACTTTTTTTATTGTGGGGGTAATTATTGTTTTGGCAGCCCCGAAATATACCGGGTCACTGAAAGAGTATATCATTGGATTTATCATGGTAGTAGTTACAACAGCAGCAGACGCTTTAACTCTTCCAATTGATGATAATTTCACTATACCGGCTGTATCCTGTTCGGTTCTTTATTTATTTTATATAATTTTATTTCCTAACATCATTTTAGTTTAATATCTTAATTAATTATTCCCGATGTTTGATCTATGGCTTTAAAATGCGGTATTGTTGGATTGCCTAATGTAGGAAAATCCACTTTGTTTAACTGTTTAACTTCATCAATGCAGGCAGAAGCCGCTAACTATCCTTTCTGTACTATTGATCCGAATGTTGGAGTTGTTACTATCCCCGATAAGAGGGTTGACGAGCTTGTAAAGCTTTATAACCCCAAAAAAACCGTTAAGACCGTAATTGAGTTTGTTGATATCGCAGGGCTTGTTGCCGGAGCTTCAAAAGGGGAAGGACTGGGAAACCAGTTCCTTTCTCACATCAGAGAAGTAGATGCAATTGTTCATATAGTCCGGTGTTTTGATAATGACAATGTGATCCATGTAAATAATAAAGTTGACCCAAAAGCTGATATAGAGATAATCGAAACAGAGCTTATATTAAAAGACATCGAAACAGTTGATAACCGGCTGCAAAAATCAGAAAAGTTATTGAAATCGGGGGATAAAAAACTTAAAGAAGAATACGGCAGCTATATTTCCTTAAAGAAACATCTTGAATCAGGAAGGCTTGCGAAATATTTTACAAAAGAATATGCCAAGACCCATTCTCCAGATGACACGGCACATCTCAGCGGATTAAACCTGCTCACCGATAAGCATGTTTTATATGTTGCAAATGTTGATGACAAACACATTCACGGGAATGAATATTCAAAAATTGTTGAGGATATTGCAAAGAAGGAAGGTGAGGAAGCAATTGTTTTATCCGTAGGTATAGAATCTGAGTTATCTCAGCTTGAACCGGGAGAAAAGGACGAATTCTTAAAAGAGCTTGGAATAGATGAACCCGGGCTTGATAAGCTTATCCATACTGCATACCATTTACTGGGACTCATCACTTTTTTTACGGCCGGCGAAAAAGAAGTCCATGCATGGACTATTACAGCCGGTACAAAAGCTCCCGGTGCTGCCGGGGTAATTCACACTGATTTTGAACACGGCTTTATACGGGCAGAAATTATGGGTTTTAATGATCTTTTAAAATACGGCAGTGAACAGGCCGTCAGAGAGAAAGGTTTAATGCGGGTTGAAGGCAAGGACTACATTGTGAATGACGGCGATGTTGTATATTTCAGATTTAACGTTTAATTTATAAATAACTTCCCTGCAGCCTGAAATTGCCACTTTTTTTATGTTTTTTATGTTTAAAATTAAGGCAGCAAATAACCAAAATTTTTCATTGGTATTTTCCAAACAAAATATTAAATTTATAACATAATTTAATGCTCATTTAAAGTAATATGAGAATAATTATAACTGCTTTTTTAGCAGCCCTTCTTTACAACTTTTCTTACTCGCCCTCGTTTACCCAGGATAAAGAACAAACCAGTTTGTTCAGTCTGGATGTACTTAATTTTTATTCAACCGAGGGTACAAAATCCAGGGTAGATATATATGTTTCTATCCCCATGTCTAACATGGAGTTTAAACATTCAAAAACGGATAAGTCAAGCTACGTTTCCAAGTTTGACCTGAATATTGATGTAAAAGATAAAAACGGCAGTGTAATTTACAACAATGTTTCAAAAGAAGAGATCACTACTAAGGAAACAAGGCAGGAATACCTTACTCAAAATTCCCAAATACTTACACGTAACCTTTTTTTGCCTCCGGGAGAATATAAAGTTAAAGTATCTGTTTATGAACAGAGCACAAAGAAACAGTCTGAGAAGGAAAAGAATATAAGGGTTGAAGATTTTTCGGCCGAGCCGTTAAGCATCAGCAATGTGATGATCGTTTCGAAGCTTTCTTCTTTGGACGGGAAAAAAATGATCACTCCGGATGTTGAAAGAAATGTCGGGTTAGTTGATACGTTCTATCTGTTCTACTATGTTTACCGGAATAATGATGATCCCATGATCGAGGTAAACTGTAAAATACTTGATCCTGAAAGAAAGGAAGTGTATGTAAAAAAAGAGATAATAGATGCTTCTAACGGAATTGATTTTCAGAACCAGGTATTTATGGGGGTGCCAACATCAGATCTGGCTTACGGCATGTACACAATTGAGATCAGCGCTGCAAGCGGAGGATACAGCGCATCGGCAAAATCCTCCTTTGAAAACCAAAACCCTGATTTCCCGCTTGCCCTTAAAGATATTGATGAGTTGATCGATCAGCTGCAATATATTGCCAAAGGGCCGGAAATTGATTACATGCATGATGGAAAAACGGAGACCGAAAGACAAAAACGCTTTCTTGATTACTGGAAAAAACAGGACCCCAGCCCTAATACAAAAAGAAATGAAGTTATGCAGCAGTATTACAGGCGGCTGATAATAGCTAATAAACTTTTTTCTACTATTTATACCCCCGGCTGGAAAACAGATATGGGGATGGTATATATAATCTTCGGAGAGCCCAGCAATGTGGAACGGCATCCTTATGAAATGGATGCAAAACCATATGAGCTTTGGGAATATTACGATATTAACAGGCAGTTTGTTTTTGTTGACAGGACAGGGTTCGGTGATTACAGATTACTTGAGCCTATCGGTGATACATATAGATTTAAATGATTTAGATTTTTGTAAGGGAAAGCCAAACTTTAATATACTTCTTTTTTAGTCGCTTCTGCAGTAATTGCATCCAGCAGATTCCTAAGGGATATTTCGTTCTTGATCTTGTAATCACCATCAATATTTATGGTTTCTACAAGGTGTGTTGGTCCTCCGATAGTCACAATTTTAACCATATCATGGTTTGCAGTATCAAGCTCGATCCTGTAATCTTTTTTAACACTTCTGAATCTTGTTATTTTCCCGATCTCGTTTTCCAGTGCACCTTTTCCGGATTTCCTCATTTTCTCGCCCTGTGAATTGTAATAATTCTGGGCATCAGGCCCCAGTATGTTCCATGCCTTAGTCATATCTCTTTGTTCTGCGGCTACAATGAATGCAACTACACACCCGTTTGGGGACTGGTGTATGTTACCGCAGGAATAAAGGAGAGTTAAAGAAATTAATATTATGAATGATAATATATTTTTAACGTCAGTAGATCTCATTGTTATTGTAATCGTATTTTAAATTCGGTAAATTTACAAATATATCTTATCTTTTTTATCAATAATATGAAAATTAAATTCCCATTTTTACAGCGTAAATAAGGTTTTTCATGTGTCTAATACACGGAAAATAATGGCTAAACAAAAAGAAAAAGTTAAAACGAATACCGGATCAAAAGACAAAACCCTTGCATATTACATAATCCTTGCAGTAATATCATTTGCTGTGTATGCGAATTCTCTTTCAAATGATTTTGTATTTGATGATGAATCGGTTGTTCTTGGTGATCCTACAATTACATCGTTATCCAATATCCCGAAATATTTCACTGGCGAGCAGGGGTTTCACAAAGTCATAGGCAGATATTACAGGCCCGTTGTTTCTGCATCATATGCTGTAGATTGCGCTATATGGGGCCTTAAACCATTTGGGTTCCACTTAACAAATGTTTTAATTCATGTAATAAATTGTTTGCTCCTATATACCCTGCTTACTCTGATGTTTGAAAAATCACAGTCAAAGTTCAAAGATTCCGCTATTCTGATAGGAGCTGTAATTTTTGCTCTGCACCCCATACATACAGAAGCAGTTGCATGGGTCAGCGGAAGAACAGACAGCCTTTCATGCACTTTCTTCTTTGCCGCTTTTATTTCTTATTTGAAATATTCAAAAGATAACAGATCATTTTATTTTATTTTGCTGTTGATATTCTACCTGCTTAGCCTCCTTGCAAAAGAGATGGCGGTAACACTGCCTGTGTTAATAATTCTGTATGACATTATTGCGGGCAGGCTAAGTATTAGTGAAGCTTTAAAGCAAAAGTTTAAAGTATATTCAGCCCTTGTAATATTATCCGGACTGTATTTTGTTCTCAGGTGGGCAGTATTAAAGGACACGCCTCAGAGAGAAACATATTTTTATTTTTACGGGAAAGATACTGCAACTGTATTTTTCACCATGCTTCAGACAATACCCATATATTTTAAACTCTCAGTTATACCATACGGAATGGTTTATCATTACAGCGGGTACCTGCCTTTTATATCATCAATAACAGAGTTCGGAGCAATATTTTCACTTTGTTTTATAGCGCTCATGTGTTTCTCAGCCTATTACCTTTATAAAAAGTTACCAGCGGCAAGTTACGCGATACTATTTTTCTTTATAGCGCTTCTTCCTGTTTTAAATATAGTTCCTACAATGAATTTCATGGCCGATAGATTTCTTTATATTCCATCAGCTTTTTTAAGCTTTATTGCTGTTGCGGTAATATTGAAGTTCTATACATCAAAAAATTCAAATATTATTTTATTTGCATCGGTATTATTCCTGATCGGCTATGCATACATGACATATTCAAGGAATGCTGACTGGAAGAATAATGACGTTTTATTTTTAAGCGCACAGGGTAAGCCGGGGACGGTTCTGTATGTTAATATCGGGAATATTTATGCCAATAAAGGACAGTTTGATGTTGCAGAGCAGTATTACAGGAAAGCCCTTGATCTGAGGGTGGAAAGTGTGCTTGCAAATAATAATTTAGGCAAAGTTTTTATGGTTAAGGAAAATTTTGATTCGGCTTATTTTTATATGTATAAGGCGCATATGCTTGATACGCTTTCTCCTGAACCTATGCATGCAATGGCGCAGTTATATCAAAGGTCAAACAGAATTGGTGAAGCAATAATGTGGCTTGAAAAAATACAAACTGTGACCCCCAATTATATGAATTCACAACAGATGCTTGAGCAGCTTAAGACTCAATACGGAATGCTTCAAAACAGCAATTTAAGCAAAGATGACCTGAATAAAATTTCAGAACTTGAAAAATCCTCATTCAAATATTACCAGGAAAAAAACTACGACAAGGCTATTGAAGACCTGAAAAAATTAATTACACTTAACCCGGCAGGAGGTGCAGGTTATTATAATAATATAGGAATGTGTTATTTTGACAGGGCGAAATACGAAGAAGCTTCTGAAAATTTCAAGCTTGCAATAAGCAGCAACCCTAAGTTCTCTACCGGTTATAATAACCTCGGAACTTGTTACGAAAAGCTTGGAGACTTTCAAAAAGCGAAAGAAAATTATTTAAAAGCCATTGAAGCTGACTCCAGCAATCAGAATGCAAAGAGTAACCTCGAGAAAATAAAATAAGGTTTTTTAAAATTTAAATTACAGCAAATTACTGGCAAGATCCGCCAGCACGGAACGCTCACCTTTAACGAGATTCATATGTGCGTATAAATTCTGCCCTTTAAAGTGTTCTATCAGGTAAGTAAGCCCGTTTGACTGTGAATCAAGGTATGGGTGGTCGATCTGGTAAATATCTCCCGTGAAAACAATTTTTGCCCCTTCGCCTACTCTGGTGATAATGGTCTTAACTTCATGCGGTGTCAGGTTCTGCGCTTCATCAACAATAAAAAATATTCGCTGGAGGCTTCTTCCCCTTATATAACTAAGAGGCTCAATAACCAGCTTCTGGTCTTTTACCATTTGTGTTATTTGCTGGTGCTGCTTTTCTGTTTCTGAGTACTGGTCCTGAATTACTTTTAAATTATCCCATAATGGCTGCATATAAG
>F14TC_100017437_pt1 | contig 14814 bp, 20 predicted proteins | sample KannatnBrdUF14TC_FD_10806 | JGI IMG/M metagenome (IMG submission 10806)
GACCAGCTCCTTGAGCATCTCCGGTCCCCTTTCTTGCTCGCCAGCGGGGCCGGAACATGCGAACGGGCGCCGCGCACTGGCGAAGCCCTTCCTGGTGCGAAGAACTTCGTCCGAGTGCTCGGCGCCCGCGTCGGCGTGCGCGTCTGCACGATGTCGCCACGCCGGCTGGTTAGCGACGGCTCCAGAGGCCGGGGCAGCTCACGAATGGATCTCGCGTCTGGGCAGTTAGGTCATCGGCGCTAGTCTAGTCAGCAGACTTCGCATGTCAAGCCGACTTACGCGAAGGTGATCGTGAGCGCCCCGATGGCAAACGCGGGCGCCGCGTCCCCCGAGCGTCGGCGCGTGGAGGTTGAGCGGCGTATTCGCGGCCTCCGTGAAGGTGTCGGAGCCGACGGTGGCCATTGGGCGCTTATCCTGAGGGGGCGCGCGGGCGGCCGGTGACCCGCGGCGGGAGGCCGGCCGTGCGGGCGAGCGCCGAGACCGTGCTCTCGGTCACGCCGAGGCGTTCGGCGATCACGCGGAGCGGCCGGCCGGTCGGCCACAGCTCCCGGAGCACGTCGAGGCGCCGGACCTGGGCGGCCGGCCGCGCATGTCCGAGGACGCGCGCGGCCACTACTGGGCGCCGATCTGCCGCTGGCGATTCATGCGCATGGCCAGGCTCGGCCGATAGCGCGGCGGCCGCGCCTGGAAGGCCGCGAGGGATCGCCGCGCCACGTCGACCTCGGTCGCCGAATACGCGGGGAAGGTGACGACGCTCACCTCGTGCACGCGCATGTCGATGATCTCGCGGATCGGCAGGCCCTCCTCGAGATGCCAGTCGTCGGTCAGGGTGCGAAAGGCGAAGGACATGCCGTCGATGTCCCCGCGGCGGATACTCTCGACGACGTCCCGCGCATAGCTGGTCTCCGGCGGGTCGATCTCGACCTGGAGCCCCTGGGCGTCCGCCGTCATGCGGAGCGTCGGGGGACGCGACGTCAGGCGGCCGAGCACCTTCGCCGCGTCGTGATCGACGAGCGCCCGGACGTCGATCTTCTCCGTGAAGGTGCGGTCGATCGCCGCGGGGAGGATGCGCTCCTGGAACCCGCCCAGGTCCTCGCTCAGGGAATTGAAGACAATGGCCGTGCCGCTGAGCATCGGGCCGACCGTTCCCTCGCGCGCCACGACGCGCAGCGCGCCGAGGGACACCACGCGTCGTTCATCCGTGTAGGGCATGAGCCAATTCCTCCGTCAGGATCTGATCGGCAATCCAGGCCGGTCGCTCCCGCTCCCAGCGCGCGAGCTCGGCCTCGACCAGGGCGAGCCAGTCCTCGCCCGTGGCGCGCGTCGCGAGGAGTCCCCGCACACGCGCCTGGGCCTGCGCCCCCGACGCGGCCGCCAGGCGCCCGGCCGCCGCGCGTGGGTCCTCGTCCGAGCCCACATGCGCCAGATGCGCGTGCAGCGCGGGCGTCAGCGCCGCCGCGACCGTCGCACCGTGCTCGAGGTAGAACGCCTCGACCCACGTGCGCAGGCCGGCCGGTCCCCCCTTGGCCGCGCGCCGGGCGGCGTTGGCTTCCTTGCGGACCATGCGGCCGATGACCTCGAGCACGATGCCCCGATGCGCGGCGATGAGCTGCGCCCGGTGGCCCGTACCGTTCGGATGGCCGGCGCGGGCGGGCGCGGCCGGAGCGGGCTCCGGGGCCGGCTCCGGCCACGCGTTCGCCGCGGCCATCGCCGCCGGCTGCATGTTCAGCGGCACCAGGTAGAGCTGCCCCTGGCCGTCGGGCAGCGGGTTCATGTTCTCGAGCGCGCGGATGTCATCCGCCGAGAGCCACCCCCACTGCCGGCCGACGGCATAGGCGGCGAAGCGGTTCGCCGTATTGCCGCGGAGAAGCCCGTCGACCAGGTGCTCGGTGAATTGCTGGCCCTGCTCAAGCGGCCGGATCAGCTTGCGGTTGAGCTCTTGCTCCCAGCGGACGAGCCAGGGCCGGAGGGTGTCGACGACCCAATCGATATTTTGCTCCTCGATGTTCGAGAAGGTCGCGTGCGTGAGGTCGCGCAATTTATGCGGCGGCATGTTGAGCCAGCGCGCGATCTCGGTGACCTGGAACTGCCGCGTGCTGAGAAATTGCGCGTCGTCCGGCGGGATGCCGACCTTTTCAATCTTGATCCCCTCCTCCGTGACGATCAGGCTATGCGCTTTTGGGCCCTGCACGGCCTCGTTGAGCGAGTCCTTGAGCCGCTTGTGGGCCTCCTGGCTCAGCTTGCCGGGATGCTGGGCGACGATGCCCGGCCAGCCGCCGTTGCCGAAGAAGAGCGCGCCGAATTGCTCCGTCGCGAGCCCGAGGCCGAGCGTTTCGCGCGCCTTGCGGATGACCGAGTAGCCACAGAGCCCATCGAAGCCGAGCCCGGGAATATGCAGCATGTCCTCGGCCGGCACGCGCACCTCGGGTCCCTGGTCCTGCTGCACGCGATAGACGATCGCCCCACTGACGGCGCGATCCGGGATCACGCGGTTCGGCGGCAGCGGCCAGAGGGCGAGCGGCTCGCCGTTCTGATTGCGCTCGATCTCGGCATACGCATTGCCCCACGTGAGGCAATGCGCCTGCATCGTTTCGCGCGCGACCATTGCGGTCATCTCGCCATTGAACTCGTCGTGCAGGAGCCGATACAGCCGCGAGCGCAGATAGCGCTCCTTGCCCCCGTTCGGCAGGCGGCGATACGGAAACAGCGGGAGCGAGGCGATGCTGCCCGCAATCGCCTGCACGCCCGCCCAGTACGCCGAGTAATTGAGCGCGGTCCATTCGCTGACGGGCAGGCCCGCCGCTGCCGCTCCGCCGCCGCCCAGATACCGCGCGAGCGCCGGATCACGGGACGGGATCTCGCCGATCCAGAACGAGCGCTCCCCGCCGCCCCAGAACGAGCGCCAGCCCTCGACCAGGCGCGTGAGCAGCGCCATCAGATGACCACGACCCCGTGCGCGTCATACACCGAGACCTCAGACGGTTGCCGGACCGCGCGCGCCATCGCCGTGATGAGCGCCGCGATCCCGTCGATCCGCTCCGTGCTCTTCCGCTTCGATGGTTTCAGGTTGCCGTTGCCGTCCTCCTCGGTGACGACATTGCCGGCGCACCAGCGGAGGACCGGATCATTGCCGTGGCGGAGGCGGCGCGTCTTGACGAGCTTCTCGATCTCCTTCGTGGCGGAGGTGAGATCCTTCATCGTCTGCTGAATCGGCACGCAGACGAGCCCCGTGTCCTGCAAGCGTTGCACGAGCCCCGTGGCGTTCCACGGATCGAAGTCCAGCTCGACCACCTCCCACCCCTCGACGAGCGGGAGGCTCACGATGTAGTCGTACACGCGGCCGTAGTCGACCACGTTCCCCGCCGTCAACTCGAGGACCCCATCGCGCGCCCACGCATCATAGGGCACGCGGTCGCGCCGCACGCGCTCGCGCAAGTTGTCTTCGGGGAGCCAGAAGTGCGGCACGACGGTGTAGCCCCCGTCTTCATCGCGGAACAGCGCGACGCAGGCCGTCAGATCCGACGTGCTCGAGAGGTCGAGGCCGATGTAACAGCGCCGGCCGCGGAGCGCCGCGCGGTCGATCGCCGTCGTGCCCCCGGCGGTCCAGGCCTCGATGTCGAGCCAGCGCGTTTCCGATTCGGTCCACTGGCAGAGGTAGAGTCGCCGGAAGCTATTCTGGCGCGCCGGCACCTCGCGCGCCTGGAAGGCCGCGGTCCGCATCTCATCGAGGTCGCGGAAGTCGCCCAGCGCGGGATTCGCCGCGCGCCAGACCGCCTCGTCGAGCCAGTCGGCCGCGTCGGGCGCCCCGTAGAGCACCGGGAGAAAGGTCGGGTCCGCGATGACGCCATCGCGCACCTTTTCGCCATAGGTGTGCAACTCCCAGCAGATCGAGTGCCGATCGTACCCCGCCGTCGTGATCACGAAGATGAGCGGCTGTCGGCGCGAGCCGATCGAGGTCGTGAGCACGTCCCAGAGCTCCCGGTTGGGCGCCGCGTGCAATTCGTCGTAAATGATCGCCGACGCGTTGTAGCCGTGCGCGTGCGGGGCATCGGCGGGGATCGCGCGATAGATGCCGACGCCCCCGGGCGCGTGGTGAATCATCCGCCGCTGGCTCGGGATGATCTCGAGTTGCGCGGACAGCTCCGGGTCATTGCGGACCATCTGCTCGGCGGCATGGAAGACCAGGCTCGCTTGATCGCGGTCGACCGCCGCCGAGTAGACCTCGGCCCCCTGTTCGCCGTCACTGAGCAGCATGTAAATCGCGATGGCGGCCGCCAGCTCGGTCTTGCCGTTTTTGCGCGGGATCTCCACGTAGCAGGTCCGGTATTGCCGACGGCCGTCGGCGAGGCGTGTGCCGAAGAGCCGGCGCAGAATGTCTTCCTGCCAGCGACGCAGCCGGAAGGGTTGGCCCGCAAACTCCCCCTTCGTGTGGGTCAGATTCTTGACGACGTCGACGGCCCGTTGCGCGGCGGCGTTGCGGGGCGGCCGCGTCGGCGTCACGCCGGTTTGCCCCCAATGAGGCCTGCCCAGCGACTCTCGGGCTTCTTCGGATGCGCCGTCGTGATCCGGCTGCGGTCGGAGGCGCCGACGCCAAAGCGCGCCCAGATCCGCGTGGCGTCCCGCATCGCATTGAGCGCCCAGCTCGGCGCCTGCTCGAGCCGCGCCAGGCCGAGCGCATCCAGCCGGCACGCCTTGGCGATCTCGCCGCGATCCGCAAGCGTCATGACGCCCATGCGGATCAGCTCGGGCACGCGCTCCTCCCAGATCGCGACGGCCGCGGCTGGCAGATCGGCCGGCGGCGTCGCATCCGTCGGGAGCGACTGCGGCTCCTCGCGGTTGAGACGCCGTTTCCCAGGATTGCCGCGAAGGATCTTTAAGGCGGTGGGAGTGGGGATGGGCGCGGCCACGGGAGGCTCCCGTCGTGGCCACCAAGGGCCGGATGAGGGCTTGTGCCCGATGGGCCAGCCGCCCCGGTTCGCGCCGATCGTACCACGGGATCAGGGAAGACCGCGCCGACGATGCGCCCGCGGTTGACGTCGAGCCGGATCGCCCCGCTCGCGCCGGTCGCCAGGAAGCCCCGGAGCGCCCGCCAGATCGCGGGCGGGATCGGCAGCTCAGCCGGCATCCGTGATCCGGGTCCTCGAGTTGCGGGAGCGCGTCTGAGGCGCAGCGCGGGTCATGCCCCGCGAAGGCGCCAGACTTTTGACCCGCCCTCCCCCGGCTGCGATTGCATGCCAACTCATCCCGCGCGCGAGGCGATGCGCCGCATCGTACCGGCCCACATGGCGGCGATGTCCGCCGCCGGCACGCCGCGCATCAGGGCCAGCTCGCGAAAGCCCTCGGCATCGCCCGCCCGCGCGAAGTCGAGGAGCGTCGCTACCAGATCCTCGTCGGCTAGGCCGAACCCGAGCAGCGCATGCTGGATATGGAGCTCGCGGAGCTCGCGGAGTATCCGCGCGTGGACCCGCTGCACCTCGGCGCGCGTCATTCGTCGTTCAGTTCCGGGGTGCCCGGCATGCCCGCCTCGCGGCCCGGCACCAGCACCTTGTGATGCGATAGCGCACCGGGTCGGCGCTGTCGTTGCTCAGAATCCCGCCGACAAGCGCCCGCGCATAATAGGCCCCATAGGGGACGGGGACGAAGAGGGTCACGGAGAGCGTCAGGTCGGTCCTCGAGCCGCTCATCGGCCGCGCCAGGAGCACCGGCGCCCCCGCCACACCGCCCGGGATGTCGTCGAGATACACGATCACCCGCACCCGCTCGCCCGGGGCCAGCGTGACGGGCGCGATGAGCTTGAGCAGATACCAAAAACTTCCAAGCGGCCGGATGGTATAGCCCCCGTCCGCATCGACGGAGCTCACGCACCCAAGGCACAACAGCGCGGCGCAAACGAGTGGCTTCATTGCCGCGCCTGCCCCTCGCGGCCGGTCTTGGTATTCGCGCAGGCCGTACAGCGCGCGGCGAGGTTGGTGTAGTCATCCGTCCCGCCCTGCACCTTCGGGATCACGTGATCGACCTGCGTCGCCGGCGCTCCGCACGCGCAGCGGTAGCCGTCGCGGATGAGGACCTGGCGGCGGCGCTGCTGCCAGTCGTAGCCGTAGCCGCGCGCCGCCGAGGACCCGCGCCCGTCCCAGCGGCCGCCAAGCGGATGCATCGGGCAGGGTTGCAGGTTTGGACAGGTCGTCACGCGGCAGGGTCGCTTCGGGCGCAGCGGGCTCATCGCGCCGTCTGCCAGATGACGAAGGAGCAGAACAGCAAGCCGAGGGCCACGCCGATGAACCAGATATCGCCCTTCCAGGCGGCGAGGATGAGCCCGATGCTGCCGCCGAAGAGGCCAAGCAAGGCGAGGTACTCGATCATAACCGGGGCACCTGCACCAGGAAGGCGTCGAGGCGTGCGCTGCCATGATTGGACGTCCAGAGCAGAAATTCGCCCGACGGGTCCACGTTGGCTTTGGGCATCTTCGCGTAGTCGTCGCTCCCGCCGCCGGCCGCGTCGAGGTCCACCAGCGTCGGCGCGAATACCGTCACGCGGAGCGAGCCGTCGAGGGGGAAGGCCACGAGCTCGTTGGCGCGCGGACCGACCGTGCGCGTCGCGCCACTGCCGAAGATCCATTGCCCCTCCGGGGCGCCGCGGCGGGCGTTGCAATGACTGACGTGATTCAGCTCGACCTCCCACGTCGGCGAATGGTAGACCACGCGCCCCTGCGGCTCGGCCGCCGCATCGAACATCCAGACGCGCCAGGCATAGGGCAAATCGTTCCAGTTATCCGCGGCCACCATGTAGCCGAAGCCGTTATCGCTATGGCCGGCCGCGCCCTCGCGATCCATGAGCACACGCTCGGTGCCATCGGCCACGCGGAGAATCCGGTTGTCCTCACCATCGGCCGCATCGAGGTTTTCCTTGATCAGCAGCCACTCGCCGCTCGCGTCCACCTGACTTTCGTCCAAGTCCCCTCGCTTCGGGATAAACCGCGAGGGTTGCGGCGCCGCCTCGCGGTGCACGAGTGTCCCGATCGCCGGCCAGGCGGCGTCCGTGACCGCTTTCAGCGTGGCCGAATGGACCGTGCCCGTTCGCGCAGTGTGCCACTGCCGCAGCGCAAACTTCCCCATCCACTGGCAGGCCGTGATATCCACGACCACGGTCAGGGCGTGCGTCCACACGTCGTACCGATACAGGTGCTCGTCGTCGCTCACGTACAGGATGGCCGGATCGGTCGCGCTCCAGTACCAGCCCTCGCCCGTCGCCCAGCTCAACGGGTGATCGGCGGGGAAGAGCGGGCCCATCGGCGTCACCGCGAGCGTCTGTTTGTCGACGTGATACAGGCTCGGGCCGGCCCCGCCCCGGGTCCGGTCGATCCCGAGGAACACGTAGAGCTCCGGCTGCCCCGCGTGGGCGTTGATCGCCTGCCAGTAGGCGTAGCCGGTGGGCCAGAGCGCGTCGACACCGCCCATGTCCTGTTCGTTCGTGAGCCGGATGCCGGTGGTGTCGTAGGGCGCCGGGAAGCGAAAGGGGCCGCGGTCGGGCAGCCGGACGGTGGGGCGCGGGCGCACGTCGGTCGACGTGCAGGCTTCATGGATCGGCATGATGCGCGCCTCCTGCGCGGGCCGGGTGGTGGTCCGGCCGCAGCACGCGATGGACCTGGACGCCGATCCGCTGCCCCTGGTCGAGCTGCGCCTGGACGGCCAGTGCGGCGCTCACGACCTGGCCCTTCAGCGGCTCCGGCACGACGGCGAAGAGCGCCACGCCGAGCGCCTCGGCGGACAGCGGCGTCCTCGTGGCGCCATCGACGATCTCGATGCGCGGCGGCGGACGCTCGGGCGGCGGGGCCTCGGCGTCGACGACGGCAGCGTTGTCGAGCCGCGCGTCACGACCGAGGAGCCACGCGCGGAAGCACGCGGGGTCGGTCGACTCACCGCGATCGATCTGCGTCTTCCGCCACGTGTGATAGCACGTTGGTCCGTGCCCGACGGCGAGCCCGCACCCGGCGCAAACGCTCATGGCCTCGGCATTTACGTGGTCCTCGTCGTCCGGCTGCACCAGGGCCCGGAGGAGGTCGAGCGCATCCCACGGGCTGAAGAGCCGGCTCCCGCTCTGGACGCGCTGCTCGAGCCACGCGAGCTGTTGCAGGAGGCGCGCGCGGTTCACGGCGGCACCTCGGGGTACGCGGGAGTCATGGCCGCCGTGATCCGCTCCAGAATTTGGGCGATCGCGGCGCGGCCGTGCAGGGCGCCCGTCGGCGGGAGCGGCGATTCGGCCTCCTGGGCGAGCCGGATGGCGCAGGTCTCCGAGGCACACGCCTTGGGCGTGGCATTCAGCGGCTCCCCACACACCCATGCGAACGTGATCGACACCGGGTAATGCGTTTCCATCGCACACGCCTGGCGGTCCTCGAGGTCGATGACATAGGCCTCGTAACTCTCGAAGTGGTCGGCCACGCGCGGCGAACCCATGAGCGCGACGGCATGATGCCAGGAGCAGAACTGGCGTCCGCCGTCGAGCGCCGCACTGGGCCGGATCAGACATCGCCGGCCCGCCGTCAGCCACTCGCACTCAGTTTTCCAGGCGTTCCTGTCACTGACCGAGTGACTCCGCTCGGCCGTCCACCCACACCGCGGGCAGACCCTGCCCGTGAATCCGCGTTCGCAATTCGGGCACTCAGCCATGCCCGTCCTCCCGCTGGAATGCGGTGGCGGGGAGTTCCCCCTGATACGACGCGAACTTGGTCGGGTTGAAGAGCGTTTCCGGTCGCAGATAGCGCCGCATCTTGGGATCGCCTTTCCACTCGGCGGTCTTCATGCCGATGATCGCCCAGCACTGGTCGAACGTGGCGCCCTCTCGGAGACGGGCCGTGATCATTGCCAGGTTGATCGGGGTGGGCTGGAAGTGCTTGCCGGCCTTCGTGTTCAGGAAGGCGAGCAGATCCCGTGCCGCCGTGTTCATGGCGGCCGGGCCGTGTCCATGGCCCGGGCCGTGTTCATGGCCATTGATGAGCGGCGCGACGTCGGGCGACGAGCCCGACACTGTATTGCTTTGAACTGTACTGCTTTGAACTGCAACTGCACTGTACTGCTCTGTAGACACAACTTCGTTGATAGGTCGGGCGACGGTCGCCCGACGGTCGGCCACCCGTTGACTAAGTAGTGGATATTTCAAGGCGAAGGTAGAAAGTACCCGATCGGACGAGCACGTGGCGATGTCGGCTGCCACGCCTTTGAGCAGATTGTCGCCCTTCGGTTGTCGCTTGAAGTAGGCCTGGACGAACATCCAGGCCTCCTCGCGCACGATCAGCGCGCGCCGGTCGAGGTCGGCGCAATAGTGCCGCACCTTTTTGAGCGGCAGCGTGGTGTCGGCCACGAGTTGGGCGTCGGTCACGCGAAAAATCCCGCTCGGGCGCACGCGAGGATTGGAACAGAGGTAGGCGAAGAAGCCGCGCTCCTCGAACGGGGCGCCCTCGAGCTTCTCATCCCCCCAGAGCGTGGAATAGATCGGATGGTAGTCGGAAGCCATGGTCTCGGCCTCGTTTCGGTCTGCTGCAGGGCGTCACCCGGCATCACGTCAGCGTCTCCACCGTAATTCTCACCCCCCGTTCTTGGCGATTCACCACCTGGGCGTACTGGAACACATGGCCCGAGTCGGGCGCGTCGGAGTGGATCACGCGCCAATGCGTGGGCGCATCCGGTGGCCAGCCCATGAGCGCGTCGCGGATCGGCTTGAGGGCCGCCTGGAGTCCGTCCTCGTCGAAGACGCGGGCTGTTTGCGCGAGGAACATGACGCGTTTCGGCACCTCAGCCACGATCACGACGTGGCACGGGTGAAACGGGTTCGCCTCCGTCTGGGCCACGGCGTTCCACGTCGCCGCCTTCCACCCCATCGACCACTTGTGTTTGTGGCTCCAGTGGGCGCGGGAGAGCGAGCCGTTGAGCGGGTTGGTCAGCTTGCCGCCGACAAATATCGTTATCGGTTCCATCGCGAGCGTCACGGCGCCCCGTCGCTCCCCCGGAGCGCCGCGAGCAACGCCACGAGCGCGGCCGGATCCACCTGAGGGCCGTCGAGCAACGTCGTTCCGACGTGCTCCTTGGCGAGCGCATAGAAGGCCGCGTCGGAGAGCCCTCGTTCCTGGCGTGCCGCCGCGATGGCCGTCAGGAGGGTGGCGGCCTCGAGCGGCGGCCGCTCATCCGCGAGTGTGGCCGCCAGCTTATCCAGGGTGGAGCCGCCGCCGTTGCCCTCCGGGCTCACCAGTTCAGCCCCCTCGATCACGCCCAGCTCCTGGGGCAGGCCCATGTCGTCCTTCTCCGAGAGCGCGACCGCCGTCTGGAGCTCCACGGAGGCCGGCAGATATTTGCAGAGGCGGATGATCACCGTCTTCTTGGCCATCGCCGGCCAGGCTGTCCGCCAGGCGCTATCATCGCGCGTGTCCTTGGCGTAGCGCTGCCGGTGCGCCTCGATCTGCTCCCGCGTCAGCACGTCGAACTGCCCGTGGCCGTTCAGCAGATGACAGACGGCGTAGACGTGGGTGATCTTGCCCTCGGCGTCCTCGCCGCCCGGCACATGCACGAGCTTGGGATGCAGGCCGAACGCGTACTCGAAGCGGTCGCCGGAAAACACCTCGCGCGCCTCGAACGACGCAATCTCCTTCGAGCGCCGCGCCAGGTCCATCAGCCCTTGATAGCCGGGCTGGAAGTTCGCCTCCTTCACGCCGCCGCGCTTGCTATTCCGCCGCGGAATCAGGAAGGCGCGAGCGCCGTGGCCGTCGGGCATCAGCCCGAGCTGGCTCGCCTGGATGATCGCGCCGACGAGACTCAGCTCCGTACACTCGAGCAGCTCCGGGTTGCGCTGCACGCACGTCATGGCCACGCGCAGCATCTTGTCGGCCGTGAGATGCGCCGGCAACGCCAGGGCGATTTGGGCTTTGCTGCGCTCGAGGAGCGCGCGCACGCTCTTGACCTTCTCGGCGTAGGGGACGATTTGCGTGCTCATCAGGAATGATCCTTTCCATTCGCGACACTCGAGCGGTCGTTGACGTGATCGAACCACGCGGTTACCCGCCGCTGAAAGGTGGCCCGGTCGGTTTGCTCGATCATGCCGAGCGCCCGCCGCATCGCCGCAAGATCGCGTCCCGCATACGGGCGGACCCGCTGGATTTGCATTGGGGTGCCTGTCGGCCCATGAACGATCAGCACCGTGAACCGTCGTTCGTTCGCCAAGGCCACGGCGACGCGCAACTGCGCATCGGGCAGCGTCTCGCCAGGCTTCTTCCATTCCACGACGAGGAAGTGCCCCGCGCGCTCCGCGAGGAAGATCCCATCGACATCTGAGAAGTTGATCCGGGTCGTCCCGAAGGTGAGCCAGCTCCAGTCCGGATGGCACTGGCACGAGCAGCGCTGTCGGCCATTGACGATTTCAATGGTCATCGCGGCGTCACGATGAAGCCGTGCTCGGCAAACCGCGCCGCGAACCTGTCCACGTCCTGACCGTAATAGAAGAACGCCTGCCCTTGCGTCGGGGCCGCCGTCTCGCCCTCGGGATTGAGAAACGCCACCCGGCCGCGCGTAAAACAGATCGCGGCGCACACACCCGCGGCCCGATGGAACCACGCAGTGTCGGTATAGTTGTGCGTCAGCAGCATCGCGGCGGTCGTGCGGCCGACCTCGACCTCGCGGCACAGCTTCTCGACGAACTGCGCAATGTCGGGCTGCATATAGGGCGGATTGAGCCAGACGCGGCCCGGCCAGGGGTGCCCGAGACCATTCGCCTGCTTGTCAAAATACTGGCGGGCCTGAATCCATTCCTGGGCATGCGCGCTGCTGGCGGGATCGAGATCGATGGCGCCGAGGACGTCCCGGGCCGCGTCGATATAGTGCTGGGGCGTATACCACTCGTTCTCATTCGTGCCGCTGGCGCCGCGTTGATCCGTCGCGCCCTTGCTCGCCTCGCAAACCCGGACGCAGCGCGCCTGCGCGGCCTCCAGCGCCACCGCATACTGCCGCGCATCCTTGAGGCGCGTCCGCCAGCGGTGAATCGTCAAACGATCCGGGAAACCCGTTTCCGGTCCGAAACGGGTTTTGCGTCCTCGCCCACCCGTGGCTTTGTCTTGCTGATCCCACCAGAGCACGAACTTGCGCTGCTCGGAGAGCTTCAGCTCGACGGCGTCGTAGAGTCCCGTGGCATCTTTTGCCCGTTGGAACCGCTTGGCGGTGACCTCGGCGACGTCGATGGTCGCGAGGCCGCGCACCGGATCGTAGTGCTCAAGCGCTCCCGCGCCTCGTGTGGCGATCGAACGGTTCTTCTCGCTCACGTCTTGAGCCGCCGCAGTTGCCGGTAGCGCGTCGCGGGCGCGACATATTCTTCGCGCGTCACCGTCCGCCACGTGTACCGGCCGCCGTCGGGGAGATAGCCGGATTCCGCCTCACCCATCGCGGCCTTGATTTGCGCCTCGGCGGTGTCCCGGACGCGCTGCCACTTCTTGAGCTCGGCCAGGGCCACGTCGCGGTCGCTGTCCCAGGTCGAGGCGATCGCGGGTAAGTCCACGATTCGCTCGGGGTCCTCCTTCGGATACAGCAGGGCCAGCACGTCCCGGTCCTCGGCCACGGGCGGCGGCGGATCGTGCAGCTCGACACGCCGCCAGAACGCGGCGAGGCGCTCTTGCAGCGCCGCAATGAAGGCGTCGTTGCGGTCGCAGTCCGCCCAGCGAAACGTCTGGCCGCCGATGAGCACGGCGAAGGACACCCACGCGCGCCCCGTGACGAGGAGCTGATGCTGGCCCTGGATGAGGACATGCGGCGGCGGCTCCTCGAGCCAGTCATCCGCGCGGAAGGCGTTCGTGGTTTTCACCTCGAGCACGGCCGGCACGACCTTGCCGTCGGCCGCGAGGATCTCCCGGTCGAGCGTGGCCCGGAGATACGGGCGCTCGGGATGCACCAGGATCGTGAACGGCGCGGCCGGCCCGAGCGTGCGCTGCGTTTCCTCGACATAACGGTCAGCCACCGCAGGCTCGAGGATGCGGCCCCACCGCATGGCCTCGGACTCGACGTTGGCCTCGAGAAGGCCGCGCTTCTCGGCGTAGAGCTCGAGCGGCGTCCGGTAGGGCGACAAGCCGAGGGCGGCCGCGGCATCGGAGCCGCCAATGCCTTCCCGGCGCGCCGCGAGCCAGGCCGCCCGGTCCGGCAGAACGAGGGCGCGCGCCGTCATGGGCCTTCCCCGAGCGTGCGCATCAGCAGGGCCTGGCAGGGCGCGCAGAGCGCCTCCGGGCCGTCGAGGTTGGGCGCGCCGCAGAGCGGGCAGGGCTGGGCCGGGCTGGGCGTGCCCCGGAAGGGCCAGGACGGGCCCCACGTCCGCCGCCAGGCGGGCGGGCGGACCGACCGCGGGCGCGTCCGTCGTGGCGGTCGGGGCCGGCGGGTCGTCATAGGCTTACCGAATCGCCGCGCGCCACAGCATCGCGAGCGTTCATCGCCTGAACTCCTGCGCCTTCGGACACGTCGCCCAGTGAGGTATGTAACCCTCGATGCTGCGCGATCCCGGCGTGAGCACGCTGCCCTGGTAGCCCGTTTCCATCCGACCCTCGTCGGTCACGAGGTTGATCCGACGCGCCTCAGTCCCCGTGGGTGGCTCGTCCGTCACCCACTCCGATAACTTCTCCGGATCGACGGGCATGCTCTTGGCGGCTGGCGTCTTGAGCCAGCGGATGATCGCGTGACAGCCGGAACAGGTCGGGCGCGCCATGGCTACCGAATCGCCGCGCGCCAGAGCATCGTGACCACGGCCCCGAGGCCGGCCGTGAGGAGCACCAGGACGACCAAGGCGAGCACATACCCGCAGAGCTTGCCGAGCGCGTCGAGCTGGGTCACGCCGCCCCCGCCTGGCGCCATTTCATGCGCATGAACTCCGCATGAACGGCCCGACGTTGTGGCCTATTTGTGGACTAGTACCCGTGCCACGAGGGGGGTTCGGGAGGCGCGAGAGGGCGCGACCTCCCTGGTTAAGTGCGCGCCAGTGCTCACTATGGCGCGCTCTCCACCCGACCTCGCATCCCGTGTCAATCTCGTGTATATAGTGTGGGCCCATGCCCTAACTCCCGAGAATCCCGCGCGTCTTGCCCGCCCATCGCAGGGCGTGTGGCGCCTGTGTGGAGTAGCCGCGATGCGTCAAGTTGCGCCAGTCCCGCCCGCGCCCGGCCGAGGTCGATGATGTTGTACCGCTTCACGCTCGCCAGGCTCTTGTGCCCCACGAGCTGCATCGCGGTGAAGACATCGACGCGCGCGGTCTCGACGAGATCCCGATACGCGGTGCGGCGGCAATCATGCCGCAGTGCCGTCGGCTGACCGGCCTTCGTGCGGGCGGCGCACCACGCCCGGTTGAAGTCGCGCACCGGCCGGCCGTTGCGATGGAACACGTAGGGGCAGCCGAGCGCGCGCGCCGCCCACCGCCGCTCGATGATCGCCCGCAGTTCCCGGTCCTCCGCGTAGGGGCGCACGCGCTCATCCGTCTTGCTCTCGTAGAGGCGCAAGGTGCCCGCCTGGCGATCCACCATCGACCACTGCAACGTCATCACTTCGCTGAACCGCCACCCCGTGCAGTAGGTGGCGCGCATCAGATCATCCAGGGGCGGGGCGAGATACGCGACAATCCGATCGAAGTCCGGCCGCTCGAAGAAGCCCCGCCGCGCATTCTTCACCGTGATCCGCGGGAAGTCCGGCACATGCGTGAGGCGCTGGTGGCGCTTGGCGACGACACACGCCGCGCGCAAGGTGTAGAGGTACGTCGCGAGGGTGCCGGGCTTCCAGCGCGTCAGCGCGTCGGCGGCCGCGGTCTCGA
>F14TC_100052333_pt1 | contig 14706 bp, 25 predicted proteins | sample KannatnBrdUF14TC_FD_10806 | JGI IMG/M metagenome (IMG submission 10806)
CTGCTTGAGGATGTCGATCGGCTCATCCTCGGGTCCGCCTGCGGTCGGTTCGGCGGGGGACGGCGCTGCTGGCGCTCCTGCCCCACCCCCAAGCAGAGCCATTAGCTCGGGCGGCAGGCCCCCATCCTCCGGGGGCGCTCCGCCCAGGTCGGGTGGCGCTCCCCCGTAGGGGTCTTCGGGCATGAACTGTGACATCGAGCCTCCTTAGGCGAGCGGCGGTCCGCCGCGCGGGTCCGTCGTGCCAAGCATGTCAACGTGGACCGGGTCGGGTTGGCCGTGGTAGAAGCCGGGGACGTTCCCGGAGCGAAGGCCGAAGCGCCCAACGACCGGCTGGAGCGCGATCCCGAGCGGGATGCGCTGCCCGTTGATGATCGCGTAGCCGTCGATCGCGTGTCCGGTCAGGTGGTTGGAGCGCGGCACTCCGCCAACGGCCTTGTTGTGGGCGGGGCTGCGGTAACCGGAGGTGATCTGGATCTCGGTCGCACCGACCGCCTTGGCCGCGTCGGCGACGAGCGCCGCGAAGACCGGGTCGATGCCGGTCGCCTCGCCGGTGAAGGAAACCTTGCCCTGCGCCTTCGGCGCGCTGTAGCCGCTCGTGACCGGGAAGCTGTAGCCGCCGCCCGACCAGAGCCTGAACGCGGACTGGAGTTCGGGGTCGGAGGCGAGGGCGTAGGGGTTACCGGAGGCGAGCGCCTTTCGGATCGCGCTGAAGTTCGACTGCGAGAACATCTTCGCGAGCGCGCTCGTTCCCGCCTCGAAGGAGGGGTAGCTCTGGACGCCCGCCCTGTTCGTGCCGCGGCTACCGCCGACCGGGAGCGTCGTCCCGAGCAGGTTGAAGCGGTCGATCTCCTGCGGGACGCCCTCGCGTCGCGCCCAGGCACCGAGAAAGGCCAGGTTCTGCGGGGTGGTCGGCAACCCCAGCTTGTTGAGGACGGTCGAGAAGTAGCGGCTGTTGGATCCGTCTGAGGGTTGAGAGTACTGATCTGTCGAGTACTGGTCGGGGGGCGTGAGTGTCGGGGCGACCGGCGGCTCGCCGATCCTCGGGAGCGCTCTGGGGACCGGCGGCAAAACCGTTTCGGCCCGTGTGCGCACGGGGCTGGACCCGACCGGGGGCGGGATCTGCGGGAGCCTGGGAAGGCTCGGAGCTACAGGCTCGCCACCGTAATCCTTGCTTGTCAGGGACGGCAGGAAAGGGTTCGGAACGCGGGCGCGGTTTCCTCCGAGTAACTCGCTCGTGTAGTTCGTGAGCACATCGAGGATGTTCGACATCGGTCAGCGACCCAGGATCGGCGGCCTTGTCAGCATCAGGCCGGGGCGGTCTCCGGCACCCCCCCGCCCAGCAGGGGCAGCGCGGTCACCGCCAGCGCCGAGTGGGCGCTCAGGCACTCGGCCGAGCAGTAGACGAACTGCGCGGTCATCGTCTCGGCGTAGACCTCGCCCGAGATGAAGAGCCAGCCGTCGCGGCTCTCGGGATCGAGGGTGTTGCCGGGGCAGTCGGGGTTGTCGCACTTGATCTTGAGCTTGATCTCTTGCTCGACGGGCATCGCTACCTCTTCTTCTTCGTGGTTTTCTTCGGCGCGATCTTGCCGCCGTATTTCTTGTCCCACTTTTTGGCGATCTCGGGGTGGTGGATGTGCATGTAGGCGCGCTGCTTGGCGCTTTTGTAGGGCATCAGGCCTCCTTGGGTCCGATCTGGGCGACGATCATGTCGGTGGGGTCGAGAACAACGACTCCCCAGTGGGTGTCGAGGTGGGACGACTGCTGCCTCGCCGCAAAGAAAGCGCTGCCAACTGCGACCGCCGTCTGTTTGTCGTCACCGCCACCGATCCACGACCCTCGCTCGCTCTCGACTAGCTCGTAACAGTTAAACGTGTAGCGCGCCATTCCCTCTCCTAGTTTCTGCGGTTGATGTTCGAGCGTGCGATCAGTTCGAGCAGCAGCTTCGAGTTCGGGTTCATCACGTTCATCGCCCCGGCGGGTGCGATCGAGCCTCTACTGGAGGGGGTGAGACCAAGACGGGTTGATGCCTGCTCGTCCCAGCGCGACCCGAGATCCTTGTTGGATAGATCCAGGAGCGTGTTCATCGGGGGGCTGTGGGTCATGCCGAGAAGATCCGCGATCGCGAGCGCGCCGGGGTCGGCGAGGATCTGCTCTTCGCGCAAAGGGTAGTAGCCGCTCGGCTTTGTGTAGTAGCGGCCGCGTCTGCGCTCGATCCACTCCGGCCCCACACCAATGGATTCGAGCCACTCCTTGGTTCGAGGGGTGAGAGGCCCCCCGCCCTTGTGGGTCTGCATCTGGGCCAGGTAGAGCTTCATGCTGGGGCTGAGCTTGAACGGGAACAGCGAGGTTGCGAGGTTCGCGATGCCAGCAGGGGACCGGGGGTCGAACGAGCGGGCGAGATCGGCGAAGTAGCCGCCCCAGCCCGGGTCGTCACGGGGGATCTGGGATGGCGCTCGCTTGCCCCGCTCGGGACTCACCGCCTCGACGGCGTAATCAACCACCTTGTCGAGCCACCCGGGCACGCTCAGTTCCTCCTTTGCTCCGCGCTTCGCCGGAGCAGGTTGGCGAGCCGCTCCGGGGTCAGGAAGTTCGAGCGCGGCCCCTTGCTTCCGGCGAAGGCCGACTCGGACGGGAACTGGAGATCGGCGACCCGCTCCGCCTCGGTACGAGCCTCGAAGGCCCTCACCTTCGCGCGGTAGGTCTCGGGATTCAGCGGCCCGAGTGTTTTTCCCAGGTAGCGGGCGTGGTCTTGGGCTTCGTCCCATTTGCGGAGCGCCTTTTGGAGGTTCGGCCTTCCTTTGCCGCCGGGGGCCGCACGCCACATCTGGGTTGGGAACTGCCACTCAAGCGCGCCAAGCGGGTCCCCGCGCGCGAAGCCCATCAGGTAGTTGAGCAACCCCATGTTGGGGTCCTCCGCGATGAACCGCTTCGGGTAGCCGCCGCCGAGCCGCGCTCCGGTGTCCAGGCGCGGCTCGACCGACTCGGGGCGGTAGCGGTACCCCTTCTGCCCGGGGACACGCTCGATGTTGTGAAGCTGGTTCAGGTACAGCCGCTGGGAGGGGTTCAGCTTGCCGACGAACCTGCTGCCCCAACGCGGGTTGAGCGGGTGGGGGCCGGGAAAGAAGGTCGCGGCGAGGTTGGCTATCCCCTCGAAGCTGCGCGGGTCGAAGGCGGCTGCCTGCTCGCGCAGGTAATCGCCCGCGGATTGGCGCGGCACGGCGGCAAGGTTGACCGGCGGGGCTTCGCCGCGGTCGGGGGTGGCTGCGTCGAGCGCGTAGTCGACTACTTTGTCGAGCCACCCGGGCATCTAGTTGAACGGCCACGCATCGACGTGCTTGGCGACCATGATCGAGATGTAGATCAGCCAGATCACAACGACGATCAGCAGGGCCGACTGCCAACTCCAGGCTGGTTTCATCCGGCGCTCCTTTACTTCCCTCGCTTGAACGGGGGCATCTCCCGCACTTGGGCGATCGTTGTTCCCGGGGCGACCCGGACGTTCTTGAGGCCGAGCGAGTTGACGAGGGCGTCCCAGTCGGCGGGGGTGACGTTTACGTCTTTGCGGAAGTGGTACAGCCCGCCTGTCTCGGGGTGGGCCTGCGTGCTGAGAGAAAGCAGTTTTTGGATCAGGGCTTCGGGGGCCGACCCGACCTTGATCGAGCCGTAGACGTGGTGTGACGGCTTCGTTTCGGCGGCTCTTGCGTAGGCGAGGTAGCGGCCGAGGTCGCCGTACATTTGCCCGATCGTCGCGGGGACGAACGGGAAGCCCAACTCTTTGGCTGCGAGCAGGCGGTGGTTTCCCTGGATGATCGTGGCGAGGCCGTGGGCGGGGTCCCAGTCGATCTCGATCGGGGTGTGCAGACCCTGCCCCCATTTCATTGCGCCCACCAGTTCGCCCATTCCCCGGTCGTGGCGGAAGGCGAGTCCGGGGAGCAGGTCGATCGTCCGGAACACCCTCTGTGGGCCGCGGGCCTGCGCCGAAAGGACGGGACGGTCGGCGTCGATCGCGAGTTTTTGCAGCAGCGCCCAGTCGGGCCGCGGCAGCGAGATCTTCGGCCCGAGGGATTGGAGGAACTCGGGTGCCTGGGTGGCGAGACGGGTCGACCCTCCATGGGGGGCGGGGGTCGTGATCAGCGGGCCGAGGCGTCCGATCGAGGGGGTGGTTATCAGCACCCGGGGCTGCGTCCAGGCGGGGGCGGTGGTTGCGACCTTCACCCTGGAGGTGAGCCAGTCCGGCAGCGGTGCGGCCATCGGCGCTCCTTCAGGCGGGGGCTGTCATCCAGGGGTAGGGGGGCTGGTAGCGGGGCCGGGGGGCGCGCTCGGCGCGGCGCTCGGCGGCGCGCGGATGGGAGCCGCGCTGGCGGTAAAGCTCGACCGCGATCGCGAGCGCGAGTACCCGGTCGTCGTTGCAGCCGTCCTGCGCCCTGGGTGAGGGGTTGGTTGTGCGGTAGACGAAGGTTTGCAGTTCGCGCAGCAACTCAACCTCGATCCTGGGGATCAGGCGCTCGCGGAGCGCCTCGGCGAGGCCGTCGATCACCGTCGGGCGTGTTTTCAGGTTGATCGGGAACCCGAACGGCTTCGACTCGGGCTGGTCGCCGCGGTCAAGCTGGCGGTGGCGGTAGAGCTTCGGGTAGGGGGGGCGGCCTTCTCTTCCGTCTCGGAGGGCGAGCACGACCGGCTCGCCGTAGCCGCCGCCCATCTCCACGGCGAGCCAAGCCGAATTGAACCATCTGCCGAGGAAATGAAGCTGGGTGGCGAAAAGGTCGGGGTCGGTTTTCCCGTGGAAGCTCGCGCAGATCGACATCTCGGCCAGGTCGAGCACGTAGGCGGCGGAGAAGTCCGCGCCGCGCCCGGTCGCCACGTCGGCGGCGAGCGCGTAGGAGCGGCCCGCGATCGGCTCGGCGAAAACATGGATCTGGCCGGAGTCGGTTTTTTGCAGGGTCGCGCCCTTGAAGTCGCTCTGGGCGAAACGGCAGCGGTAGAGCGCCTCCTGCAAGCCGTCTGCCATGTACCAGGCGAGCGCCTCGACATCGAAGTAGGGAGCGCCGGTGAGGATGAAAGCGTCGAGTTCTGAGGCGGGGAACTGCTCGGCGCGGTCGGCGGGGTTCGGGATCGCCATCGCGACGTTCGCGTACCAGCGCTCGTCGCGGTCTGGGTGCAGATCCCAGCGCAGGAAGCTCTTGTACAGCTTCGACTCCTCGTCGGAGGCCCACAAAGAATGGAAGAAGTTGCCACTCGTATCCCCGTTGGGGGTCGTGACGGAGATCCCGTTGCCGGTCGAGATCGCGATCAGCTTCCCCCCCGCGGAGGTGGTCGGCACGAGCGCCTTCCACGATTCGCGGGCGTACTCGTGGCGGGCGAACTCATCCAGGATCACCAAGGCGGCGGTCTCGCCGTGGCCCGCCTTCTTGGTTGAGGGCAGGCCGGTCACGTAGGAGATCTGGCCGTTTGCGTGCTCCAACTCGATGTGCAGGTTGGGCCGGAAGTTCTTTTGCGGCTTCAGCACCTTCGTCTCGTTGCGCAAATGCTCCGGGAGGGAGGCCATCATGTCCCAGAGGCGGTTCACGACCTTGGCGGCCTCCTCCTCGTTGATCGAGATCACGAGCACCTTCGTGCCGGGGCGGTAGAGGACCTGCCACAACCCGAACCCGGCCGCGAGCCAGGTGATCCCAAGCTGTCTCGCCTTCAGGATCACGCTCTTTTCGTGCGCCAGCCAGCCGTCAAGGACGCCCCGCTGCCAAAACCAGGGTGCCTCCGGGTCGAGAAGCTGAAAATGAAAGGTCTCCCCCGAGGTCGCATCGACACACACGACCCGGTCGAGCAGATAGGCGGGATGGGAGGCGCAAGCATCGATCTCGTCCGCCTCCTGAAGGGCGATCAGGAGCGCGTGGGTCTGCTGACGCGACTCCTGCGTCCCGGAAGGGGCCTCAAGCGTCGCTTCGCTACTCCCTGTTGGAGACAACAGGCGCTTTCAGTGCGACGGCCGGTGCCGCCTGCTGGTCATGGGCGTTAGAGACCGCCACGGGACGACCTTGCGCCCAGGTGGCAGCCCAAGCACCGTTCTTTGTCTGCGGGTTCAGCGACGAGCGCTGCGCGGGCGTCACCTTCGGCGACCCAACCTTCATTTCAGCCCCCCTTCCTGCGGTTCGAGGAGATCGGGCCGGTCTCCGAGAGCGTGTGGGTCGAGGTTGCCTGCTCATAGCCCGAAGAATCAGTCCCCGGCAGGGACGGCAAATGGGTTGCGTTCGACGAGTAGCCCCCCGACTGCTTGGAGGCATTCGCCTCCCGGTCAGCATCGGTCACCGACGAGGCCTCAGGAGGCTTCGAGGGCGAAGCGGAAGCGTTCCGGTCCAAACCGCCCCCCAGGGAGCGCGGATCACGGCGTGCCATTGGCTCTCCTTCACTGAATAGGGTGATCGTGGAGGCGAAACGGTCAAGTGAGACCGCCACGCCCAAAGCACCGTAGAGCCGACAAACATACAAAGGCGTCGAGGGAGGAACAACCGCGCACAAAGACGCCTGCGAGACCTCGTCTTCGACCCGGTCAGCCCAAGAATCGCGGTGCGCAAAGACGCGCTCACGCCCAAGATAGCGCCGAGCGCGCCACCTCCCCCCGCTCACGCCGCGCTCCCAACCTCACCAGCCCTAAAAGCAGCAAACCGCCAGCGAACATAAAGCTCCGCCCGATCCCGCACAGCCTCAGCCTCCTCAACCAGCAACCCATGATCAGGAAACCCAGGATGATGAATCCTCCCAGGAGGCAAAGCGTGCGCGCGCGCAACCAAAACACGCCGCTCAAGCGCCTCAAGCTCACGCTCAAGCTCCTCAAACACCTGCTCATCCTGCTCAGAAGCCACAGGAGGAGTCACAGACCCAAAATCAGCCTGTTTCTTAGCCAAACGCGCCAAACGCTTCCGCTCCGCGTCAGCCGCCCTACGCTCCCGATCCGAAAAATACTTCGCAGGGCGTCCCAACTCCGAAAAACCCCCTATTCGGGACCAGAAATCCAGATTACCTCTATTCCCGGACGCGCTCGTTACCGCTCGTTTTCGCTCCTAACGCGCTGGGTTTGAAATCATTGCGCGCTGGGTTTAAGACGCCCCGCGGGGAGTCCCGTGCGGGGCGCTGGCGCTTGGGGGGGAGGGGGGATTCCTTGCTGCCATGCGCTCTGGCGCGTCACCCGCGCCTTGCTTGCGCGCTCAAGTGCATGTTGTCTCGCTCGACGACACGCGTGCTCCGCTTGTTGTCAGCGCTGACGCGCGGGCCGAAGAGCGGTGCGTTGTTTGGGTGGTTCGTTGGGTGCGTGTAGGACTCGTGGGGATACTGGCACTGGGTGCGCCGTGGCACGCCGCTTCGTTGCGGGCAGTCTCGCCGTTTGAGTCGCTGCGGGTCTACTCATTGAGTAGACCAGTTGGACATGTCGCTTGACTCCACCGAGAGGGAACCAGTAGTGTTACGGGGGACAGCTTTGGTACCTGTTGTGCCTTCCGCTCGATTACCTGTGAGGGCTGGTTCCGGAGTCGTCGCTTCACCCGCTCTTTGATAACTCAGCAGGGACGGTCAACCCGAAAGGGGATACCAACCCATGGCAGCAAAGACCATGCCCACGAGCGCGCTCGATCAGATCGAGTCCGCTCTAGGGTCGCTTTCCACCGATGACGGCCCGGTCGCGATGGACGAAGTGTCCATCGCCGACCCCGACGCCATCATCGCCTCATTCCCGACGCTGGTCGCTGAGTACAAAGCGGCCATCTCGGCGGATGAGAAGCGGTCAAAGGCATACGCGGCCATCGCCGATCTCGTGATGGCGAACCGCGCGCTCACGATCCGCACGGACACCGGTGTACCGGACTGGTCCGGACAAACCGGATTCTCAAAGGCGTTCTCCCGAAAGGTCAAGCTGGCGGTGTTCACGGACAAAGTGTCCGAAGAGCGCCAGCGCGCGATCTCCCGGGGGATCGAGAACCAGCTTGAGCGCGGTGTCCGCGAAGCGGCCATCGTCGCTCACGTGCTGGCAGACGACCAGACGCTAGGGACCGGCATCGTCGAGAAGACCGGACTCCCGACGCCCGCGATGAAGAAGGCCGTCAAGCGGCAGTACGACGGCCAGGGAGTCATCGAGTCCGGCAAGAAGAAGGGAACCGCTCGACTCAAGCTCCCCGTCACCTACGGGGGAGCAAAGAAGACCGGATCCGGCGGCGGGACCGATGGCGATACGCCGTCGCTCTCCCAGCAACTGGAAGACCTCGTTGTGATCGCGACAACGCGGGACGCCGACGGTCCGACCATCGCTCCGCTCGTGCGCTTTACCGCTCTCTGGCGGTTGCTCTCGGACGAAGCACGCTTCGCGGTCGCTCACCCGGACCTCGAAGGCTATGCCGACCGTGACAAGTGCAAGGCCATCGCCGACTCAATCGCTGAATTGGCGATGATCTTCTCAGACGCGGTCAGCGGGAAGAAGGCAGACGAAGCGGTGCAATCGGCACTGGCCGCGAACGTCTGGCAGGACCAGAGCTAGACCCGAACTACCATCCTGTACGACAAACCCGCCGTCCCTGCTGAGTGAGAAAGGACCCGCGAAAGCGGGTCCTTTTTTTTGCCCTACTGCCGCGCAAACCCACTGGTCTACTCAAAGAGTAGGCCAGTTGTTGTCAGGTTTGACGCCTTCGAGTTGGCCCCGATAGGCTGTAGGTGTAAGGGATGCCAACCGGGCGGCTGGGCTGCTCGTGGGGCGGCGTCCCGTCTTGAAAGGGGACTCTCAATGAGTAAGTACTTCCCTGAGGCGCTGCCGGGATTCCACCCGGAGCGCTCCCAACACGTCCCGGTGCGTGCCCCACGCGCCCGCTGGGACTGGGTCAACCAGACGATGCTCGGCTGCTCCTGTGTCTGGTGCCGGAAGGGGCCGCGCCATGCGGCCCAGATGATCCGCCTGCCGCGTCGCTCCAAGCGCTGCGGTGTCCGCTACGGGGCCGCCCCCCTGGACCCCCAGGCGCGGCGCTCGTCATGATCGCGTTCGCTGTCTGTCTGCCGCTCTGCGCTGCCGTACTCGCCGCAGCGTGGTGGTACATCGTAATCCTGACCAGGTAAGTCAGCGAGTCACCCGCGTAGCGTCGGGTGGCTCGGTGGCTTTTGCCACCGCTGGAAATGCGGGCAGGAAAGGGGACTTTCAATGCCTAGCGAGGAAACACCTGCTCTGAGGCGCAATCGCGAGCGCCTGAACGAGCTTCGGGCAGACGTGCCGCCCGACAAGCCGTTCGAAGAACAGCCCCTGTTCGAGGTCCAGGTCCTGCGCACGGTGGGCGCGGTCAGACGCGGCGGCAAGGTCTTGCCGCATGTGGCGGCGTTCGTACTCATCGCCGAGTTGGCTGAAGATGGGGAGTACCGCTTCACGCTCCCCGGCCAGGATGAGGACCTCTGCACCAAGGTGACGGTGCAGTGGGAGGCGAAGACATGACCATGCTCTCCGAACTCCTCGACCCTGAGGTCGTGGAGAGAATGCGCCGGGAATCTCTCCCGGCGATCGTCTGGTACTGCAAGACCGCTGGAGGGCGCTACAAGCGCAAGCTGTTCGCGTCTCTCAGCGAGGCACAGAGATTCGCAGACGCCTGCCTCGACCGGGGCTGGGCTGCGAAGATCGAGTCGTGAAATCGGATCTGCTCGACATCGTGCTCGTGTGTGCGATCTGGACGCTCGTCTTCGTCCTGATCGCGTTCAACATCCATCTCTAGCCAACTGACGCCCGCATTTCCAGCTAGCCCCTCGCCTTCGGGCGGGGGGCTTTTTTTGTGCCCAAAAACCCACTGGTCTACTCAAAGAGTAGATCAGTCTTCGTCGGCAAGCTTCTCGCTTGCCTCGTCGTCATCGGGTTCCTCGTCAGGTTCGGTGCTCGTGCTCTCCGCCTGGGCGGGCGGTGGATCAAACTCCTCACTCTCAGGCTTGTCGCTCACTTCGCTCTCCCTCCGTGGGCTGCTCTGACCGTGGTACGAGTTCGGCGAGTTCGGGATGCATCTCCAGCGCGCGCCTGCGAAGCTCGGCGCGCTGGGCTGGGGTCATCTTCTTGATGTCCAGCGCCGAGGCGTCGATCGTGACCAACTCCTTCGGCTTCCCGAGCACGCGCTCGAACAGCCACGCCCCCGCCCGCCAATCGCCCTCGTCTGCCGCCTTGAGCGCGTTGTTGACGATCTCCTCGGCGTGCTGCTCCAGCTTGATCGCGAGCCAGTCGGCGGGGCCGCGCTTTCGCGCCTCGATTCTCTTGCGTCGGGCCTCGGCCGAAGCCGCGCCGCCGATCGCCGACCACTGCCCTTTGCCGATGCCGAGACCAAGATGCCCCGCGCAGCGCTCCTCACCGGAGACCGCGTGCGCCTTGCACGGGCTGCCGTCCTTCTTGATCTCGATGCAGATCGGATTTCCCTTGGCCACGTACCCCATACTCACCCCTTTTTGGGCGCACGAATCCAGGTGGGCAGGGCGGAGATTATCAAAGCGAGCCGACGGCTTTCGGCAGCATCGGCTCGCTCGGAAGACCCCATTGCGAGGCGATCCAGCAGACCGCCAAGCGGGCGTGCGGCTCACTCGCGCGGGCATCGCGGCACCAGCCGAGCACGGGCCGCGTGACCCGGTTTCCCTCCTCATCGAGCAGGTAGCGGCGGTGCGGCCCTTTCGTCTTGACGAACACCGGTTCCAGGCGTATCACCCTTGATGCCTTCAGGTGCCATTCGAGCAGGTGCCAGCGCAGCGTCCTCACCAGGGAGTCACGCTCGCGCATCACGGCCATCAGGCGCTCGAACTCCTTCACGGTCGGAGTGTAGGTGGCTGGCATCCCCGCCCAGCCCTCGCCCGTCCCCGGGAGGCCCGCCTTGCCGTTCAGAGGGTCGACCAGAAGCGGATAAAGCTCTGCAATTCGCCATAAAACCGCGGCCCGATTCGACTCCACCTGGGCCTCCTCCAGGTTTTGACAGCCCCCAGTTGCAGCAGCGATAATAGAGGTAGGCCGGTGGAGGTGAACGGCCGAGTTCGCTCGGCCCCACCCGATGAGGTGGCACCAGAATCCGGCCCCCGCCCCCTTGGATGACCTGCTCAGGGTCGTGTGGTGCAACCAGGCACTGATGTCCCGGGCATCATCCTGCTCTCCCCGGTGACGAGAAGCTAGGCATCCAGGGGGCACTACCCTTTTTAGAGGATCTGGGTCCACGCGGTTGACCCAGGTAGGCCGGGGCGGCTGGCTCTTTGCGTCCCCTTTCGGAGTCAGCGCTCCGGCTTTTTCAACTGGTCTACTCGTTGAGTAGACCCGATGGAGAGGAGCAACTGATGTCACGATTCGGCCACTCTCTGGAGTGGATTCACGCCAAAGGCAGGGTGAAGGTGCTCTGCCGTCCCTGCGGTGCCGCGTCGAAGTGGCTCGCATCGAAGGAGGAAGGCAAGGCCTGGGCGCTCGCGCACTGCAAGCTCAGGGAGCAACGGGGCCACCAGCGTCCCCTCGATGAGGAGAAACTGCCCCGCTTCGGTGAGTACTGGGAGTCCCGGCCATGAGTAACCTCGACTCGATCCGCATCGCTGTCCAGGAGGCAGCGACCCTGATCGGCAAGCGGATGACCAGGATCGAAGACGACTGGATCCCGATCGCGTTCGCTGGCTCGGGGCAAATGCTGCACATGCTCGACATCCCGCCGGATCTGCTCGGCTCGGAAGCCGGAAAGAACCTGCTCTGCGATGAGATACTGCCCCGGTTCATCAAGACGACCAAGGCCGACAGCTACGCGCTGGTCGTCAGCGGCTGGGCGACCGATTACAAGCTGGGAGATCTCCCCGGTCACCTCCCCGAGGAGTATGACCGCTCCGAGTGGCTGTTCCTGACGCTCGCCGACCTGCACTCGGTCGAGTTGTGGCAGGCGGAGATCAAGCGTCCCGAAGGCGCGTCCAGGCCCCAGCTAGGAGAGTGGGAGCAGATAGATGCCGACCTGACGACCGGTCGTTTCTTCGATCCTCAGATCAACGCGCTGCGTGGATCGGAGGAGAAGTGAGCAGGCTCGCTCTTCCATGCATCAAGTGCAACAAGCCCTTGATCAACGTGGATGAGGGGGAAGACAACCAGCCGTATGTGGGGACCGAGTTCACCACCTACGGGCACTACGGCTCAACGATTCACGATGAGCTAGGCGACAACCCTCTGAAGCTGGTCGTGAACCTGTGCGACACCTGCATCCTCCGAGCGATCGAGGCTGGCGTGATTCAGTCGCGGTCAGAGACGATCGCTCTGGCACGTCACCACCTGACGCCGGAAGCGAAGGCTTGGGTGCTGGCTCAGAACGAGAAGCAATACGGCTCAGCGTGGGGCGAAGACGAGCCTGTGGATTACGACGCCCTCATGCTCAAAGCCGGGTGGTCCGTATGACCCTCCGGGTCTCAAGTGGGATGACGAACGTGGTCATCGACCTGAACGCGGAGGCGACGCTTGTCGTGGACAAGGCGGGGCTGCGGGTCGTGATGGAGACCGGCGGGATGCGGGTGGAGGTCTGTGATCTGTCCCGTGCTGAGGCCCACGAGCTTTCCGAGCTTCTCAAGACGGCCCTGGCCAATACCTGAGTCGGATCGCTGAGGGTGGCGCTTAGAAGGGCTTACAGAGCCTTCTAGGGCCGCCCTGAGCGCAATCCCGCGCTCTGACAGGGCAAGGCAACTGAGAAAGGGGTGGTTGGCGTGAGAACGCTGATCAATGCATCGCTTCGCTACGGAAGCAAGGAGATCATCGTCGGGGTGGCTTCGGTCGCCTCGCGCAAGGAGGTGACGCTAAAGACGCTGCACGAGACCTGCGGAACGCCGATCTCGCTCCGCAAGTGGTGTGCCTCCTGCGGGACGGAGGCCGACAAGACGGTCAAGGGCTGGGAGCAGGTCCCCGGGTCGTTCCTCGTCCTCGATGAGGTCGACCTGGCGGCGATCGCGCCCGAGGCCGACAAGACGGTCGTGCTGGAGAGCTTCATGGCGATCCCCAGCCTGGAGTCCCCCTACATCGAGCGCAACTACTGGCTGACGCCGGGGGCGATCGACCTCGGCTACTGGGCGTTGCACGCGGCGATGAAGGCCGAGAAGGTGGTGGGGGTCGGCCACTCGGTGCTCTGGGGGAAGGAGTCGCCGTGCGTCGTAGCCGCGCTCGGCGGCGAGGGGCTGCTGCTCAAGACCCTGTTCTACGACGAGGAGATCGCCGCCTGGGACATCGCCCCGGTGATCTCGCCCCCCGCCGTGGTCACCGCGCAGCGCAAGCTCCTCACCACGACCAGGGTGGAGAACCCGAGGCTGTTCAAGAGGCCGACCAGGGTCACGGAGCTACTGGCGGCGAAGATGGCCTCAAAAGCGAAGGACCCGACACTGAAGACGGTGAAGAAGGCCCTGAAGACGACAGGGCCGAAAGGCAAGGTGACCAGATGATCTCACCGCATGACCTGCTGCGGGTGGCGATCGAGATCATGCTCGCCGCCGACAACCAGGAAGGAGACGACCACCGCCAACTCTCGGACGAGTGGGCCTCCTCCCGGGAGATGGAGGAGGGCTGCATGGCGACGATCGCCAACTCGCTGCGCTGCGCCTTCGAGCAGTCGCTCGTAATGGAGGCAACCGAAGGGAAGGAGGTCGAGATCGAGGGCGAGACCTACATCGAGCAGGACATGAGTTGGGCGCTTGAGATGTGCATCCTGTCGGCGTTTCGCTGGGGCTTCGAGACGGCGAGGGAGTTCTCCACGCCAACGACGCTCGATGACTAAGTCGCCGCCCCGGTACGAGTGCTACCTGTGCGGGAAGCGCTCGCCCGCCGCCGAGATGGTCTTCTCCAAGCCCTCGCGCAGGCGCTTCTGCTCCGACACGCTCGCCTGTGACGCTCGGCGCAAGCGCAAGAAAGGAAGGAGGTCGGTTGAGAAGTAGGCTCTGATCGTCATTCGCGCGCACCTGGGGATCCAGCTTCGGCTGGGTCCCCTTTTTTTGTCTCGCTGCCGTCCAATCGCCCGGGCGGCTAGGGCGCTCGCGCGGGGTAGGAGGCCCTGAGGGCGGCCAGAGACCTTTGTAAAACCTCCTCGGCTGCCCTTGACAGGGTCGGGGTTGCCGACAGAAGTATCTCTTGTAGGTTTGCTTGCTTTTCAACCGCTCTACTCGCTAGGCGGTAAAGGACGAGTCCGTACTTTTTTTTTCTTCTCAGGAATCCAGAAGCGCGAAGGAGCGTAAGGGCTTCGCGTCTTACGCGGTAGGCGTGTTTCTGTCCAATCTTGATTCCTAGGACCTCTGCGACGCGAACGATGAACGACATCGTCAGCGGAAGCTCGTCCCAGGGGATTCCTGCTGGGTCCTCGAAGACGTTGCAGCGCGCTGGCAGCAGCCGCTCCAGGATCTCGATCGCGAGCGCGCGCTCGGGCGAAGCGTCTGATCGGTGCGGGACGAGCGACCAGCGCTCGGGTGAGTCCCGAAGGTTCCGAATGACTATGTCTGCTGGTGCTGGTATTCTGACTTCACCCTCCGATTGGGTTTGTTCTGACTCCGATCGGGTTTGGTTGGGTTGGTTTCTGATCGGCTCGGTTGGGTTTGTTCTGACTCTGATCGGGTTTTCTGTTGGTTCGCTGACTCCGAACTAATCCGTTCTTCGTTCTTACCTTTCCCCCGTCTGTGGGATGACGGAAAGCATGGAGCATCACGAGCGTCTCCGCTAGGGGGCGCTCGTTTTTTTTTTTT
>F14TC_100345928_pt1 | contig 14284 bp, 11 predicted proteins | sample KannatnBrdUF14TC_FD_10806 | JGI IMG/M metagenome (IMG submission 10806)
AAAAGTAGTTAAAAGACTTGAATCTCAGTGAAGATACTATGAAACTTTCCGAGGTTGCAGCACTTATCGGGGGCGAGCTTGTTGGCGATGCAAACGCTGAGGTGAACAGCATCGGCAAAATTGAATCTGCCAAGCCACTGGATGTGACCTTTATCGCAAATCCTGTTTATGAAAAGTATTTCAGTACTACCTCAGCCGGTGCGGTCATTGTTTCAAAGAAATTTGATCCCTCTCATTATAAAAGAACTGATAAAAGAGCTGTACCGTTAATAAAAGTTGAGGACCCCTATCTTGCATTCTTAACCCTTCTGGATAATTTCCTCCCAAAAACTGAGCTGCAGAAGATCGGCATTGCAGAAACTGCTGTAGTTTCATCAACTGCTGAAATTTCAGACGAAGAAGTGCGGATCGGATCAAATTGTTTTATAGGCGAAAAAGTAAAGATTGGCAAACGGGTCAGCATTCTGCCGAATACTGTACTGCTGGCAGGAGTTGAAACAGGAGATGATGTTTTGATTTATCCTAATGTTACCATTTATAACGGCTGCAGGATAGGAAGCAGGGTGATAATACATTCCGGAACTGTTATCGGCAGCGATGGCTTCGGACAGGCTAAGAATCCTGACGGGACGTTCCAGAAAATTCCGCAGAAGGGGATTGTTGTTATCAGCGATGATGTGGAGATTGGCAGCAATTGCTCGATCGATAGGGCTACTATCGGTGAAACCATTATACATAATGGAGTTAAGCTGGATAACCAGATACAGATAGCCCACAATGTTGAAATAGGCGAGAACACTGTTATTGCAGCTCATACCGGGATTGCCGGCAGCACGAAGATCGGTAAAAATTGTATGATCGGCGGTAAAGTTGGCATTGTTGGCCATATACAAATTTGCGATAATGTTATTTTAACAGCTGCAACCAATGTTTCGAAATCGATCACGAAGCCCGGGACATATTCCGGCTACAGAGCCCAGCCTCAGATAATGGAATTAAAACAGGAAGCATTTATCCGAAGCAAACTGAAGAAAAAGAATTAACGTAATCTTTTAAGCCCCTTAACAATTATGATTACTTTCTAAATTGTTTAAATACAATATTAAAACTAAATTTGCAGAATTAAATTTATTTATTTTTTATTTTATGGCAAAATTACAGGGCACAGGTACAGCGCTTGTTACTCCGTTCAAAAAAAACGGGACAATTGACGAAAAAGCTTTAAGAGGACTTGTTGAGTGGCAGATAAAAAACAAAGTTGAATTCATTGTCCCCTGCGGTTCAACAGGTGAATCGGCAACAATGAACCGGGATGAACGCAGGAGGGTGATTGAGATCGTTTTTGAGCAAACTGCAGGAAGTATACCTGTTATCCCGGGAACGGGCACTAATTCAACTGATGATTCAGTTGAGCTTACCAATGATGCTAAAGAGATCGGAGTGGATACTGTTTTGCTTGTTGGTCCGTATTACAACAAACCCGTCCAGGAAGGATTTTTCCAGCATTTCAGAACAATTGCCGAAGACTGTAATGTTAAAGTTGTTTTATACAATGTACCGGGCAGAACCGCTAGTAATATGCTGGCTGAAACAACCCTAAGGCTTGCCGAAGAAGTTGAAAATGTAATTGCTATAAAGGAAGCGTCCAATAACCTTGAGCAGATAATGGAGATAATAAAACACTGTCCGGATGATTTTTCAATTTTATCAGGAGATGATTCCCTGGCACTGCCGATCATTGCCTCAGGAGGCAATGGAGTTATAAGTGTTATTTCCAATGAAGCGCCAAAAGATTTCGGTGACATGGTTCGTTTTGCTCTGAAAGGTGACCTGAAAAAGGCGCTGGCGATGCATTATAAGCTTTTTGACCTGATGAGGATTAATTTTATTGAGTCAAACCCGATCCCCGTTAAAACTGCGCTCAGTATGATGAGAAAGTGCGATGAGAAGCTAAGGCTTCCGCTTACAAAAATGTCAAAGAAAAATGCATCGAAGCTGAGAAAAGTTTTAAAGGAATTAAAGTACATCTCATAGTTATTTCACCAGAACCATCTTCTTTGTTTCATCAAACTTCCCGTTGTTATTGTCAACAACAACTAACCTATAGAAATAAATCCCGCTCGGATAATTTGCTGCATCCCAGTCAGCTTCATAAACGCCTGCAGTTAATTTTTGGTTAACGAGTGTTGTGATTTCCTTTCCCAATGCATCGTAAATTTTCAATACAACCGTTCCCGAATTAGGAATTTGGAATTTGACATTTGTCATTGGATTGAAGGGATTGGGATAATTCTGGAAAAGTAAATATGAATCAGGAATTTCTGAGCCGATCTGCTGAATGCCAAATACATCCCAGTTCTCAAAATAATATAATCCTCCCTTTGTATTGCCAACAAAGAGGTCCTTATCACTGTCATTATTTATATCCACAATTGCAGGCACGGAATTTTGAAACACGTTTATACCGGCATAATTATTTGTTACCAGAATAAAATTCGGGGATGAAACTGTCCCCGTGTTTCTGTAAAAATAAATTATCCCTATCCGGCTTCCGACTAGCATATCAAGGTCACCGTCATTATCAAGATCTCCAAGGCTTGGTGCGGCATCATTGCCTACATTCACATTCATGTAACTGGAAGTCACAAACTGGAAATTAAATGAAGAAGCACTTCCGTTATTAACGTAATAGGTAAGTCTTCCGCTTGAGTTTCCGACGAGGAGATCAAGGTCACCGTCATTATCAAGATCAGCCAGGCAGGGAGCGCTTGCCTGAACAAGATTCATTGTATCCAGCTGCGATGTCTGGTAAGTAAACACAGGGTTAGATAGTGTCCCCGTGTTTTTGAGGAATTTCAATTTCGCTGATGCATAATAACCTAAAACAATGTCTTTTTTCCCGTCACCGTCAAGATCTCCAGCCGCGGGCGCATAATTGAAATTAAATAGCGGCATCGGCAGGCTGTCCGTTACTAATGAATATGCAGGTGCGGTTGCAGAGCCGGTATTCCTGAAAAAGGCAACCGAGCGGTCACACCCAAGGAAGAGGTCTTTGTCACCGTCACTATCTATATCAGCAAATGCCGGGTAGCTGTACGAGCCCATATCAGCGGAGATAATGAAATTCTCGGTCATTTTTGTAAATAAGGGGTTGTTCACCGGGCCGTTATTTTTATAATAAATAAAATTATTGATGGTTTTTGAACCAATCAGGACGCCAATGAAAAAATCTTTCCTTCCGTCATTATCTATATCATAAACCCCGGGCATATTGAATCCTCCGGATTGCCACGTTACAGGTGGGGGATAATTTGTGTCAATTTGATTCCATGTAAAATTGGAGGCTGAGCCGGTGTTTTTAATTGTGTAAATACTATGGCCAAACAGGTCTCCCCAGAATAAATCTTTGTCATTATCATTATCCATATCCGCAAAAGAAATTGAGCTTGCTCCATGCCGTTCATTATCACCCCGTTGATCATCAGCACCGCCCAGGATCAGTATCCCCGCAAAACGGGCAGTAATAAATTTGAAATTAAATGCTTGTGGTGTTCCGATATTTTCATAATAAGCAACTTCGCCCGTTGAGCTTCCAGTGAAAAATTCAAGGTCGCCGTCTGCGTTTATATCGGCAAATGTGGGTACGCTTGCAGATTCACTGGTAATGATCTCATTAAGATTTGATAAAAGCACATATGTTCTGATAATAAAGCTTGCCGTCTGGGGGTTGCCGATGTTTTCATAATATCGTACATGTTGCGAATCTCCGCCGCAGAAAAGATCCTTATCATTATCATTATTTATATCAGCAAAGAAGAACCAGTTTCTTATGTTCAGGTTTTGGTAACGGAGAGTGTTCAGCCTATATTGAGGAACAGAAGCGTTACCTTCGTTCTTATAAAAATTAAGTGTTGTATCTTTATCATAAATAAAAAGGTCAAGGTCTCCGTCACCGTCAATATCAATGAACTCGTACCGCGGAATATCTATCCCTCCGTTAAAGGGATTTAGAGAGTTATTCCCGTTTATCGTGAAAGGTATTCCCTCAAACCTCTGATGAAGGTTTTGTGAGAAAATACCTGATGATAAAAATAGTATTAAGCAGGCCGTCTTCATTTAATAAGGCAAATTATGGCATTTTTTAAACTGTAACAATAACAATAATACGTCGTATTTGAATTTTTGAGAGTGTTCCAACCCTAATAATAACCGGAATTTATAAATAAAAAATCCCGCGATTTTGCGGGATTTACATTTACCTGCGGAACCTGTTATGAGGTCTTCTGTGCTTATTCATCTTCCTTATCTTTTTTACCCTTTCGCTTCTTTTGAATTTTTTCGGCTTATCAAACATCAGAGGTCTGCCGTTTGATTTATCAATATTATATTTTTTGAAGCTTTCCCTGTTTACCAGAACTTCATTAGCATTTACTGAAATATTCCCGCGTTCTTTCTGGAAACGGATTTTTCTTCTGCCCAGCATTTTTCCGGTTTTCTTCTCAACTGCGTTTACATCAGGTCCTTTTGTTATGATCATATCATCTTCGGCTTTTATGTTGGTTATAGATTCCGAATTTTTTATCAAAGTGCTGTTCTGCGAAACACCTATGACCTTTGAAGAATTTATCTCATATACAAAAGAGCTGTTGTCTACAAAAATCCAGTCTTCATCTTTATTTTTGAATTTATAGTTCTCTGCAGTAATTCCTTTCTCGCTTTCCCATTTCGCCTTTGGTGTAAGTGCAACCCAGCCAATATGGCTGTAAGCTGGGTCAACTTTCCACCTTACCCAGGCGGGAGCCCATGTATATCCCGGAAGCCATACCCATCCGTATTTCGGTGAGTTCCACCACCTGCCGTAATTGTAAGTAGAATTTCCCCAGCTGTCTTTTGAGACCCAAAGCCATCCCTGGTTTGTGTATTCCCACTTTCCGTTCATATAAGGCTTCCAGTTATTATCAACAGATGGCTTCCATATAAATAAAAACTCCTCGTCTTCTGAAACTGACGAAATACCTTCACCATCCCCGTCGCTCATATCATCATCAATATCATCCTTAGTGATCTGAATCCATTCACCCATGGGTGTAAGTATGTCGTAAAATGACTGGAATGAAACAGTGTTTAGGTATAGGTTTTCCTCGCTGTCAACCGGGGCGGTTAAAGAAATGTCTATATCCTTTACTTTTTCTAAAAGACTATCATTTTGTGATTGAGAATTGCTCACCAAAGGCAGAAGAAACAGTGTAAATAATGATATATTTTTCAGTTTTTCAAACATAATTTATCCCCTAAATATATGAAATTTTGGGGATTTTTAGTATTCCTGAAGATTAGACAACTAACATGAGAGAAAAGTTTAATTACAACTGAATTCAGTTCTTTAGCCGGAAGGTTAGTTTAATCTTTTTCTCTTGTTCAGGTATTCAAGCAGGGCCGTATCAAAAGGTGTTTCTGTAGAGAGGAGGACATAATCGATATTATTGGATAGACATGCATTGCGGTAAGTTTGTATGAAATCTTTTACGGCATCCTGGTATGAATTTATGACGCTGATAGGCTGAGAGAGGAGCTCTTTATTTGTTTCCATATCCTTAAAAACCGTCGGGGAATCAATCGCAAAACTAAGCTCAAGAGGGTCAAGAAGCTGGAACATGATAACTTCATTTCTCTTGTACCTGAAATGCTTAAGTGCATTTATTACCGCTTCCTGGTCATCAAAAAGATCACTGAATATGATTACGAGACCCCTGCGTTTTATTCTTTCAGCAACAGAATTCAGTGAAGAAGCGGTATTTGTCTTTCCGGATGACTGGACTCCCGCGAGGTGGCTTAATATCAGCTTAAGGTTCTGGCTTGTTGCTTTGGGTGGGATGAATGTTTTTATTGTTTCATCGTAAACTACAAGCCCCGCAGCATCTTTCTGGAAATGCATTAAAACCGAAAAGGATGCAGCAAGGTAAGTTGCATATTCAAGCTTTGAGATATCACTCGTTTTGGATTGTAAGTCCTGAGTGTTTTTTTTGAAGAGCTTTTTGAAAGCCGATAAGGTAGTTAGTCCCGAGCCCGAAGATTTAAAAGCCATTGATCTGCTTGCATCAACAATAAGGTATGATTTAAGGTTTGTTTCTTCTTCGAACTGCTTAATATAGTAGCGGTCGGTTCTCCCAAGGACCTTCCAATCCAGGTATTTCAGGTCATCACCCGGCATATATTGCCTGTGTTCTGCAAATTCAACGCTGAAACCGTGGTAGGGGCTTTTATGGAGCCCTGCAATAAATCCTTCAACAACAAACTTTGCTTTAAGCTCAATGTTTGCAAGCCGGGATATAACTCTGGGGTCCAGATATTTGCGGTAATCAGCCTGCATTCTTCACCATTTCCATACTTGTTTAAACTAAGCTTCGTCTGTTATTGTTTCCCCTTTTTAAATCCTGCTTACTGGTTTGGTTTCTTTTCAGGAACAGTTCCGTCGTCGTTGGATTTTGTATTTTGATTATTGTTAACTGGTGGGGGGTTTCCTTTTTTATCCTTAGGATTTTCAGGCCGTTTATCTATTTCCTCAACAGGATTTATTTTATTTTTCTCAGGGATTTCTTTTTTAACTGTATCTTTTTGAGTGTTCTTGATGATATCCTCAATCGAACGGTTTTCTTCCAGCATCTGGAGCATCATCCTTGCTGATTCGCTCATTTTTTCATTTGCGTCCTCGTCTTTAGGATACTTATCGAGGAATTTTTTGTAATTCTCTTTTGCCTTATCCTTATCCTTAAGCATTTCATCATAAATGAAAGCCACCATGAACATTCCGTATTTAGACTCCTTTGTATTCGGGAATTTTTGGCTCAGCTCTTCATAATATTTTATTGCGCTAGGGTAATCCCTTAAATTGTCAACATAGATCTTTGCAATATTGCTGTAAACTTCGGGAGCTTTCGGAGAAGCAGGATATTCAGCAAGGAATTTTTTGTAGATCTCTACTGCTTCGGTGTATCCTTTTTTAGCATCTTCGGGCTTGTTATCTGCTTCAAATTTCTTCGCTTCCTCCATCTTGGTCTTGGCATTCATGAGGATCGTTTCTTCGGATTCTTTTGAGCATGAGTTAAATAACAGGGCGGGGATAATTATCAGTAACAGGATTCTTAGTTTTTGCATAGTTAAATAGGAATATTGTTAAGATTTAATTAATAAGGCAAAAATATTAATATAACTGCAAAGTTTCAATGAACAGAGAAATGGTCAATTCTCAAGCTTAACAATGAAATAATCCCGTTCGTTCATATATATTTTATAGTGTTTTAATATGTCATCCAGCCTGGAAGTTGCATTTGCTCTGACAAAAGATTCCTTTTCTCCGGTCAGCCACTTTGCTCCTGAGAGTTTTTTATCTTCGATCGACTTATCATCAAGCTGTTCCGGTCTTAGTGTAAATCCCCGTCTCCCGCTTTGATAAAGATATAAAGGGTTCCCGTCGCTTACAGTTATTATCAGTTCATCCTTTGAGGTTAGATTTTTAATTCCATTTCCTATCTTAAGAACCGGTGAATCCATGCTCTCCCCGTTCAAAAACCTGGCGACTCTTAGATAACTCAGAATGCATATCAATATAAGGCATACAGATAAAAAATATGTTTTTAATTTATAAGCTTTGAATGCCTCGTTTAATTTATCCATCGGAAGGTATTTACCCAATACTTTTCCGATAAATACAGCAGCCGGGAGATCAATAGGCAGCTGGTAATATTCGTGAACACGGTTGCCTTGTGCAGCAATGAAAATATAAATTAAAACTGCAATAAGCCATATGTCAAAAAGCCTTTCCCTTTCCACAGTGCGCTTGATAAACAGGCCCCAGATGAATAAAATAAATCCCGGGTATGTTAGATGACGTTCTCCAAAGCTTTTGAAGAAAATGTCATTATACCAGGATGGCATGGCTAAAAGCGAGAACATTCCCCATTTACTTTCTCCATATGTCCATATCCCGAAAGAAACCCCGTTATTGATAAATAACTGGTGCGCATGATAATACCATAACGCAGGCGGAACCAGTACCAGGATCATAAACAAGTAAAGCTTTATGTTCCAGAAAACTGCAAACCTGTTTTTCTGGAAAGCCAGGAATAATAACGGGAGTCCGATATAAAGCGAAGGAAGCTTTACCAGAATTGCCCCGGTAGTAAAGAGAAAAGAATAAATAAAGTACTTTGTGTTTTCCTTATCAAGCCATTCAGAGAAAAAATAAACAGCATATACAGAGCACATTAGCATGGTGCTCTCCGGCATGAAAGCCCTGCCGTAATAAATATTAAGTGGAATTACTGCATATATAAAGGCAGACCATAATGCTGTTTGTTCGTTTATAATTTTTCTTACCAGCAAATATAAACCGTAAACCGTAAGAACAGAGAAAATCAGTGAAACAAGCCTGCCCCACATATCATTAACACCCACTACTGCATAAATTAAGGATACAATGAATGGGTAGATATGAAATTCCGATTCAACGTAACCGGTTGTATTTGCCCCCCAGTTAACCTGGGGATATAAAATATTATACCCGTTTTCATAGAAATTTTTTGCGATCGATGCTGTATCTGACTGCCTCCATGAATGCCAGCCCATAACAGGATAGGTTACATGAAAAATTCTGGCAGTTACTGTAATTAAAAGGATTAGATAGATTTTCTTCATTTAGTGTTACAAATATATCCGTATTGTCATTCCCTTGCAAATAAAGGTTATTATACCCCCCAGCCGTCATCTACCAAATTTATAAATTGAAAGAAACTCAAAAAATCATTAATTTTCTCTTTTAATTTGCTAATTTTAGATAAAAAGGGTAATTATGACGAATAATCAAAAGCTCAAAGATTGGGTAAAAGAAATGGCTGAGATGTGTCAGCCCGATTCAATTCACTGGTGCACGGGCACTGAGGAAGAAAACCAAAATCTTATAGAAGCCGGTGTTAAAAACGGGCAGTTCACCCCCTTAAAAAAACGCCCTAACTGTTATTGGGTGGTTTCAGACCCAAGTGACGTTGCAAGGGTTGAAGATAAAACCTTTATTTGCTCCAAAAAGAAAGAAGATTCCGGCCCCACAAATAACTGGATGGACCCAAATGAAATGAAAGGTATTCTTAAAGGTTTGTTTACCGGTTGTATGAAGGGAAGAACAATGTATGTTATTCCTTTCAGTATGGGACCTCTCGGCTCCAAAATTTCGCACATTGGAGTTGAGCTTACTGATTCACCATATGTTGTTATCAGCATGCGGACAATGACCCGCATAGGTCAAAAGGTTTTGGATATACTCGGCGATGGTGAGTTTGTCCCCTGCCTGCACTCAGTAGGTTATGCGCTGAATGACGGCATGGTAGATGTTACCTGGCCCTGCAACACAACTAAGTATATAGTCCATTTCCCTGAGGAGAGGGCGATCTGGTCATACGGAAGCGGATATGGCGGCAATGCGCTTCTTGGCAAAAAATGTTTTGCGCTCCGGATTGCGTCTGTTCTTGCCAAAGATCAGGGCTGGCTTGCTGAGCACATGCTTATACTCGGCGTTACACCTCCCGGGGGTGAAAAAAAATATATTGCCGCGGCATTTCCATCGGCATGCGGCAAAACAAACCTGGCTATGCTTACGCCAAGCCTGCCGGGATGGAAGGTTGAGACCGTGGGTGATGATATTGCATGGATGAAGTTCGGCGATGACGGAAGATTGTACGCTATCAATCCTGAGTACGGGTTTTTCGGTGTTGCCCCGGGTACGTCAATGAAAACCAATCCAAATGCAATGCTCTCCATGACAAAGAACACAGTTTTCACCAATGTGGCATACACTGACGAAGGTGACGTTTGGTGGGAAGGCATGACCGATGACAAGCCAGATCATCTGATCGACTGGCATAAACATGAATGGACAGATGAATCTGACACACTTGCAGCGCACCCTAACTCCCGTTTTACAGCCCCTGCGTCGCAGTGCCCGGTAATTGATTCAGATTGGGAGAATCCAAAAGGTGTACCAATATCGGCAATAATGTTTGGAGGAAGGAGGGCCAGTTTTGTTCCGCTTGTAACAGAGGCATACAGCTGGAATCACGGTGTTTACATGGGTTCATCATGTTCATCTGAAATGACCGCTGCCGCAGCAGGAACCATAGGCAAGCTGAGGCATGACCCTTTTGCGATGCTTCCGTTCTGCGGCTATAATATGGGGGACTATTTCAATCACTGGATCGGTATTGGCAAGAATAATGATAATACGAAGCTGCCAAAAATATTCTATGTGAACTGGTTCCGCAAGGATGAAAACGGAAGCTTCATGTGGCCGGGGTTCGGGGAAAACATCCGCGCCATCAAATGGATACTCGAACGCATAGCCGGGACAGGAAAATATGTCGACACTCCGATCGGAAGGCTTCCCGAAGCGGATTCGTTCGACACCTCAAGGATGGGTATTTCCAAGAAGACATTGAAAGAGCTTTTTAAAGTTGATAAGGAGCAGGGACTGCGTGAGATTGCCGAAATGCGCGAATATTACAAGATGTTCGGTGATAAGCTCCCTGTGGAATTAACTGCAGAGCTTGATGAGGCTGAGAAAAGGTTTAATCAATGATTGATCTGATTAAAAAATTCACTATTTTGTCATTACCGTTAATGTCATGAATCCAAAAGATAATATTGGGTGTTGTATATTATAATTGGGATTATTTAAATATAGCATGAAAACGAATATAGAATATGATTTTCAAAAAAGCCGGGATAGAATTGACGAAATATTGGTGGCCGTCGATGCTTCATTTGAAGAAGTTGAAAGTATTCCGGTTAGGGACAGATTAACATATACAAATGGTTTTTTCGTTAATTGTACGGCATTATTTGTTGATATCAGGGAATCTTCAGGATTAACTGAAAAACATACACGGCCTGTTTTGGCCAAAATATACAGAGCATTTATCTCGGAAGTTACTGCAATAATGAACGGAAACACAGATTGTTCCCAAATAAGTATTGAAGGTGATTGTGTATGGGGAATGTTCGACACCCCGCATAAAGAAAAGCTGGATTCGGTTTTTAATACAGCTCTCAAGATATCATCAATTGTGGATATTTTGAACTGTAAGTTAAAAAGCCATAAAATTGAACCGATTTCAATAGGAATTGGTATTTCTTACGGAAGAGCTTTAATGATCAAAGCCGGTTTTAACGGAAGCGGGATAAATGATGTAGTATGGATGGGTGATGTTGTAAACGAAGCCGCGAGATTATGCGACTGCGCTGGTAAAACTGAGAATGACCTTCAAATTATGGTTTCAGAAATAATTTACAATAGTTTGAATGAAGATAATAAAGAACTGCTGGAATGGAACCGCGAGAGGTGGTGTTACCAGGTAGACGAGCGCGACCCTGAAATGAATAATTGGTATCTGGAAAATTGTGCTGAGGAGTGATATTTATTTGTAATACTCATTTATGACCCAAAGATTACAAATAGGGCGTTCAATCGAACGCCCTTTGATTTTGTTTATTTCTTTGTTGTCTTGACTGTCTTCCCGAAATTCAGTGTTACACCAATATTGAGCCCGAAATTGCTGAAAGGGAAGTACGGTCTTAATTCAGTATTCGCTGAATTTGTCGGGAAATCCTCTTCATAAGTGACTGTTGATGCAATTGTTTCTCCGTCAAATGCCTGTGTATTCTCTCTTTTTTCAGGGCCGTAGTTCATGCCCGAAGCGAATAATTCACCGTAAATATCAATTTTCTTTCCTGCCTTGAACTTTACACCAAGCGCTCCGTTCAGTCCGGTTGCAAATCTGCCTGAATGCTCTGTCAGGTTCTCGCCGGTATGCGCACCAGTGCCGGATTCGGTTTCTTTCTCCTTAACTTTCACTATACCAAGCGTTCCCCCGAACCTCGCATATGGAGTGACACTTTTCATCGGTACTTGTATTATCATCGATGGCGAGATAAGTATTCCCTCACCCCATTTATCATGTGCTTCGGTAATTGTCCCTTCGGTATGCTCATGCGAAAATTTTCTGCCGATCAGGTATGAACCGTTTAGCTCAATACCTACATTATTATTGAAAAGGTATCCGAACCCGAGCGCCGGCTGAATTCCTTCGCCGAATGAGCCGTACTGTCCTTCTACATTGCTTGAATCTGCGGTCACTGCTAATTGCTGGACATTTGTGCTGACACCATAACCGCCGCCAATTTTAATATAGAAAGTTTGTGAATTTGAATTTTGGGCTGAAAATAAAATACATATCATCGAGAGTGCAAAAAATAATTTTTTCAATTTCTCCTCCTTTTAGTTTGTAATGTAAATTAAAAATTAATGTTTCAGGGTTTCTTTGCAAGCAGGTCCCTTATTTCAGTAAGCAGTTTTTCAGTCGGAGTAGGTTCAGGTTCTTTTGATTTGTAAATTTTATTTATCATCTTGATCATTATAAAAATTACAAAAGCTATGATTAAAAAATCTACCCCGACCTGTATAAAATTGCCGTAATTAATGGTTACGGCCTCCGGAGTACCTGGAGTTCCTTTCAGAGTAATTGCAAGTCCAGTGAAGTGCATCCCGCCCACTAAAAGCCCTATTGGAGGCATGATAATATCGCTAACGAGAGATGCGATGATCTTCCCGAACGCAGCGCCAATAATTACTCCAACTGCGAGGTCAACAACACTCCCCCGAGCTATAAACTCCCTGAATTCTTTTAACATATCTCCGGCTCCTCTTTTTTTAGATTTTACTCTGCAAATATAATAATTTTTTTTCATTGCGGGCACAGCGAAGCAATCCCCTGTTATTATTGAGATTGCTTCGACATCCTTCGTACTTCTCGCAATAGAAAGAGGGCTTGACAAGGCAAATATGGGCGTATTGCAAATAATTCAATAAAAGTGTAATTTTAGGCAATAGGAACAATTTTTTGAAAGTAAACGTTTAATAATTTCAGAAAAAACAATACAATATTAAAATATGGACAGTAATTTTTCAAACAGGGTACAGGATGTAATAAGATTAAGCAGGGAAGAAGCCATCAGGCTTGGGCATGATTATATAGGAACCGAACACCTGCTTCTGGGTATAATCCGCGAGGGTGAAGGCATTGCCATAAAGATTTTTAAAAACCTTGGGAAAGATATCGGGAAGATAAAAAGGTCTATAGAAGATACGGTAAGGCAGTCCGGCGCAACTCTTACAGTAGGAAATATTCCGTTGACCAAGCAGGCGGAAAAAGTTTTAAAGATAACATATTTAGAAGCAAAGATATTTAAGTCTGAAGTTATCGGAACCGAGCACCTGCTTCTTTCGGTATTAAGGGAAGATGATAACCTAGCCTCGCAGATACTTCAGCAGTTCGGCGTGACATACGAGGCAGTAAAAGAGGAGCTTCAAAACATATTAAGCGGCAAGTCTTCGATGCCATCACAGAAATCATCTGCGTCTGAAAAGAAACCCGAGCGTACAAAGACGCCGGTGCTGGATAATTTCGGGCGCGATTTAACCAAGCTTGCAATAGAAGATAAGCTTGACCCGATAGTCGGCAGGGAAAAAGAAATTGAGCGAGTAGCGCAGGTTCTAAGCCGGAGAAAGAAGAATAATCCCGTTTTAATAGGCGAGCCGGGCGTGGGAAAAACCGCAATTGCCGAAGGCCTTGCTATAAGGATTGTACAGAAAAAAGTATCGCGTGTGCTTCACGATAAGCGTGTTGTAACTCTTGACCTCGCATCGCTGGTAGCAGGCACAAAATACCGCGGCCAGTTTGATGAGCGCATGAAAGCTATTATGAATGAACTTGAAAAGAACCGTGATGTAATACTTTTCATCGACGAATTGCACACGATCGTGGGAGCAGGAGGCGCAAGCGGTTCCCTGGATGCAAGCAATATATTTAAGCCGGCATTGGCCCGTGGAGAGCTTCAATGCATTGGAGCATCAACCCTCGATGAGTACCGCATGTATATTGAAAAGGATGGCGCCCTGGATCGCCGTTTCCAAAAAGTGATCGTTGATCCGCCAAGTGTAGAGGAAACGATACAGATCTTAAATAACATCAAATCGAAATACGAGGATTATCACAATGTGATTTACAGCGATGATGCGATCGATGCCTGCGTTAAACTCAGTGACCGTTATATTACGGATCGCCTGCTTCCTGACAAAGCCATTGACGTGATGGATGAAGTAGGTGCAAGGATCCATTTAAAGAATATCAATGTTCCTCAAAATATTGTTGATCTTGAAAAGAAGATTGAGGATGTAAAG
>F14TC_100189961_pt1 | contig 14189 bp, 11 predicted proteins | sample KannatnBrdUF14TC_FD_10806 | JGI IMG/M metagenome (IMG submission 10806)
TATCGTTTCAGCAAGGGGAAAACCAGGAGAACCTATCCAAATATTATTTAAGCCAACTAAATCTGCTACACCAGCAGCATTACCAATTGCTATTGTATTAAGTCCAGGGGCATTACCAGCCAATGCAGCGTCCCCAATAGCGATGTTGCCAGCAGCTTGATTAATTGCAAGCGCGCCTGAACCAATAGCAATATTATTAAGACCAGTAAGACTAGCCGCCATTGCTCCTGCGCCCATAACTATATTTCCTGTACTATCGTTAATTGGCAGAGCGCCTGTTCCAATAGCAATATTATCTGATCCTGTTGTGCTTACTCCCATTGCTCCTATGCCAATGGCAATGTTAGATGCGCTATTATTATTGGCAAGAGCCAAATCTCCAATGGCAATATTACTTGATCCTGTTGCACTAAAGCCCATTGCCTCGGTGCCAATAGCAATATTTGCCGTACCTGCTGTGCTTAAGCCCATTGCCTCAATGCCAATTGCTATATTATTATTACTGTCATTAAGCGCAAGAGCTCCTTGACCAATACCAATATTAGCAAATCCTGTAACGCTATTTGACATTGTCAAATTACCAACAGCTACATTGCTAGCACTTTCATTAAGCGCAAGAGCATCATTACCAACAGCAACATTACCTGCCCCTATCACATTAGAACGAAGAGCATTTGCTCCAACTGCTGTATTAAATGCTCCCGACTGATTAAGAGTAAGGGCATTAACGCCAACGGCAGTATTAAAAAAAGCTTCATTTGTTAATAATGCGTTAGCTCCAACAGCAGTGTTACCTTCTCCAATTACATTGAGTAACAGAGCAAAAGATCCAACTGCAGTATTATCAACACCGGCAGTGTTTGCATTAAGCGCTCTGTATCCCACAGCGGTATTAAAACTAACTTCATTTGCAAATAACGCTTGATATCCAACAGATGTATTACCATTTGCAACAACAGCCGCTGCTGAGGCTTCAAAGCCAACTGCAACGTTTGCCGAGCCGTCTACATTTGCCAATAATGCATTAGCACCTACACCAGTATTTTCAATACTTACGTTAACTATAAGAACATGATATCCAAGAGCAGTATTGTTATTTCCAATAAGATTTGCTTCTAACGTATTATCACCCACTGCAGTATTAAAACTTGCTGTTCGAGTTGATGCCATTGATGAAGTCCCTACCGCAGTATTTTCTATTCCTGTTAAATCATCTGTTAATGCATCAAAGCCAACGGCAACATTAGGTGCAACGAAAGATATATAGCTTGCGAGAGTATTCGTTCCAACACACGTATTATTTTGTCCTATTAAGTTTACCGGTAAAGAATTAGCACCTACAGAAACATTATTTTGTCCCAAAATACAAAATCGTTGCGAAGTCGTACCAACAGCAGTATTTGTGTTACCCAACGTATTAAATTGTGATGCAGACGTACCCACGGCTACATTATCAAATCCATTTGTATTAAGTCTTAATGCATCTGTTCCAACAGCCACATTATTTAAACCTGCTAGATTTGTTGTTAATGCTTTTGCTCCAACAGCAGTATTAGAAAATCCAACAGTATTAGATGCTAATGCATTATCACCTACCGCTGTACATGAGACGCCAATAAGGTTAGCAGTAAGCGCATTAAAACCAACGGCTGTATTAGCAAAGCCAATAGTATTATCTTTTAATGCAAAAGTACCACATGCGGTATTTCTACCAATTATAGTATCTTGTAGTGCTTGAAATCCAATGGCAACGCTTTCTTCCCCAGGAATTACATATTCTATACCTGAATTTAGAGGATCAGTAACAGTAAAAGTAGAACCTGTTATTGTATCTAATGCAAAATTACCAACAGCTACACTTCTATTTCCACTTATATTAGAAAACATCACATGATATCCTACAGCAATATTATCATTAGCTATAGTACTTGCGGGAGAAGCAAATGTACCAACAGCTGTATTTTGTACGCCCGTTGTATTTGAATTAAGCGTATAGTTACCAATTGCTGTATTAAAAAATCCTGTTGTATTGACAAGTAATGCATCAGTACCAAAAGCAGCATTAACTGATCCCACTGTATTAGACATTAATGCATTAGAACCAACAGCAACATTAAACAACCCTGTGGTGTTTGCTTGTAGTGCATAACGACCAATTGCTATATCATCTGATCCGGTAGTATTAGATTCTAATGCAAGAATACCAATTGCTATATTAGCCTCACCTATTGTATTTGACCCTAATGCATGAGAACCAACACCAATATTATCAATACCAACCGTGTTAGAAGTTAATGCAGTATTTCCCATAGCAATATTTCTATTACCAGCAGTATTTGACAAAAGAGATTGATAACCAACAGAAACGTTGTCAAAACCAGTAATATTGGACTGTAAAGCATGATTACCGGCCGCCGTATTGGCAGCACCAAGTGTATTTTCTTGTAGCGCAAAATTACCTACCGCTGTATTTTCTGTAGCAACGGTGTTAAATTCTAACGCAAAATTACCAACGGCAACATTTTCAAAACCAGTTGTATTTGCAGAAAGTGCAAAATTACCAACGGCTGCATTATTCATTCCTGTTGAGTTACTTTGTAATGCAAAGTTACCAGCAGCTACATTGAAAAATCCAGTGGTATTTGCTTGTAAAGCCTGTGTGCCGAATGCAGCATTCACTGATCCTGTTGTGTTTGCAGCAAGAGCATCAGAACCAACCGCAACATTAAATAATCCTGTTGTGTTAGATTGCATCGCTCTAATGCCAATTGCTACATTTTGTGATCCGCTTGTGTTAGATTCTAATGCATAGTTACCAAGCGCTACATTAGATAGCCCTATTATATTTGCATTCAATGCATTAAAACCAATACCAATATTATCAAAGCCAATAGCATTAGATTCTAATGCAAAATTACCAATCGCCGTATTTCTTATTCCAACAGTATTTGAAAACAGTGCATTAACCCCTATAGCAAGATTATCGGATCCTGAGCTATTTGATTGTAATGCATTAACACCATAGGCAGTATTATTGCCTGGTCCAGTGGTAGTAAAATTTCCTGCATTAATCCCCATGAATGTGTTATTAATTCCTGCATTGTGAATAAAACGATCACCATCCTTGATGATATTACCGATGGCAGGGCTTATGGTATTATGCATATTAATGTTGCAGCCGACAGTTAAATCACACGCAATGTCTATCTCTCCGATTACCGCTTCATTGACTGATAAAGTGCCACTTATTGATGCATCAACTGCTGAGAAATCATTAACACAAAGACTTGTCATACAATTAATCACTGTTAAGTCAGTAATTACCGCATCATCAACTGATAATGTATTTACGCATAGATTGTCAACACAACTTGCAACTACCAAATCTGTCACTGATAATGTATTTACACAAAGACTATCCATGCAACTTGCTACTGCTAAATCTGTCACTGATAATGTGTTTACGCATAGATTATCAATACAACTTGCAACTACTAAATCTGTCACTGATAGTGTATTTACGCACAGACTATCAACACAACTTGCAATTACTATATCAGTTATTGATAGATTATTAATACAAAGACTATCTATACAATCTATTACTGATAAATTATTGATCACCGCATTGTTAACTGACAAAGTACCACTAATTGATTCGTCAATAACAGATAAATTATTAACGCAAAGATCTGTTACACAATTTGTTACTGTTAAGTTGTCAATAACTGCATCAACAGCTGAAAGGGTATTGGTTATAATATTATTTACATTTATTATCCCATTAAATGTTATATTTTTTTTAAAAGTTACTTTATCTTTAAAGAGTACGTCATCTTTAAATACAGCTTTATCATGAACAATAAGTTTATCATGAAGGTCTGTACTTTTTTTAACCGTTAATTTTCCATTTATTTTTACATTATCCTTGAATAAAGCTTTTTCTAATACTGTTAACGCTTTCACTGTTTTTGAGTGATGCTTACGTTGTATTGGATGACAATGACCATGTGAATCTACGTTGAGTGCACCACAAACAACTTGATTAATAATAGTATTAAGATCACAACATAGTTGTTTGTGTTTACCTCTATCAAGTTTTTTATGATTCTTTTTTAAAACTGATTCAGCATATTCAATTGTTTCAACAACTGCACCCCATTCCGCAGCAACAAATCCATTTTCAATATGTCTACATAATGCATGCACAAGAGAATTTTTATTATCATCTAATGTGCCAATGTCTACCATAATGTCATAAATATTACTGACATCACTACCAAGGTATACATTTTGACCAGCATTATTATGTAATAATTCAGTCATCGCTGATGAAGGGATACTTCTTTGTTCTGCTAATAATGGCGCTGGAGGAACTATAAGTGATAACGATAGAACAAAAATACAATAACGTTTTAATAACAATAGATTCATATAAAACCCTTTTTTAGATGGAAAAGTATTTTAATTAAAAAAAATATCATTCTTTTCTTAACAAAAGCAAAAATAGATATGCAATGAAAAAATAGATATATCAAAAATAGCACTGATGTTTACCAGTGCTATTTTTGATATAATGTTAAATTAGTCAGTTATTAATCTCTTTGCTGCATGTGTTCAACAATACTTTTTAATTCATTAATCATTGAACCTTGGCTTTGAATAATTTTATTTAATTTTTGAACTTCGTTTAATAATAACATAGGTAATAAATGATATCGTACGGTGTATGGTTGGCCATCTTCATCTTTTACTACCAATTCAGGAAACACTTCGTTAACTTCTTCGGCAATTAAACCCCATTGTTGAGTATGTGTTTCATCATTATTATAAGCAAATGTTACTGGATGCAATTTATAGATATTTTCTGAATCATTGTTTTTCATGTTTTGTATGTTATTTTTAAATTTTCTGGAAGAAACAACCGTTCCCAATTGACCAGCTGCATCAACAAAAACTGGTATACCGGTACCACCAACAACACTGGTAAAGATACCTTGAATAAATGCTGCAGTATGAGTAGCTGCGGTTCCAATTCTTATTATTCCATTTTCACTAATAACACCGGCATTTGATAAGTAAAGATTATTGTCTCCCGTGATTAAACTTACTCCAGAATTATAACCAGCAATAACATTAGTAGAACCAGTAGCTAGATTTAATGCTGCATTATTACCAACAAAAACATTATTGTTACCAGTAAGTAAGTTAAATCCAGCATTAAAGCCAACAGCAGTATTGCCAGAACCGGTGGTATTGCTTACCAACGTAAAGCTACCGACGGCTACGTTTTCATTACCATCAGTATTGTTTACGAGCGCAAAAGTACCGAGAGCAGCATTATCTGCACCAATTACATTGGTAGTTAGTGCAAAACTTCCAACTGCTACATCATTAAAGCCTGTTGTATTTGATAATAATGCATTACGACCTATGCCAACATTTTCAGCACCACCCATAGTAAAGTTACCAGCATTAATTCCTAAAAAGGTGTTATCGGTACCAAAATTATGTAAAAATCGGTTACCACCTTTTAAAATATTTCCAACAGCCGGGCTTATTGAATTATTCATATTAATATTACAGCCAACAGTAAGATCGCAACCAATAACTTCATCACCTACTGATAAAGTTCCACTTATAGATACATCAACAGCAGAAAAATCAATAACGCAAAGACTTGTCATGCAATTAATAACGGTTAAATCAGTAATGACTGCCTCATTAACTGATAAGGTGCCACTGACCACCTCATCAACAACTGATAATGTATTTACACAAAGACTATCAATACAACTTGCTACTGCCAAATCTGTCACTGATAATGTATTTACGCATAGATTATCAATACAACTTGCTACTGCTAAATCTGTTACTGATAATGTATTTACGCATAGATTATCAATACAACTTGCTACTGCTAAATCTGTCACTGATAATGTATTTACGCATAGATTATCAATACAACTTGCTACTGCCAAGTCTGTCACTGATAATGTATTTACGCATAGATTATCAATACAACTTGCTACTGCCAAGTCTGTTACTGATAAATTATTTACACAGAGATTATCCATGCAACTAACGACTACCAAATCTATGACTGATAAGTTAGTGACACATATAGTATCTATACAGCTTTCTATTACTAAATCTGTTACTGATAAATTATTAACACACAAATTATCAATACAACTTGCTACGGCTAAGTCTGTTACTGATAAATTTTCTACGCACAAATTTGCCATACAATTTGTTACTGTTAAATTGTCAATAGTTGCATCAGTAGCTGATAAGTTCTCTACAAAAATATCAGTTGCTGAAAGATTTTCTATAACAATATCAGTAAACGTTACACTTCCTGGTATAATCACTGGACCATTAAAGGTTACTGTTCCATCAACGGTAAGATCACCTTCTATATGAACATCTTCTTCAAACTCTACATCATCTTCAAATTCTACCTCATCTTCAAATTCCACTTCCTCTTTGAACGTTGCTTCTCCATATACTTTTAGCTTACCATGAAGCCGTGTATTTCTTTTAACAATGAGATTGCCATCTATTTCAACGTCTTTTTTAAATCGTGCTTTACACAATGCGTCCAACTGTTCTCTTACTTTAATAGTTTTACATGTGTTAACAAGACAGCATCGCTGGCCATTTCCACTATTATTAGTATTATTGCTTGAACCACATCGTATGGTTGGAGAAGGATAATGTGTTGATTTTTTTCTTGTGATATCTGACATGTCACTGGTTGACTCAATGACCATAGGAGTAAGGACATCACTAACAACTTGATCTATTAAATCAAGAAGAGTATCAGAGAGTTTTTGAATTTCTGCATTGTGTGTTGTTTGTATAATTCTTTCTGCATGTTCAAGAGCCTGTATAACTGTATCTTGTAATCCAATTAAATAACCATCTTCAAGATGATTTTTTAATTGCCATAGTACTGAATTTTTATCTTCATCAAATTTACTTACCTCTATTACTACATCATAAAGATCACTTAATTCTTTTCCAAGATATACGTACTTACGATCTATGTTTTCTAAAATCTCATGAAGCTCTGATTGCGATATATATACTTCATCTTTATAAACAGATAACAATGTGTAAGGAAATAAAAATAGAAAAGAAGACAAAATAGCATAGACATGCATTGATCGAAGCATTTTCATACAAAATCCTTTTTTTTAAAACATTTTTCTCAACCAAAAGAGCTATTTTTATGTAACAAAAATATAACAATAGTGTCAATAAGATATAATGATAGATTTTTTTTAATCACCGTATCTATAGTTTTTGTTTCTTTTTTTACGTACTATTTTTGCAATAAGCTATTTTGGCTATGCGCCCATAAACCACAGATGGTCACTGCGAGGGCATCGGTTACATCTTCTTTTTTAGGCATGTCCATACCAGGAAAAAGTTGTATAATAACACGCGCTACTTGATCTTTGGTTGCACCACCAAAACCAGTAACTGATTGTTTAATTTCAGTTGGAGCAAATTCTTTTAGATCAGTTTTATGTTTATGAGCAAGGAGATATACAATGCCACGTAAATAACCAAGTTTTAAAAAATTTTGTGCATTTTTGCCTAAGAAAGGTGTTTCAAGTGCTATAACTGTTACGCCCCATGCAGAAATTTTTTCTTCAAAAAATTGATGAAAAATACCTATACGCGTTACGAGATTATCAGAAGACGACATCGTAAGATGCCCATAATCAAGAAGAAGAGCTTGACGCCCTTCTTTTTTTACAATACCAAACCCAGCAAATCGAAATCCCGGATCAATGCCAAGTATTACCACTCTTATTCCTTTTTTAAAAAAATAATTGTACTCACTATTTTTTAGAAACGACAACAGAACTTTTTTGAAAAATCGCATGCTCCTTAGTATGCAATAATGAATCAATTCCTATATATACTAAAGCTCCAACAATTAATGCGGTGGCAGTACTTAAAATAACTTCATCTTTTTTGGAAAAAAATCTGCTATTCATCATGGTCCCTTCTATTAATAGAATTGATTGTATTATTTTTTAATTATTCAAAATCAACCGCATCCTCAAATTTAGTGATTTCTCGTATAAAGTTCATATATACTGTTCCGGTTGGACCGTTACGTTGCTTACCAATAATAAGTTCGGCTAGTGCTGGATTTTCTGTTTCTGGATTATAAACAACATCACGATACAAAAACATAATAAGGTCGGCATCTTGTTCTATTGCTCCTGATTCACGCAAATCTGATAACATTGGACGCTTATCCATACGGCTATCAACAGCTCGTGAAAGTTGCGATAATGCTACTATTGGAATGTTAAGTTCTTTTGCCAATGCTTTTAATGATCGTGAAATATCAGAAACTTCTTGATGGCGATTTTCATGTTTTTTAGTTGAATGTAATAACTGAAGATAATCAATAACTAACAATTGTAATCCATGTTCAACTTTTAACTTACGAGCTTTTGCTCGTAAATCCATAATATTAAGCATGGCAGTATCATCAATAAATACTTTCATTTCTGCTAATTGTGCAGCAACATTGGTTAAATCAATCCACTCATCCGATGAAATAGTTGCATTTCTTATATTATGATGCCCAATTCCTGATTCTGCTGATAAAAGACGCAATGTCAGCTGCTCAGCAGACATTTCTAAAGAAAAAATACCCGTGGCAAAACCATTGCGAGCAGCAGTAAGTGCAACACTCATTGCAAGCGCCGTTTTACCCATAGATGGTCGTGCTGCCAGTACAATAAAATCACTATTTTGAAACCCTGATGTCATTTGATCAAGCTGTTGAAAACCAGATGGAATACCAGTAATTCCCTTTGAATGACTTTTTATATCAGAAAGATGTTGAAATGTTTTTTTCAACCAAATATCAAGCTGAACAAAGTTGTTGTGTGAACGTTTATTAGAGATATTAAAAATAATTTTTTCCGCATCATCAAGTACTGCATCAATACCACTATCATCTTGCGTATAACAATTAGTGATAATTGTTGCAGCAGAATTAATAAGCTGTCGCAATACTGATTTTTCTTTAACAATATTAGCATGCTGTACAATCAAACCAACCGAAGGAATATCTTCTTGTAATGTAAGAAGATAAATAATTCCTCCAATAGCATCAAGCTGATTTTTTTTTGTTAACTCGTTTTGTAAGGTAACAATATCAATGCGCTTATGCTTTTGACCTAAATCGATAATAGCTTGATAAATAATTTTATGAGCTGGATTATAGAAATCATCAGCAATGATAACTTCTGAGATAGTATTAATATACTCATCATTTAATAATAATGCCCCCAACACAGCACGTTCAGCATCTGTGTGAGCAGGAAGTGTTTTTCCAAGGATGCTCTCAACGCTGGGTTTTCTGGCAATAGAGTTATTATAATAAGTATTTTTACTCATAAAGTATTATTCAGCAATAATGTTTAGGGTTATAGTTGGCTTTAGTCGAGCAGTAAGCTTAATAACAACTTTAAAAGTGCCCTTTGATTTAATAGATTTTTCAAATTCTACTTGGCTTTTTGTAATACTTATTCCTTTTTCAGCAAGAGCTTCTACAACTTCTGATGCATTTATTGAACCATACAATTGGCCGTCATCATGCATTTTTCGTTTTAAAGTAAGAGAAATAGTATTTAATTTTTCCGCAAACATAGATGTTTGCGTCGCAATTACTTCTTTGCGGTTTTCTACTTTACGAATTTTAGATTGATATTGGCTTTTATTGGTAGTGGTAATTTCTACAGCAAGTCCTTGTGGAATGAGATAATTACGAGCAAAGCCATCGCCAACTTTAATAATTTCCCCAGCCAACCCTATTTTTTCGATATCTTTACGAAGGTATACTTCCATTGAGGCTCCTTTTAGTGATCAATACATTTTTACCTTATTTATCGATATTTTTAGTATACCCTAAAAAAATAATGTTGAGAATAAGGGATTTTATCTCTTTTAAGGAGTTTTTACATAAATTTGATCATGTCGTTCAGCTTTATCACGGTCTCGTGCAAGCAAAATAAAATAGGAAGTTGTTCGCAATACTGAATGAATGATCGCAACTAATGCTGCCATTAAAATTAAAATCATGATCACTATAGAGCCATTTTTTGAGCGAAAATTCATTTTTATACACCTTTTTGCTGGTTCACCGCCCCATAGCAGGATATTGTTTTTTTGGGAACATGCTTTGAAATCAATGTCATTTCTATGCCAATAATATGATTATTATGATTTTCAACAATAAATTGTCCCTTTTCTATTTCCATAGCTACGATACTTGTTTTTTTGCTGAGCCAGTTTTTATGATAAACCCCTTCTTTTCTTTCTAAAAAATTTTCAGTAAAACTCCAGCCTATATCATATTCATCACCATGCCATATAAGCTCATAGGGCGTAATTTTTTTCCATTGATACACTTTACTGCGCATCATTCGAATGTCTCGCATAAAAAGATCACATGCTATATGTAACGATATGAGTGATGTGCATTTGTGTGTTGCAGCAAGAGATGGTAGCAAAAGTGATGTAATGATATTAGCAACAAAAAGTGCTATAATTGAAAATAACATAAGATATAGAAGAAATGATATGAGAGAAAAACCCTTTTTATTCTTCATTGGTATCATTATTTGTATGTGCAAGAATTCTTTCTTTTTGATTGCGCGATAAAGAAAGATCTTCAAATATTTTAATTGCTTGCTGTTGCACGATTTTAACTTCAATTATATAATGAGTAATAATTAAAATAAAAAAAATTGATATGGTTAGTCCAATCATTAACTCAATGAGGAGAAATCCATTTTTGGCACTCATATGAACGCACCTTTGTAAAAGTAATAGTTTTGAGTTAAAAAGTTATGTAGACTATAACGATAAATTAGAAATCGATGCAATAAAAAAATAAATTGCATTTTAACATCATAATCAGGAAAAGGTATTTATTATGACGTATCGCACATTGTTTTTTAATCTATTAGTTTCTTTATGTTTTGGCATGTTGCCTTTCTCTATGACTGCAGGTCAGAGGCAAATGCCAATATCAATGCAGGACATGGAAAAAGAAATGTTAGAAGCTAATAGAGCAATAGAAGAGTATGTTGCCAGTCTACCGCCAGAAGAACAAGCTGAATTCAATCGTCAAGTTGAAACAATGACACAAATGTTTGAAAATATGAGCGATGAAGAATTTGAAAAATTACTTGGCGAAATGTTTAATGAAGAAGCAATGCCTCAGCCAGATTTTTCTCAAGCTCCTCAATTAATGATGGAAGAAGTGATTGAAGCACCTCAGCTTAATGTTGAACAATTAAAAAAAGTTGAAACGGCTGTTGCAATACTTAATGATATTATTAAGCAATCTAATATGTTTATGATTCTTATTAATAGTTCACCAGAATTGCCCAATCGCATAAATAAATGGGGTAAAAATGGAACTATTTCTGACTGGCAAGAAGGGATGACCTGGGAAACGCTCAAAATTGATCTTGAGTATTTTATTCAAAAATTATATAAAGCTCAAGAGCAAGATATTTCTTCAAAGGAATATAGATTTCTGCTTGATTTAATTGCCGATGAATCTGCATATAACAACATGATTCAATTAAGATTAGCTTTAAATACTTTTTTGCCAATAATTAATATTCCTGAATTTGGCATTCAAAAAATAAGTTCTCAATCAAAAGAAGCTATACAAGGTGTTCTTAAGAAATATACTGAAAGCTTCTATTTGCTTGGTCTTCCAAAAGCTTTAGATGCTATTTTTGAAAAATATGAACCTCAAGCAAAAAAAATTCGTGAATCAGAAAGCGCTGCTACGCGAAGAGCATTAGAAGCATCAAAAGAGCCTCGTTCCCCTGCAGAAAGCTCTGAAGCTGGCGTAGAATCTGAAATGGGGTACGATTCTGGATATGGTTCATATGGTGGCTATGATGATTACTCACCATATTATGGTGGTGGCTATGGCAACGATTATTCTCCGTATTATGGTGGCGGTGGATATGACGACTATGGCTCAAGTGATTATGGCGGAAGTTCTGGTAGCGGAAGCGGCAGCAGTGGTGGCGGTAGATCATCAGGTGGCGGAGGATCAGATAGATTTTCTGAAGATAAAAAAGATGATGATAAAAAAGGTAAAGAAAAAGAGGAAGCTGAAGAATATGTACCAAATGATAAAATTGCAGAACTTATTGGAAAAATCAAAAGTGATTTTGAGCATATTAATGCGACGCTTACCGGGCAGGACTATCCACAACTAAAAGATCTTGTTACTCATATAAGTAATGAAAATGTAGATACTACTTTGGCAAGCTATATTTTACCGAATGTTATTGATAAAAATGTTACTACATTAACTGATAATATAAAGCAGATAGAAAAGCTTTCAAAAAACCTTAATAGCATAACATTGAGTACGTATCAAAAAGAGATAAAGAAAACTTTTAGTGACAAAAATAAAAAAGAATTAGAAAAATTAAGCAAAGATCTTGAATTGTTTATACCACAAACGGAAGCAGAGATAAAAGCCGCGGAGCTAAGAAAAAAGACTGCTACAATTACTCCCCAAGAGGAAGGTCCTAAAAAAGTTGATGTGACAACGCTTTCACCTGCAAAAAAATGGGCATATTTTGCAGATGTCACAGTACAAGAAGAACTTGAAGCTAATGAAGATGAGGTAGTAAAAAACGTTGTTCATCCAAAAGATGTGCGTAAAATTAAAGAAAATATTGATAATCTCTTTAAAGAAGTTGATTCTTTTGGTAAAAAGAAAGCGGCAAAACCTGTGGCAAAAAAGCCGGTGGTAGCGCCAGTTGAAATGCCAGCTGCTGAGTAATTGCTAGAGTTTACATACAGATAATAGAAAAAGCCTACATGTTTAGTGTAGGCTTTTTTTCATTGTGTATATTACTCTTTATATAGATAGCTACTTGTTGGAGTCATTGAATTAGCATATTCATCAGTAGGAATAAGATTATTAATAAGCACTTTGCTGCCAGGTTTTATTAAATATTCAGATGCACCTTGCGCTGCACGCTTACCAGCAGCTTTTTTAAGCGAGCCCCAATCATAAGTATATCCAAACCGAGTCCATGGCATTGCCCATTGTCCTGTATATTTACCTTTTTTTTCTTTATCAAACCATGCTTTATGTTCAGGTGTCATTGGAATTAATGCAGACATGTTTCTAAAAGCAACAGGTAAATTATTCAAATCAGATTCATGGGGATCTATCATACATTCAGTATCACAAATTTCTGCATCGAGACATGGTCTGAATAAATCTTGTGGACGAACCCACATTTCAACAAATAATTTGTTTTGTGATATTGCATATGGTGGCTTACTTGGTATAAGACCTAAAAATTGTTCTGTTCGATCGGTAGGATTAAAGCCATTTTTGTTATTTTGCATGTAATTTTTAATAAATTCTTTTACTTCAGGAACAGCAGTCACCCATGCCTCCCATGCAATTGTCATTTCTTGCTTACTATTTAACGCAGTCTCATAGGTTCCTTTATATGCCGTAGGGATCCATGTTAACATTAACACGTGTGTTTGGCTTGGGTTCCATACTATTTTTTCATTCCATGGAGCAATAGCAAAAAGTCTATTTGACGCTTCGTGGAGATATGTTTTATCCGCAATGGCAATTGATTGTTTAAACATATCCATCAACGATTCATGAATTCTTTTTTCAATATTAGCTTCTACTGAATCAATATCAATTGAACCCATACCTATAAATTGATTAACCGCTGAATCAATTATGCCTCTTGCAATAACCGCACCGCTAATGCCTTCAAAGTCAGATACTGATCGAGCAAGGTTTTCAATTCCATTGATTTTGCCTTGATATTTTTGCAGGAAACGCTCTTTCAATTGATCTGAAGAGATCTCACCTTTATTAATGATCTGCTCAGCGATACTCGCATTAAAAATGCTCGTTAAACTGGCGATAAATAGTATCCTTTTCATCATCTTAGCCTCTTTTTATATAGTTTTTGGTTATACAACAAATAAATATAGAGCCATGACATCTACACCCTATATAATAATATTCTATTTGCAAAAAAAGCAATAGTTTAATAATATAAAATAAAAAACATTGAATAATAACTAACGCGAGTTCGATGTAAATAATTAATAATTATAATCAT
>F14TC_100024670_pt1 | contig 14187 bp, 9 predicted proteins | sample KannatnBrdUF14TC_FD_10806 | JGI IMG/M metagenome (IMG submission 10806)
GGATACTTGTATTCTGAAGGTAAATCCATCTATTCTCTTGTCGTTTGTCTCGATGTTTTGTATTTGCACATCCCTATCTGGCCAGGAAATCGCTGCATCCGAATGGAAGTTTGAAAGCCAGCGTAAAGAGATCGCCCCGGAGTGGCATGTTGACAGTAATATAACGTACAAGGGGCAACCAACGTTGCTCATTATGGGTGGCGGGAAAGATTATGCAAATGGACATTGGTATAGTATCACCAGGGTCGAACCGGGAGAATATTTTCGGTTCGAGTCAAATTTTATTACCTCTAATGTGGAGGAGCTGAACCGTAACATTCTGGCAAGGATTATTTGGCAGGACGCTTCAGGAAAAAATCTTGGCTACCCTGAATATCCGGTAACTTTTCCGAATAGAACTAATGACGGCTGGAATTACATGAAACAATTATGCCGCGTTCCCGATGGTGCAAAGAAAGCCAAAATAGAGTTAGTTTACCGATGGGATGCAGATGGGGTTGTCCATTTTGGAGGAACTTCGTTTCACAAAACAACTTCGCCCAAACCAAGGGTCGTGAGAGTAGCAACCATTCATCACCGTCCGCGAAATAGCAAATCATCCTCGGAAAATCTCGTTCAATTTTCAGAACTCATTGGCCAAGCGGCCGCTCAGAAAGCTGATATCGTTTGTCTTCCTGAAGGCATCACCCTGGTAGGTACAAATCTTAATTATATTTCCGCAAGTGAACCTGTTCCGGGTCCCACAACCAAATTTCTTGGAACGATTGCCAGGAAATATAATTTATACATTGTCGCGGGCATTTTGGAAAAAAATGGAGATATCGTATTCAATACAGCGGTGCTCATTGACAGGAATGGAAATCTTGCAGGAAAATATCGTAAAGTAAGTTTGCCCCAGGAAGAGATTGATGGAGGAATTACGCCAGGAAATTCATTTCCTGTTTTTGAGACAGATTTCGGAACGATAGGATTAATGATTTGCTGGGATGTAACCTTTCCGGAACCGGCGAGAAGCCTGGCACAAAAAGGTGCGGAGATAATCTTTTTGCCTATATGGGGTGGTGACGTGAACCTTGCCAAAGCCCGTGCTATTGAAAACCAGCTTTACCTTGTATCCTCAACATATGATATGATCACCGCAGTATTTGACCAGGAAGGCAAGGTTATGAAGGAAGCGACTAAAGATGATCCTGTGGTAGTTGTAGAGATCGATCTTAACAAACAAAAATTATGGCCATGGATAGGCGATTTAAAAAGCAGGATTTTCAGGGAAGTACCCCCGCAAAAAGCAACTCACGGCAAGGCCGAATGAAATTACATCCGCATGACTCGAATTACAGAGCAACCATCTCCACACAGGCATCTTGAAAAAAAATCCATCGAAGAAATTACAGCAGCTATTAATAATGAAGATAAAATCGTTGCAGGAGCCATTGAAAAAGCGCTGCCGCAACTGAATCAACTGATCGCTGCAGTTGTGAGCAAATTAAGACAGGATGGCCGCATGTTCTATCTTGGCGCCGGCAGTGGCGGACGCTTGTCCGTTCTTGACGCCATCGAGTTACCAACTACCTATGGCATTTCCAAAGGAATCGTAAACGTTATATTAGCTGGCGGTATTGACCGGTTGGCAGATGCACTGGAGGAAATGGAGGATGATCCTGCTGCGGGGTGGCTTGCTCTTCAACACGCAAATATTGCAGCGAATGATTTTGTAATCGGGATTACAGCCAGTGGCACGACACCTTTTGTATTGGGCGCTTTGAAGGAATGCAGAAAAAATAACATTACCACGGGTTGCATTGTAAGTAATCCAGATTCTCCGGTTGCTGCTGTTTCGCAATATCCTGTTGAAGTAATCACCGGACCAGAATTCGTTACCGGAAGTACAAGGATGAAATGCGGTACGGCGCAAAAAATGATCTTCGACATCATCAGCACCACCGCAATGATCCAGCTCGGACGCGTTGAAGACAACAGGATGGTGAACGTTTTACTGATCAATGATAAGATCACGGACCGCGCGGTAAAAATGCTGATGGAAAAGGGGGCTATCAACGAGTACGATAAAGCAAAGAAAATATTATTGCAGTTTGGCAGCGTCAAAGCAGCGTACGATCACTTGTGCAGCATCAAATAATTTTGTCGCCGTTATGATGAAACTGTCTCAGGGAATTAATCGGGCATTAAATATTTGAGATGAGGGAGGTTCTTCTCAGCCCCTTCCAAGAATTCTGCATTTAGGCATGAAGCATTACTTCTTCTTCCATTCGCGGCCAGGTGCCTCAACCCGGAAAGTCTCGATATTGCCATGATCCTGTAACGTAACATATGCTGTTCTTCCATCTGATCCTCCAAAAGCTATATTACTTGGATTTTTTCCAAGCAATATTATTTCTTTCAACAGTTCTCCTTTCGGCGAAACCTTTGCCACTACCCCTTTTCCATATCTCGTGATATAAAGGTTACCGTCTACATCACAACGCATACCATCCATTCCGAAATCAGGAAACTCAATCAGTAGCCTTTTGTTTTTAATGGTGCCGCTGTCTGACAGATCATAAGCCCATACTTTACGCTGCACAGATTCATTTACATACAATTTCTTTTCGTCAGGACTTACTTCTATACCATTAGTAGTACCCATGTTGTCCTCCAGTACGGTCGTTTTACCATCGGTGTCGATACGCCAGATGCGCCCTGAGCCTGCTTTCCAGTTTGGATCGCTGGCATATAAACGGTCTTTGCTGTCTATAGCAATATCATTTGGCTGATTCATCCCGGAATCATGTGCATACACGCTGAACTGTCTACTTCCCATGTCCACTTTGAGAATATTATGATTGGTATAATCAGCGACAAGCATTTCTCCTTTACTGTTAAAACGGATACCATTGCCGATGCTTCCATTTGTCAGCTCCATAAATACACCACTATCACCTGCTGGTGTAATTTTTCCGATGGTCCCTTCCTTCAAATAGTTAACTGCATACAAGTTGCCATCTTTGTCAAGGGCAGGGCCTTCCGCTCCGGAAGTGAAGCTATTCAAGGCTGTCAGAGCAGATGACTGATACAATTCGTGTGAAGCTTTGTTTTTCTTTACTGTATTGCAAGTAATGGCCACAAATATTATCAGAAACTTGCCGATGAAAAAATTATTTGTCATTTGAATTAGTTATGAAAGTGCTTGCCACCAACAGACCCGGGACAAAGATGCTGAAAGATCCTATGACGCATCTTCATGGCATAGTGGCTTGGAATTATGTCGCAGATGTACTGCTTATCATCATAACAAACTATTTTTTACTTTTTACATAAATGGGGTTTGCAATGCCATTGAGATCATACACGATTTTGCCGTCTTTGATTGTCATTTCGCACTCAAATTTTTGTTTGCCGTCTACCCTGTAGCCAGTTTTATCATAAAAACCAAAATTGCCCTGGCGTAAATTCAACACCGCCACATCTGCAATGGCCCCAACAGAAAGATTGCCTAATTCTTCATGTTTGATCACTTGTGCGGGCGCCCATGTACTTGCTTTGATAACTTCATTGAGTGCCATTCCCATGAACAAAAATTTTGACATAACATCAAGCTGGCTTTTCATCGATGTATTCATGCTCCCGGTATGCAAATCTGTGCTGATTGTTTTTGGGAAAAAGCCTTGTTTGATTGCGGGAATAGCCTGTGTGAAATTGAAACTGGCTCCGCCGTAGCCGACATCAAAAACGATCCCTTTTTTTATGGCATCCCAAATAAACGGTTTTACCTTGTTGGTTAAAGTATCAACGACTGTCTCTCTCACATTACCTTCAAGGAGTGTGTATGTATGCGTGTAAATATCGCCCGGACGAAGATGTTTCATATATAGTTCTTCAATGGAAAGAGGCGGGGTGCTAACGCCAAAGTCAACCATAACAGGCATGTTAGCAAGCTTACCTGCCTCCACTGCACGGTCAACGGGTGTCCACTCAGGACCTGAAAAATGCGCCACTTTAAAACCAACCACGTAATCTTTGTATTGCCTGGCAACAAATGCGCTCATCTTGGCATCCATATCGTTAACATTTTGCTCATAGGCACCGCCACGCATTCCTTCACCTACAATATTCAGGAAAGACAACACTCTTGTTTGTGAATTATCGATAATGTTCTTCTTGAATGTTGGAAAAGATTTCCAACCAGCACCGCCAGCATCCGCAACAGTTGTCACACCGACGCGAAAAGTAAATCCATCCGGAACCACGGCTACCAAACCGTTGCTCAGGTAATGGTCGGGTTCCGTACCAAAGAAAACGTGCGCATGCAAGTCAATAAGTCCGGGCGTAACGTATAATCCTTTTGCATCTACTATTTGTGCCGCCTGTTTTGTGTCAATGTTATTGGTCAGTTTCACAACTTTTCCGGCCGTGATGGCCACATCCATTACGGCATCTATGTTATTTTTAGGATCAATAACATGGCCTCCTTTAATAACAATATCATAAGACTGGGCAAAGGCAGTACTTCCAAAAAAGACCGACACGAGTAACAATAAGGAAGATTTTCTTTTCATGATGTTGTTTTCTGAATGATCTTTTCTAAGCAGATGCCAGTAAGAGTTCTTCTCTGATTCTTGCAGCAACAGTTTTTTCCTGCCGGGATTTTAACATAAAAACTGTAACGCGTATGCTGTTGTCTTTTTCCCAGCAAATGGTCTCAATAGAAGGTTTGCCGTTGCGCAGTTTTTCGGCAAGACTCTCTTTTGTAAGTTTAATCTTACCATTATCCCAGGCAATCATTAGTGAAGGTGAATGATTGGCGACAGGAGGCACAATTATTTCTGTTGTAACACCACTTATGTTTTTTACGGCGTTATTAATCACCTCAATACGGTCTTCCCACGTTTTCCATTCTTTAGCGTGATCTCTTTTTATGTAGCTATCCAAAGCCACATACATACCAATAATCTCCTCTTTATTTACTTTCATACCCCGGCCAATATTACCGCCACTGGGTGGCCCGTTCAATCTTGCCGCTGCGATCAACTCTTTTTTTCCCATTAGTATCCCTGCGCTTTGCGGCCCGCAGATCGCTTTGCCTCCTGAAATACAAACAAGGTCGAAGCCCATGTCATTATATTTCCAAAGATTCTCCACTGGTGGCACATCAGCGGCCAAATCGATCATGGTGGGCAAACCATGTTTTTTTGCAATCGCCAACCATTCATCATGTTGTATTTTGCCAGCTGGTGCTTCCCTGTTCAAAAACCACATCATCGCTGTTTTCTCATTGATGGCTTTTTCCGCCTCCTGGTTTGTTTCTACGGGAACGAGGGTAACACCTGTATTTGTCAGAGAATGTTCATAGCCATTCATATGGGATTTCTGAATGGTCACTTCTGACTTCATACCGGTGTTTTCCAGGTGCGGCAATTGTGCAATTTTTTTGGGATCCTTACCGGTAAGCACACCCGCCATTCCCAATACCATGGCAGACCAGCAGCCCGCTGAAACCATCGCAGCTTCAGCATGACACATCTCCGCGATTTTTGCACCCGCCTTATCCTGCACTTCATCCAGCATCACAAATTCTTTTGCACTGCTATTGATGGCATCCATCACTTCTTCAGGCATCAGGGATGCAGTCATAGAGGTATAGGTACCTGCTGCATTGATAAATGTTCGCAGGCCAAGTTCTGTAAACACATCTCTCTTTGCTCCAGCTGCCGCAATGGCAAGTGAAGAAGGAATAACACTGCCTAATGCTCCACCGGCAAATGGCAGCAGCGATAAACCTTTTATAACATTTCTTCTTTTCATGTTTGATACATTTATATCGAGTAAAAAACTTAGATCCTATTTTTTTTTTGAGCTTGCCATTTATTCTTTGCCGATTTTCAGCTCACTTGTTACCTTCAATGCTCATTCTTCTTTTCTTTACTTCATCAGCACTTACTGAAATGTCATTATTATTGAATCGTTGTCTTACATACGTTAATACCTCCGCTATATCTTCATCTCTTAAAAAACTGTGCTGGGGCATCACGCTGTTGTATAGTTTTCCTTTTACCGTTATGGGCCTATTCAAACCGTTTAATACCACGTCAATCAATTTTTTCTTATCACTATTCACCCATTCCGAGCTATCCAAAGGCGGAAAGCGATCTCCATCTCCTTTCCCATTATGCTGGTGACAGGAAACACAATAGGTTTGATACACCTGGCCTCCTGGTATGGGTTTGTCGTTATAAAGGTTATCTTTTATTTCATCGGGCGTGCGAATGTTAGAATTTAATTTTCTTTTTTCCATTGCAACCAGCTCGGCTTCGCCAAATTTCTTTTTATCACCTTTATACATAACGCGCCATATCTTTCCCTTCCTCGATTCTGAAATGTATAACGACCCGTCTGGCCCCATTGCCAGGCCCATTGGCCTGTAAACTGCGTCACTCACGTTTACTATGGGATCAACACGTGCAAAGCCATCAGCAAAGACCTCCCATTCGCCGGTTGGCTGTCCATTTACAAACGGAACAAAGCAAACAAAATAACCGGCCTGTGGATAAGGAGACCTGTTAGTAGACCCATGAAAAGCAATGAATGCACCATGCTTATAATGTTCAGGAAATTGATCGCCGGTATAAAATAAAAGATCATTTGGAGCCCAATGTCCTGGAAAAGCCATAATGGGCAAACGCACTGTACTATCTCTTGCGGGCAGCTTGCCATCACCGCCATATTCAGGTGCCAGTATATTCTTCTTCTGCATTTGATCATAATAGCTATAGGGCCAGCCAAAATTGTCGCCATCATTTACTCTCAAAAATTCCTCTGCCGGAAGTACGGCACTTTTCCAGGCAGAAAATTTATTTGGCCATAACAAATGAAGATCATCCCTACCATGCATTACGACGTATAAATTTTTATCATCCCTATTCCAGTCCATTGCCACCACACTTCGTATTCCCGTAGCGAACTTCTTTCCGTCTTTTTGAGTGAGACCAATCTTGTTGGCATCAAACTGCCAAATGCTTGCATACTTTTCAAGTTCCGGGCAAGGATCAAGTCCGGCAATGCCGGGCGTGCCGCCGGGTGTTCTTATCAAATCCTGGCATGCATTCGAGGGAGCACCAAATGGTACATACATGTGCCCTTTGTCATCAAAAGAAATCGGCTTGGTGATATGCCAGTGTGAGCCGCGGGAATCTTCTTCGGTGAATACTACTTCCATTTTACTTTCAGGAATGAGTTTGCCAGGCGTTAATTTATTCCTGTAAATAACAAGTTGGGAAGCATAATATAAATATCCATCGTGTATGCGCATGCAATTAGAAAGACTTCCTTCGTTGTCATAATTTCCAAAATGTACAATGGAATCTGCTCTGCCATCATTATTCATATCTCTCAGTGCTACGTTTCCACCTTCCCCTTTTTTTGAATACCGTAGTTTCACATAGATATCCCCGTTGTCATTCACGGCCATGTGGCGTGCAGGACCAGTGCTGTCTGCAACAACAACTGCCTCAAAATTGCCCGGTAAAAAAAGGCCCCCATTGCCAGGATCACCTTTGGGCAACTCCTCTCGCCTGTTACATTGGCTGAAGATTATAACAGACAACAATAGAAAAAATGCACTTGTACTTTTCATCCTGTACATGGCTCTTGATCTAGATTTCCGTTTATAAATGTGGTCATTAATTTTTGATTGGTTACTGTGGATCATCTCAACAGGCCAACGGATCCTTAGAGCATGCTTTAGCCGGGAAAAAAAATCAAACAGTTATTGCTTCCATGGCTTTGCAGCAATGCCATTGAGATCCCAAACAATTTTGCCTTGACGCACAGTAAGCTCTGCTTCTAGTTTACGATTGCCCTCAAGCCTGTTGCCAGCGGCATCCACAAAACCAAATTTCCCGTTTTGCACACTCAATACAGCAATATCTGCAACAGAACCTTCGCCCAGGTTTCCCAGGTCTTGGCGTTTGATGGAAGTAGCTGCATTCCAGGTGGCTCGTGTGACGACATCTTCGATACTCATACCAACAGCCATATATTTAGACATAATATTCAACATGCTTTTCATGCCTGCATTCATGCTGAAGCGATGCAGATCACTGCCAAATGAATTAGGCATTAACCCCTGCTGAAACGCAGGCACCGCCTGGCTAAACCAGAAACCTGCACCACCATGACCAACATCGAACAACACGCCTTTTTTTTGCGCAGCTATTACAAACGGGCGAACATGGCCCTGATCATTAACTACCGGCATTCTTTCAGAAACCTGCTCAAAGGAATGTGTAATGATATCACCGGGCCGCATTTTTTTCAATTGATCTTCTAAACTGAATTGTGGCAGATGGCATTCAACGAACAAGGGTGTGTTTGATTGTCGACCTGCCTCCAACGCTCTTTCAAATGGTGTCCAGTCACTCCCTTCATAATGACCGATCTTTACTCCTACTATAATGTCCTTATATTTTTGTATGACAAGAGCAGCCGAGTCAGCATTCATGTCGTTGATGTCTTCCTGCCATGGTTTTCCGCTCATGCCTGAACCGACAATATTTATGAAGGCAAGCACACGCGTTTGCGATTTATCAATTACCTGTTCTTTAAACAAGGGAAAATTGCGCCAGCCCGAAGTGCCAGCATCCACTACCGTTGTAACTCCCGACTTAAATGTAAAATCATCGGGTGATACGCTGTAAATTCCATCCGCAAACGTATCAGGCCTTGTCCCAACAAAGACATGGGTGTGTATATCAATCATACCGGGCACGACATACAAGCCTGTAGCATCAATAATTTTTTTTGATTGGGCAGCAGGAATATCATCAGCCACTTTAGCAATTTTTCCATCTGCAACAGCAACGTCTTTTTTTGCATTGACGGAATTCTTTGGATCGATTACATGCCCGTTTTTTATTAAAAGATCATATTGCTGAGCCCCCATTACGGAAGGAATAAAAAATAAAACAACATACAATGCTCTCACAATAAACGCATGCAGGGTGTTGAGACTTTTCCTTAAAAGCAACAAGTAATATGTCGAGTGAGCAATCATTCTATTTTTTCTGTAATTCCTCTTCCCATAGAGGTGCGCTGATGCCGTCAAGATCCCAAACAATTTTGCCCGCACGTATAGTTAATTCAACCTCGAGCTTATGCGTGCCTTTAAGCTTTGTTTTGCGTACATCAAGGAATCCAAAATCACCTTTTCTAACATTGAACACCGTAATATCTGCTTCAGTGCCCACACTTAAATTTCCAAGATCTGTTCTTTTAATAACGTTAGCAGGATTCCAAGTCGACCGGAGAATAACATCCTTCAAACTCATACCGATATTCAGGAACTTAGACATGACATTACTCATATCTTTCATGCCGCCATTCATACTTTCAGCATGCAGGTCGGTGCTGATAACATTGGGCTGAAACCCTTGCTGCATCGCTGGTACGGCCTGGCGCCAGGAGAAAGCACCACCCCCGTGTCCGACATCGAAAATGATTCCCCTTTTTTGTGCCTGGAAGATAAATGGCTTAACCTTACCACCCTCATCAACAACCGTCTCTCTGACGGCGGGGCCATAAGAAAAAGTGTGCGTGAAAATATCTCCGGGCCTTAGGTGCTTCATAAAAAGCTCTTCTATCGAATTAGGCGGTTGATGTTCGCCAAAATCAACCATTACAGGAACATTCGCGAGATTACCTGCTTCCACCGCACGGTCCACCTGGGTAAAATCTCCCCAATAATGTGCTGCCTTAATGCCAACGATAATTTCAGGAAATAATTTTTTTATCATGTAAGCGGTCTGCTGCGGATTCATGTCAGTCGTGTCTTGTTCTTCAAAACGACCGACCATACCATTGCCAACAATATTTAGCAATGCGAGAACTCTTGTTTGTGACTTGTCAATAGTTTGTTTTTTAAAAAGACGAAAATTTCTCCACCCGGCGGAGCCCGCATCGACTACTGTTGTAACACCCGCCCTGAATGTGAACCCATCAGGCGGAAGACTTGTTAAACCATTGGCTATGTAGGCATCCACATCAGTTCCGTTAAAAGCATGTACATGCATATCAATAAAGCCGGGTGTAACATACAGGCCGCTTATGTCAATTACTTTTTTTGCATGCTGAGCCGGAATATTTTTTGCCACCTGGAATATCTTTCCATTTGTAATGGCCACATCCATTTGTTCGTCGATTTTGCTTTTAGGGTCAATCACATGGCCACCCTTCAATAACATGTCTATCTCCTGCGCTTGCGCAATGTTTTTGGCAAAAATGAAAAGCATCATTAGCACGACAAGCACTATTCTTTTTGAAAACCTATGCAATAATTCTTTTTGATACAACATGGACGACATTTTTATTTCACGACGCAGGCGGAAGATTTTCTTTGCGCGTTATGTTGCTAGCGGTGGACCGCCGGGTACCATAATCTTTTCGTGTGGACTTTTATTGTTATTGCGCTTAGCGGTAAATTTTGCGGTTTGGTATTCGCCCATGTAAATAGATCCGGAGATCGTTTCTCCGGAAAGCGTACCCGAGAAAATAAAAGTAATGGAATCACCAGGATGGCGATCAACACTCCGAAGCTTGATTGTTTTTCCTTCCATGGTGCCCCGCATATCTCTCGTCGTAAATTCTCCTCTATGCGAGCCCTGTATCCAATTGCCATCCTGCTCCATAAAGAAAGTGTGCTTGCTGGTACTGCTGAAAAATTCAATGTCAGCATCCCATCGCCCGGAAATATTTGCTGAAGGAGCATCTAACGTTGTTGGCTTTGGCACGCGCTTCTGTGATAGCACGCCATAAATACGATCCGCAACAATTTTGTCGTTGCCGGGCTGCATCTGGCCTGTGGTAATACTAATGGAACTCTTGCCCTCCCTGGTCTCACCGCCAATGGCAACCCTTGGTTTGTTCCGGGCCAACTCTTCTGCAATTTCTTCCCCGGTAATGTTAAGCTTTGACGGGTCCCAGTAAATATTGAGAACAGGAGATCGGTTGGAAAGTTCGGTTGGTTCAAATACCGAAGTGGTTACTCCCTCAATAACGGAAACTTTTTTCGCGATATTATCCAGCCATGAAAGCCATGTTTTCCATTCACCCGCATGATCACGTTTTGTCCATGCCTCGACCGCAGCGAGCATGCCCATCATTTCCTCGCGGCCAACCTTGTTATCACGGCCCGGTCCATGGTGGGGAGAGCTGGCCTGCCATGCAGACATCAGGATATCCTTTCGTCCAAGTACAAGGCCCGCACATTGCGGACCACAGATAGCCTTGCCACCACTGTAGACTACCACATCCGCACCGCGTTGAAGGTGAATATTTGGTATGGTAAGTACTTCCGCTGCTGCATCGACCAGGATCGGAATCTTTTGTGGCTTTGCAATTTTGGCTACGTTCTCCAGCGAAAGAGGCTGCCCTGGCTGTGATTCATCGTAAGCCATAATGTAGATCATGGCTGTTCGTGCATTCAACGCATTTTCTAACTCTTCCGGCGTGTTTACTTCGATAATCGACGCACCAATGTTACGAATGGCGTGATCATAAACATTCCTCGACGATTTTGGTATTACCACTTCTGTTTTATCAAAACCCCTAAGATCAGGAATACGAATCAGTTTTTCGGGATTGCCACCGGTGACACAAGCCGCTGTTACATGTTTCATGCCTGCCGCACAACCCGCGGAAACCATTCCCCACTCTGCCCCGGTTATCTCTGCAAGCCTTTTACCAATTCCATACGCCAGTTCATCGTACTGCACAAAATCTTTCGATGCAGCTTCCATGGCTGCACGTACTTCGGGACGCTCAACCGAGCCGCCGATAATGGTAAATGTGCCACGGCAATTTATGATGGGTTCAACACCAATAGATTGAAAAATGTTGGGTCCTATCGGTAACCCTCCTTCAGTTGCCGATTGTTCGGCAATACCAAATAAATGATTGTTAGCCGGCGGAGCGCCAAAGAGCGATTTAAAGGGAACCAAAGTTCCTGCAATCGGAAGCATTGTAAGACCCTTAATTATATTACGACGTTTCATGACTGTTGGCATTTTAGGAGGTTATTAAACAATATTTAATTGCACAAAGAATTTTTCCAACGGGTTGAATACAATGAGATGACTGCGATACTGAGAGATGTGCGGGGATCATGGAAACTTGGCGAACATTTACTTCTTTAGTTCCACAATCATCTCAATTTCCACCGCAATATTATTGGGCAGTGAACTAACACCAACTGACGAACGGGCATGTTTACCGTTTTCTCCAAACACTTCCACCATCAGGTCAGAAAATCCATTCATGACCTGCGGGTGTTTGTCAAATGTTGGAACCGCATTGACCATGCCCAACACTTTTACAATGCGCTTTACTTTGTTTAAATCACCAATCTCTCCTTTGAGCGTAGACAATAAAGAGATACCTGTTAATCTTGCCGCATCCCTCCCCTGCTCCATCGTTAGTTCACCACCAACTTTGCCAGTAACCATTCCGCCTTCGGGTTTATCGGGGCCATGACCTGCTAAGAATATCAGGTTTCCTACACGAACCGCTTTTACATAATTGGCAATCGGTGGAGTGGGTTTGATCAATTGGATGCCCAATTCTTTAATGCGCGCTTCGGGATCTGTCTTTGCTTGCGCATTGCTTGTAGTCGATACTATCAGTAACCAGGTAAAAATGCTGATAAGCTTTTTCATGTATTTAGCGGTTTAATTTTTTCAGGGCTTTTTAGGGATTGCGGCTTTACTCCTCTGGTCTGCCACTTCTTCGGGTGTAATTTCACTGGCAGCATTACCAAAGTTTTGTCGCACATAGACTAATACGGCCGCCAGGTCTTTATCCGACAAGAAACTATGACGTGGCATGACGTTATTGTACTGTTTACCTTTTACGGTTATCTGCTGCTGCAGGCCATTGAGCAAAATATTGATTAACCTGGTCTTATCACCCATCACATACTCTGAACTGTCTAACGGTGGAAAGCGACTACCGTCACCTTTGCCATCATTTAGATGACAGGCACCGCAGTAAGTTTTATAAATTTTTTCTCCGCCTACAGCCATCCCTTTCTCCAGGTTATCTGCCACTTCATCTGGCGTTCTTATATGTGCACTCATCTTTCTTTTTGCTATTACAGCAAGTTGTGCAGCGCCGAATTTTGTTTTATCACCCTTATACATTATGCGCCATATTTTTCCCTTTTGCGAATCACTGATGTACAAAGAACCGTCAGGCCCTTGCGCAAGCCCCATTGGCCTGCACTGCGCATCTGATGTATTAACAATAGTATCCATTCCGGAGAAACCATCTGCAAAAACTTCCCATTCACCCGAAGGTTTGCCATCTTTAAAAGGAACAAAAGCTACAAAATAACCAGACTGGGAATACGGTGCACGTATAGTAGAACCATGAAAAGCAATGAAGGCACCATTTTTATAATGCTCAGGGAATTGATCACCTGTGTAAAACAACAAATCATTCGGAGCCCAGTGGCCGGGGAATCCGATCAAAGGCTGTTCGTATTGTTTCCCATTGCCCTCTTTCTTTCCATCACCGCCATATTCAGGGTTCAATAATTTTTTGCCCTGCATCTGGTCGTAGAAGTAGTAAGGCCAGCCGATATCAGCACCTTCTTTTATTCTTAGAAATTCTTCTGAAGGTAATAGTGCACTTTGCCACTTGGTAAATTTTTCGGGCCATGTTCTGTGCAGGTCGTCACGCCCGTGCTGAACAATGTAGATATTTTTGTCAACAGGATTCCATGTAATAGCAACAGCGCTCCTGATACCTGTGGCAAATCGTTTACCATCTTTAATGGTCTGATTTTCTTTGTTGGGATTAAACATCCAAATTCCGGCATGTTCCCCTAACTGAGGACAGGGATTTTGCCCAGGCGATTCAGGTATCCTGTCAAATACCTGGCACGCATCAGAGGGTGAGCCAAAAGGCACATACATATTTCCTTTGTCATCAAATGTTATCGGTTTTGCAGTATGATTGAAACCATGAGGATCGTGCCGAAAATCATCAGTAAGTATCAGTTCTGCATTTGTATCAGGAAGCAATTTACCCGGTCTTAATTTGCACCGAAATACATCGCCTGTTGAACTGTAATAAAGATATCCATCATGTATGCGCATCGCCGTACCATAGCCGAATGAATCCGTGTACACCGAAAAT